>Ga0190367_1001347_pt1 | contig 14434 bp, 4 predicted proteins | sample 4872181011_MG_FD_171838 | JGI IMG/M metagenome (GOLD analysis project Ga0190367, IMG submission 171838) | Hydrothermal vent microbial mat bacterial communities from Southern Trench, Guaymas Basin, Mexico - 4872-18-10-11_MG | ecosystem: Environmental > Aquatic > Marine > Hydrothermal vents >...
CCCTGACTGGAATAGGCGTGAACGCCCATTTAAACGTCATTTTAACGTGGCTTTCCGTTTTTATGTCTTTGAGCATCCTGAGTATTCCCTCTCCAAGAGCCTCTACGAAGGCCCTTCTACCCTCAACAGTCCTTCCTTTATACATTTTTCTTCTGGTGTTCGGGTTGAGATCTCCGGCTGCTCCTAGTAGGAACATGACAGTTACATCTCTGAATTCGATGTTGGGATAAAGGGTGAACATCTGCTCTAAGTCTATGTGAGCCTCTATCCATTTTCTTACGTACTCTGGCCATTCAGGTCCTATCTTGCCGAGTTTCCCGCCGCCCCATGCTGTGGTATATATGTTTGGATGAGCTGGGAATGAAAATAGGACTCCTCTAGTTGCCCCTGAGGCATCTGCTATTTTAGCCACAAATGCCGTAGTATCCGTTTTGCCGTTGAATTTGCTCCTGTTTATGGTTAGCCAATTAGGCAATCTCCTCATCTTGAAGCCTATGGAAGCCTCGAACATCGAGTTCACTGCTTCCTTGGCGGCCGTAACTGCCCTTTCGTGGATTAGCTTATTCACTTTAGCGTCGGATAATCTGGGGTATGAATGGTTATGGGTTGCTGCTATAATGATGAAGTCTCTTGGAACTCCAGTTTCATCCTCGATTCTCTTTTTGATCGAGTCGGCTATGCTTTTCCATAAGCCTATAACATCCAAGGAGACTATGAGCACCCTTAAATCTTCAACTTGCAGGGCTAGAGCCTTACAGTAGATGTTTCGGTTATAGAACTCGGTTGTAGGCGTCTGTTTTCCATATGGCAGGGTGACCGGCCAATCGGGGGATATCGAGACTGATGAGAGACCAGCCATTAACTGTCCGCTTGCCTCAAACTCCATCTTTCCTTCAAGGATATCTTTAGGCATATACGACCTCATAATATCACCTTACATCTCCATTAGCATTTCGGGAGATGAGCGTAAATATAGGTTTGCGCTGAGACTTAAATTTTTGGGTTGATGTGGAGAAGGTTGGATTTCGCTGTGTCGTGGCTATCCACCGCCTGTCATCACCTCATCTCTTCTCCTAGTCCATTCCATCAGCATATCTTTAACGATGGAGACCGTGGTCTCTATTATCCTTTCTGGAAGCCCGGGGACGCTGGGTTCAGAGGACAAGGTTATGATGTAGTATTCTTCGTTTGGCTTCTTCTTCACTACAAGCTCGTTTTTCGTTGAGTATTCATTCTCGGCCTCCACAAATGTATATGTGAATTTTATCCTGAACACTCTTGTTCCATCACTCATGATGACATCTTCTGTGCTGATGCCCTCGAATCTCTGGTAGACTCCAGATATCCCCCTAAACCTGTCTAGCATGTAAGATGTGAAGTATGGAATCTCCTTCTCATGGACCTTTATTGGCATGCTATACTCCCTTCTCGCGTAGACCTTAAATATCTCCCTTTCTCTCTTCTCCCTCTCCTCTTCAGGCATCTTCATCCTCTTTATTATTGATGGAGATGCCATCTCCGCCGCTCTTTTAGCTGGCATCACGGCGGAGAGCAGAGAGGCCAGCACCGCAACTCCCATGCCCAAGACGCCCCAGTACCATTCTAGCTTCTGTCTGACGCCTATCTGGCCGGAGGGTCCAAGGAGAGTCATAATCCGATATGTTCCTAGGCCGATGTAGTATCCTATGCCTCCTCCGATGAGCCCCATAACGGCTGACTCCGCTAGGAAGAGAAATGCGATGTGAGATGGATTGAGGCCGAGAGTCGATAGTAGTCTTATCTCCTCTTCCCTTTCATGAATTAAAGTGATCATTACGGATGCTACGTTAAGTATTACTAATATGAAGGGGATCGTGAGATGCGTGAATCCCCTCATCTCAAATATCATTCCAATATAGTATTTTTGGACGTGACCATTCGATATTGCCCAGGCAACATATTCCTTATGCGCCATGCTCCTGGCGAATTCGCGGATGGCCTTTTCAGAGGAATCCTTCAGCGTTACTATAACCCTCGAGATCCCGGTCTTCTTACTGATCTTCAACGCCGTCCTCCACGTGAAAACTACTGTTTCCATCTCATTAGTCGATTTAAGACCCGACTTAGTCATTTTATATGGAGCTAATGGATTGTTATTTGCGTCCTTCAGATTGAAGAATGATCTGTCCAGTATGGCGGCTAGAGTGAAGTTTCCGATGGGCCTCTCAACGCCGGCTGAGACCTCATAGACTTCTACCTTATCATTAACCTTCAGATTCAGGGCGTCAGCCATTTCCCTGCTGATGGCTATTCCAAACTCATCTTCATCCGTCAATTGGCCGCTGACAATGTGATCCTTGATATTCATGACTTTTTCTTCGAGGCTTGGACAGATGCCTAGGATGCCATATACGTCTATTTTTTCGCCGCTTGAGCTTTTAAGCCGTAGAAGAGGAGCTGAGGATGGTAGATTCTCAACTTTAGGAATTAACTTTTCAACCTTTGGTCTTCCAGCCAATGATGATAGCTCCTCTAATGTAAAGAATTCCGATGGTGAACTTACATGATCCTCTTTGGGCTTTATCTTTTGGAGGAGGACGCCGCTGATTCCAGTTATTGTCGGATTCACATTTCCAGCGACTACATCGTATACTCGAGAGAATGATGTGAGAGCTGTGAATCCCCAGACAAGAATCGTCAATGATAGGATGCAGAATAGGCTTCTAAGTTTTCTGCGCTTCACATTTCTCTTTCCAAGCGAGAATAGAGTTGGGATCACCCTTCTTAGGGGAGGCCTCGTCTCAGCTGTAGGCTCCCTATAAACTCTGGGGAGGATGAAGAATGCTATTATAGCCGCGGCGATGGCGACCGCGGCGATCCCAACGAAGAAGATTAAACCAGAAACCGTCGCTAACTTCACATATCTATAGATGAACCAAACCTTCAATGTGACATCCGTTCTAGTGATTATTGAGAATCCCGGATAAATATAGAAGAGGCTTATTATCGTCAATGGATATAGCATCAGAGAGAATATTACCTTTTTTCTGTCCTTCTCGAATAGGAAGAATGCAAGTATCAATGTGAAGAATGCGAAGAAGAATGGGAAGAATGCCGCGTGGGACTGTGCTATCACATACATTAAGGAGAGATTCTTCATTATGATCCTTATCTGATCGTATGCTCTTTCAAGTAGTGAGTAGCGCACTCTATCATATTCTTTCTCGCTTGGGCTTGGATTGACGGGTGGCAGCTGCGATTTAGCCTCATCAAGCATCCGTGATACTCCGCGGAGATCTTCTCTGAGCGCCCCTACATAGAAGCCCGCCTGCTCAGCCCTGACGAAACTCTCCTCTACCTCCCCAATCACCGAACCAAGCGCTTCAACGCTGTACTTATAGGAGAATGAGCGGACGTCAACGGTCATGCTTTCGCCCTGAGAGAGATTGAAGGGCTCGCCATCATTGTCTATGATGAAGCTTATTACCTCTAGCCGTCCAGTCCAGTCGCTTCTGAATTCTGCTTTTGCTACGAGATGAACTGGTATGCCAGCTGGGATTACTACGGTGCTCCAGTTGATGAATTCTGAGATGAACCTTACGTCGGGACCCTCTCTGGAGCCGTATGGAGGATGCCCATATACGTAAATGCATGAAACGTTTATGGAGGGGCTCTCCCCCGTTGTGTGATCCACAACCTTAAAGATAAACCATATGGGCGTCTCGCGGCTTAGGACGTACCATACGAGCCCCTCATCACCCCTCAATACTAGAGTGGCAGCTGGATATAACTTGAATGATACCTCCCGCGTATCGGCGATTTTAGCTCCACCGTATATGTCATGTGGGTAGACTGATGGGACATAATCGAATATGCCTGTCTTTGGGTTTATATGGTAGGCGTAGACAATATACGTGTGATGGCCAAGCTCGTCGGTTCGCGTTACGGTAAGCCTGTAGTTTCCATGAGAATCTGTTCTAGTCACGCTGTAAGTTAAAGTCTTCCAGTCTAAGGCGATAATCACCGCTTGGGATATGGGATTTCCATTCACATCCGTTACGGTTCCATAGATCTCCATCGTGGCATAGGCCGCACTACGCACAGTGGCACATGAAGAGCTCAATATAAAAAGGACAATAATCATTACAAGAGGCAGTTTAGGCTTCATATCCTACACCCTCCATGGCTAATATGGGAGTATCCATGTGGACTTTGATATCATGACGATACTCACCGATATGGCTACGGCCGCCGCGAATCCAACTCCAATGCCGCCCATGAACATGTAGGCGTAGCTCCTAATCCTATTTGGATCGCCGAAGCGTCTCTGCAGGGCCTTGAAGATTAAGGCTCCAATAAAAGTAGCTAGGGGGGTTGGAAGAGGAGAGCCCACGCCCATGGCTAGGCCTATAAGGGAGAATGGTATGTGAATAGCTCTTGTCACGGCCCAAAGCGCTGTTCCAACGGCGAAGCTGTAATATATGAGCTGGGGATTCAGTCCATATATCCTCCTGGAATACCAGAGTGAGCGTTGAGCTGCCTGGAGAGGCCAATAGATCTGGGCGTATGGAAACATCGAAGATGGGATTGGAGAGATGCTCCATAGCATCTGCGTGTATAAGAAGCTGAAGAGCACGGATAATGGCGTTGCTATTAGAACAACTGCCTTTATATAGCTCTTAAATGTTAGCTTTATGCGATCGCATACATAGAATGTGCTACACCAGCCGCTTCCATTCGCAACTTCAAGAGGAGTGAACCATGGATATATTCCAAGCTCGCTTCTAACTGGAATGTTCGCTGAGATCATAGAGGCTATTAGAATATTATTGTGTAGGTAGGGTATGTTAAGGAAGTATCCCGTCTCAGCGTATGCTCTGGTAGTGACTATGCCGAAGATGAAGGGCCAGACGATTATTAGAAAGGCAAGGGGCAGTATTGGGAAGCCTGGAATCATAACCTTAGAGACTATGATGAGCCATATGGATGTAAGGGACAGATATATCGCTAGGATCTTCCAGAGCGAAAGGGTTCCGACGGCCCTCATGGTTGCAGATGGCCTAAGCAACGCCTTGATCGTTCGTGCAAGCCCCTTCCTGCCGCCTATAAGCTGAGCGACGAAAACGGAGAAGGCCATGCCTATGCCCACGGTATACCATACGTAGGTTCCCGACCAGAAGAGTAGGTCGCGTAGGGTCATGCCAACTGGGAAGTTCGTCCACTCAGGTATTAGATGAGGAAAATATCGGACTATAAGGTAGTTTCCAATAACTGACGTTGCAATAGAACCTATAAACATGTAAGCGGCCACCTGGAATGGAATTATGAATCCCATCATATAGTTGAATGGTGATGTGTCTATGCCTATCATTGCTCCGGGAAGTATGTCCTCAAAGGCCCTTGTGAGGTCAACCCATGGAACCGGAATTATGACGGCGCTGAATTTTAGAATTGCCTCCGAGATCATTGGGGTGCCATATGCAATGAGGGAGTATATGAAGCCGAAGATCGCGCCGGACATGAGAATCCTCATCTTGGCCGGATCTCTAGCTTCAAGCTGAGTGACTACCTCCGCGTCGACTCTGGCCATTGGGAATGGAAGCTTCTCGGTGACGACGAAGAGCTGATATAGAAATGTCCCAAGCGACAATCCGATGATGAGGTTCATTAACCAGAATATGACGGAGAAGAGGATGGGATAGAACCATTGCGGATGAATAAACGTTCTTATCATCTGCTGTCTGATGAGCGGATCGCTCGGAGCGAACCAGTATGGAAGGAAAGATTCTATTCCATATAGCTTTGCAATCGGGCTTCCAGCGAACCATGTATTGTAGATGAGGCCTGTGAAGCTTATCGGGCCCGCCGCGTATGCAACGGTACTTACAGCCGCGAACATCACATAGAGCTCCTGCCTAGTGAGGGGTTTTCCATATAGCGAGGCTATCCAGAAGAAGAGGATCACAGCGGTCCATGTGAGCCCCCTCACAGGTCCAACGGCAAGCTCACCCCATATCGTAACGGGCATCAGCACTATCGCCGCATATAATATTGAGAGGGCAACCCTCGGGGTTAGGCCGCTCTTCCATTCCTCAGATATTTTATTCTTCACTCTTCTCCACCTCAACCGCCTTAAATATGTTTCTTGAACGTTTCATATAGGCTATCTTATCTGAGGGGCTGAGGGATCTCCAGAGGAGCATCTGCTTCCTAATTTGATCTGCGACGACCCTATGACCCGAAATCCACAGGTACCTCTGCCCTGTCCTAAGGACGCCTCTAAGCTCAAACGTGTATTTTTCCTCATCCATCCTTCTTGAGGCGATTAGGGATATGCTCTCTACGACTCCAGCATCGTATGGTTTTAGGCGAACCGTCGCCTCCACACCCCTAACGATCATCTTCGGGAGAACCCTACTAACGTATCTGGGTCCCTCCTCTATCATAAAACTGGCTGCTTCCGTTCCAAACCTCTCTAGATACTCCCCTAAATATACGAGGGAGCCTAGGGCCTCATCCTCATCGAAGCTGAAGGGTAATGGGATCGTCCATTCTGTTCCTATAGGCTTGGTGGGCACCCTCCAGACCCTCTCGAGGGATGGAGTGACAAGTCTGGAAGCCTTTATCGACGGATAAATTGAGGATATAATAACGGTTACCATTGAGGATGTAACCGAGAGGATCACATAGGCCGAAGTATAATTTGTCATTATCATTCCAGGGGCGAATGTGGCGACTGCCCCTCCGATTAGAAGAGAGAGAATATATCCTAGGGTGGCTCCTAAAACCGCGAAGACTATAGATTCCATGAGGAACATCATTGCAATATGCATCGGCGATAGGCCCACGGCGCTATAAATTGATATGTATCTGGTTCTTTCGTATACGTGTCCAAGCATGATATTGAGGAGGGCGAGTGCTGCCAGGACAAATGGGATAACAACCAGAGCCAACCCGAATATCCTGTAGCCCCTAATCCACGTTACAAAGTAGGATGCGTCCCTCGCACTGTAGTATACTGACAAGTAAGTTGAGAGGTGCTTAGCTATGAGGGATGCCTTCTCCCTAGCTAGATCAGCATTCTCATATTTGATCGCTACTGAGGGAATTACTGCCCCAAGCCGAACTGCAATCTCGTATGGAATGATTATGAAGTCATGGTTTACCCTGACTCGTGTGCCTGCCCTCGCCAGTGTTGGATCTAGGGGTGTGATGAGTTCACCGTCAATATCAACCAGCTTCCAAAATTCCTTATTATCTATTATGCCTAATATGTGGAATTTCACTCCAGCTATGAATATTGAGTCTCCCATATCAACATCTAATCTGTCGGCTATATCCTTTGAGATGAAACAGACAAATCTATCTTCAGGCTCGAATGGACGTGACGGCGTGATCACGAGCTTAAAGATCCTCTTCCATAGGACCTCCTGGGGCGTTAATCCGATGACGGCGTAGACCTCCGTTTCCGCCCCAGCCCTATTGTATGCATGGAAGTAATCGTACGGTGGGATCAGCCATGCTCTTGGGGCGAAGACGGCTTCAGAACCAGATATTGCCTTTAGATATTCAAGGACTGTTGGGGTGAGAGGGAGGTTCCCGCCTCCACTCTCTGATTCAGGCCCCTTCACAAGCATCCCAGTATAGGGCGGCTTCTTAACTGGTAATGGATTCTCCTTTAGGATGTCATGGAAGGTTAATGCAGTGAATGATGTGAGGGAGAATACTATAATTATTATCGTGACGAGCGTGAGGGTTGTCCTCAGTTTCCTCCTACGCATATTCTCGATGCCTATGGATAGGGCTGAGGAAACCTCAGCTGTCCTGGCGACTTTTACGAAGTGTGGGCCGATAACCCTCCTTCTAATGAGCTTCGCGATCTCCCAGAATCTAGTAGCCATTAAGCCTAGGACTGGAAGGGTGAGGATGAACGCTAGGAAGCCCAGTATGATCATTGATGTGTTGGCTGCAAGTCTCAGGCCTGGATGCATCACATAAATGAAGGCGGCGCTTAATATGTAGATTAGGGAAATGTAAATTATCCTCTTGATTGAGGGCTCGTGGATGACGAGCCTCTCAAGGATTATAGCGAATGGAACAAGTAGCAGAAAGAAGAAGACTGCGCTGTAGATTATATCTACGAGGGTTGCCCTTGTAGTCTCGTAGACCTTCCTGGCATAGAACCAGGACTTGTAGATGTTCGGGTAGACCCATGAGTATCGATGATCATGGAGGGCCTTCAATGCCTTATCATATGACTTAACGGCTATATTATAATCGTTGATGGCTGGGATGAGTGCCTGTCCAACGGCAACTTCATGCCTCAACTTCTCTAATCTTCCACCAGCGAGAGATATGAACTCCCCGGCATACTTGAAGGCCGTGAGGGGAACATCGAGGTACTTGCCAGCCTCAACTTTGATCCCCCTTAGAATGCCTAGGGGAATCTCGCCTCCAGACCCCAAGAATACTACGTCTACGGGGATATCGGGTGGGACGAATATTAATGCATCATAGCCGAGGGTTGGATCTCCTATCCCAAGCCGAATTAGCCGTTCAATCAGGGGCGGAGGAAGTGGGGCAGCGATATAGTAGCTGTAGTGCGGCGGAGCCGTTCCGCGACCGGTCACGTATACCCGGAAGTCCATGGGCCGCATGGCGGATACTAGTGGGGGTGAAAGGGTTCTGGGATCAAGTGCATCATGAATGATTATCGTGCCAGCTCTGAATAGGGAGATATGCACCGGCCTTCTTCCATCCACCTCCTCATCGGACATTAATACTACGGGCATGCCGAACGGCCATAGTCTAGTGCCATAATAGCCGAGGTCCGTGGCCCACTCTATGTTTCCCGTGGTTCTGTTATAAACGTAGGCTGTAACTTCATATCGGGTTTCTCCTATTGCCCATCCGGATGGACGTAGACCCGGTATGAGGAAGGTCCCATTTTTCATAGCCTCAACGATGAAGTAATGCCTATATAGCATCTGTGTGGGTCCCGCATGGCGCACCTGCACGAGTAGCTGCCCATCATCCCCAAGGATCCTACTCCAGTCATAATCATACCAGCTCTTCGTGTAATTGAATCTTCCTACAAGCCCCCTCATTAGGGCGGAGCCCATTACCCCTCCTGCTCCCCTGCTTGGACGATGCATCATGGAATCCCGGAAGACCCTTATTGTCTCTTCTCTGACATCATTCACAACCAAATATATTATTGAGAATGAATATTCAACTTGAGGCTTTAAGTTCTCGAATTTGATGAATTCGAATCTGTCATTGGGTGTGCTACACCTTAATCTCGCATCGCTGGCCGTGTAGAAGGCCACGGCCAGGCTTCCCGCAGCATTTAACACTTCAGCTAAATGCGTGATCGTTGATGGAAGCCATGCACGTTCCCCCCTTATTTCCATCAGAGGCAGGGCTAGGAAGACCTTGTAGCTTCTCCCCCCTATCGTATGCACATAATTCATCTTGTCATAATCGCCGAGTTTATTGAGGAAGTAATCTCCCGGGAATGGACCTCCCCTCCCAGCGGACCAGTCCCATCCGCCCATGAAGAATCCGGTGGGAGTGAATACAAGCCTGTCCGAGCCAGTAGAGAAGTCCAAGACAAATGTGATTCTGATTTGATCTCCATAGACCTTGAATGTGTAGAGGCTGCCTCTGGCCACCTTAGCGTGTTCCTTCCTCCAGTGATGGAAGAAAAGATCCTCAGCAAAGGCTCTAGCTCCACTCATGGCGAAGTACTCCCCTGAAAACGCCGCGATTATGACCGGTCTACGAGGCGGATGCTCCTTTAGGATTCTGGCGAGCTCTAGAAGAGAGGAGACTCCGAGGGCCTCCTCGGCTCCGGGGGCGATGGCTGGAATTTCAGAGGCAGCATCATAATAGGCCGCCACCATCACAGTCTGATTATATAGGTCTGGACGCGTCCCATTAATAAAGGCGAATATATTCTTTGCCTCCACGTTCTCCCACAGCATGTTAACGTCCACTCTTACCTTAACTACTGTTGATCTACCCCTGTCTGGGCCTAGAAGCTTGAGAAGGTACATGGCATCCTCATCTGAGATGTATAGCCTCGGAAATTTGACGGGTGCCATGAGACTCTTATAGTCCATCTCACCGCGAACCGTCCAGTGCGTATCCCAGAATATGACGGCCTTCGCTCCGAATATCATCGCGTTAACCCAGTTTCCCTTGCTATTAAACTTCATGAGAACTATGCTTCCGTTAACGTCGAAGCCGTCAAAGTCCTCTGGATCCCCATCCTCCACGTAGATTAGCCTTCCACTTAAGCCTCCAGGCGGAGTCTTACATGTTTGGATGCCATTGGGCATAAGCGCATATGCCTTTATGACTTTATGTTCAGGAAATGTTACTGTGACCGTGGAGCCATGATCTATGGGAACGAGAACATTATAAGTCCAGTTCCAAACGTTGAGGCCGAGCTCATTCGCCAAGTAATTATAGATGTAATTTGCCGCTTTCTCGCATCCAGGATAGCCCGTCATTCTGCTTTGATAGCTCGAGAGAACTCTTACATGCTCTTTTATATTTTTCATGCTGATGTCTTCGATTATCTCTTCGACCCACTGCCTCGGCCTCCAATCCTCCCCGCCTTGCCCATGCACCCACAGGACGGATGGTGTAATAGTGAAAATGAGAAGAAATATTAATCCGAATATGAAGCATGACTTGCTACGCATGCCCTCACGGACCTTATTTGGCATTCACGTTACTTTGTATGAAAATTGATTTTTTGACGAATATATCTTTTGCGTTACCAATTTTTATATAAATCAGCCGTTCAGGATATTTTCCTAACGAATTGTAAACATAATAGACTCTAAGTTTGCATGAAGACTCCTTTTGAGAACTAAACTGTGAGGTTAATAGATACATGCGGGATGATAGAACGGGGACTCTACATAAAAATTTAGAAAGCCCTAATTAAGGATCCAACTTTCGCATTCACAAATGAAGCGGCATCAAGGCATTACAGTCATTGATGCGAGCAGGATTAATCTTTCCTATGCAGCAACAACTGAATAGTCAGAAAAAACGGAAGAGAAACTATATCAGAGGAAGAAGATGCTGATCCTTCAAGTAAGTTTCTGATCTAATATATTTAGTGGCAACTACGCACACACTAAAATATTTATTCTTGATCATGTTCTGGGCTTGAAGTTTTTGCTTAGAAGCACCTTTCTCCTAAAGTGAACGGTAAGCCCACATTCATCAGAAAACATTCAGATCTAACCAAAAAAGATGGGGGGTAATGGTTATGCTTTGATTAGAGGAGTCCATCCCCAGAATCTGAACTGGTATAGTATTGGGAATATGATGTACCAATGTATAAAGCTGCCGAAGAATATTCCCATTGCTATGGGCACCATGACATTCTCGTAGACCTTGAGGCCTCCTATCTTCAGCGTTAGAAGCTTCCAAATGAATGCTATGAATATCGTGAACATTCCGAATGCCTGTGTCCATATTAGAAGTGGAACTCCAACGACGTTTATTGGGAGCCATGGGAACCTCATGCGTAGGTACATTAGGACTATAGCCTCGATAATGCCTATCGCTCCCCAGGTCATCGTGGGAACTGAGAGCGGCTTCTTCGTGAAGCCTTTGCCTTCAGTAGCCCAGACTGCTTGTCCCATATTATTAAGAGCTCCGTCCCAGCTAGTAGTCCAGCCATGCGACCAGTTACCAACTCCTCCTGTCCCCACAACGAGCCAGCCGAAGACTGTTGCCAGTATCATGCCCAAGATCAAAGTTGGCATTTGAACCTTAAAGACGTCTCTTGGACTCGTCTTAGTCTCGGCGGCCATCTTATATGAGTATATTCCCGCCACATCCGGAGCCCATGGCTGATAGCTTCCACCTGCAAGGGGCATTGTCAACACGTATGCGCTTCCAAAGGCAGTTAGGGAATTGGCAGCCTCATCTATTGGCATTCCAATCACTGACCCAGTAAGCCTTATTGTGGGCGCAACCGTATGCTGAGTTCTGAAGCCCCATGCATCTATGGGATCTCCGCTCCAGAGCTCGCCTCTCATTCTCATCAACGCGATCTGCACGAGTACTATGTATACCACGACGACTAACGACATCCATGGATGAATGCCGCTTGCCACCATCCAAATGAACAATCCAACGCAACCTGTTAGGAAGATCAGCCACATCGTTCGGTGAGAGCATGGCTCGCTTGCTTCAGCGCTTCCGCCACGAATGAATGATCTGAAGGACTCTATCCAGTATCTTCTAGTCTGCCATAGTGTGAACAGGGCTATGCCGAGCCACATCGTTAGGAATTGCATCTGATAAGACTCGGCCCACGTTGATCCCCAGACAGCCGGCCAGCAGACTCCAAATCCTCTAACGTTCTTGCCCGCCGGATACAATCCGGCTGACACAAGCGCCCATGGAACAATCCAGTGCCAGATCACGAAGAATAGCAGTCCAGTGAAGAGTATATCCAATGGGAATATGAAGGCTATTCCCACATACCATATCACATTCCAGAAGTTCAGGAATATTGGTGCGCCTCCAGGCGGACCAATAGCTCCACTTAAGTCTATATCAGCCCTCCATGGAAGCGGATTTTTCTCCCAGAGAAGCCATGCGGTAACCCCGCTATCATTGAATAATTCAAGTATAAAGACTACGAAGAAGGCTATCCAGAAGTACATCGCCTTTCTGCTGAATATGACGGCTCTCATGCCTGAATGTGACTCAGCAGGGGTTGTAACCTCTTCGACTAGGAAGAGGTTCGGGTACATCCCCGGAAACGGTAGCTTCTCTATGTCCACGAATGGCTTTCTGAAGATAAGTGACAGTCCATACGTCAATAGACCAATGAATATGCCGAAAAGCGTCCAAACGATCAATGGAACAGTCCATGCTTCTGCATAAGGAACCTTATAGATCGGCCAGTATCCGAAGATCAATTCGTAAGTGTGCCTTTCATAGAAGGCCTTCGCGATAACCGGATCCTTGACCGTCCAAGCATCAGGGATGTACTTTACTATTCTATCCCAGCCGTGAAAGCCCGCTGGCGGAAGGGCTACTCCAGCTGCCCATGTATAGATGCCCACCCAGAAGAGCATCGGCCAGATCATGGATAGAATCGCAAATACGATCGTCCACTCCTGCCTTGTAAGGCCAATCTTCTTGTGTAGGAGCTGAAGTACCGCTATTATCAGGATCAATGGGAAGAATACTGTATTCCAGCTGTATCCCCATCTGGAGCTGAAGTATACGGTCCAGTGGAACCACTCAAAGTTTCCTCCGGGAATGTTGTGAAAGCTCAGTGCCAACACGAAGATGGAGAAGACGAAGACGAGGACGCCGACGATAATGGACCTCGCTGTTATACCCCGACCAACTTCCACTTCCTTTCCAGTTGACATGTGCTTCACCCAGAATTTCTAAATCAGAATTTATATCTATCTATATATAAGATTTTTTGGTTTTCTGAAATTATCAAATTAAGGATTTTTGTTTTGAATATAAATACACTATTAAATACCACTCTTGAGTCTCTATTTGATTGAGTTTTATGCGATAAAATAACCAAGTCGATTGGGGAAAACTAAAGGTCACATTTGTGGGGGCCTGCTTGAAGCTGATGGATTACAGCATCCATCTCCCAATCTTAAGTCGAGATCCCGCAAGAATATCCATAAACGAGCTGAAGCATCGTGCGATTGTTCCAACGGTTCTGTTGCTTGTCTAAGGAAAGACAGTTATCCATTCACAGAAAGTCATGTCTCAGGAACATTCATGGGAAGATGACGCTTATGTGGGCTTCATAGGTGCCTGCGGCTCAGCCTATCAGAATTCCGTCATGTGGCTCTAAGGAAGGTTCTGGCCTCGCCATACGCAGATTTCATAGCAAGCCCATACTCCTAGGGATTCAGGGGTATGCGCATGTTAGGAATGGCGTCAAGGAGTATCCGGAGTGGAAGTTCATCTACATTGGGGCGCCGATATTCAGATGATGCGCTTTATGCTGATAGAAACTTAAACTGCATCCATGCTGTTAAGCCGGGTGAAAAGCGGATTCTTTCTTCCGAGGAGAGCGGACGTATATGAGATCTCCAGCAGATTAATAGCAAGGGAGACGGTGGAGTTCAAGGATACCTTAGAGGCTGGTGAAACTAAGATACACCACTATGATTAGAGCGACGGCTCTTTTGCTTAGAGCAGACATCAAAATTCGGATACTCTTAAATCATTATTTGTCATGTAGAGATTCTTGGTGATTCAATATAGCAGACCATAAGTCGATTAGGGGAATACCAAAGGTCACTTTAGATCGCTTCCGCGCGTTAATGGGAGTCGGAATTGATTACTTCCAAATACCGTGGTATGACGAGTATAGAAGAGTGAAGGTTGAGTTTAGGGGATCAAAGAAATCCGGCAGATGGAGGGAGCACATGCC
>Ga0190367_1001348_pt1 | contig 14431 bp, 21 predicted proteins | sample 4872181011_MG_FD_171838 | JGI IMG/M metagenome (GOLD analysis project Ga0190367, IMG submission 171838) | Hydrothermal vent microbial mat bacterial communities from Southern Trench, Guaymas Basin, Mexico - 4872-18-10-11_MG | ecosystem: Environmental > Aquatic > Marine > Hydrothermal vents >...
AAGTCACGTTTCAGTAGCGAAAGAGCAGGCAGTATGCGAGGAAGACGACAAACATCACGTTTTTCCTCAGGGGAAGCTTGCGCCGACACGCCTATACAACAAAAGAAAGGTGATTCCATGAGAAAGTATGATTTTAGAGTTAGTTTTCATCGTCCAGACGGTTTAGCAACTATTTGGATAATTGCGAATAGGAGTTTCAGTTTCTATGAAGCTGAGGCAAAAATGATTAGAGCTTTCACAGAACTGATAACTTTTTGTCCCAAACTAATTGTAGGCATAAATTTAGGTGTGGCAGGGCACAATTTAGGAGATAAAATTGAAGTTTCAAAGCTTGAATGGCAAATCGAAGTTTGTTGTCCCAAAAATATGGTTAAACAGGTCCTAAACAAGCTTCAAAAAATGTGGAAAGGAGAATGGAAAGAAGATAAGAACGTATGGACAAAAGGTGATTTTGTAACGAATGAATGATCCATTATTATCTACTACTTCTACTCTTTCTCGCATTCGAGGATTCAGCATTATAATCCTTGAATGCTTAAAGGATGGTTATTTGAGAAGTTCTGAGATATATGAAATAACTGGAAAACCTTGCTCTTATGTTAATAGATACCTTTACAACCTTCGAAAATACGGTTTAATTGAAAGAGTTGAAGATTTTTGGATTTTAACCGAGGAAGGAGAAGATTTCATTGAATATTATGAATGCTTCATTAAGAATAAGAATAGAATAAGAAAGTTTAATGAAAGATTAATGAAAGATAATAGAAAGATTAATGAAAGATGCAATCGCAAGAAAGAAGATTTGCTATGCGCCGAAACTTCCTATAAGGCGTGTCGGCGCAAAACAAGGCAAATTCAAATTGAACCCTTCCTTAGAAACAACAACCTTGATGATTTAGAGAAAGCAGTAGTAGAAGTATTGATAAAGCATTACAACAAGACTGGATCCAAATTCATCATGGTAAAAGACCAATACGAATTAGCTGAAAGGCTGAATGCTAATCCTTCAGATTTGCCTAACGCCCTGAAAAATCTAAGGCAAGACGGAATAATCTACATTTTCAAGGATAAAACATTCAATTGCTGGAAAATAGGCTTGAAAAAAGCCTTTTTGGAGGCGTTGCAGGATAGGAGGTTAGGAAAACTTTGACATTACCAAAGAAAGCAAAATTTCTTAAAAGTGAATCAGGTAGGCAAACAAAATTACTTGATGAGTTCATAGACTATGAAGATGCTGGGTTTGTTAAAATCTGCTGTTTAAGAACACCAATTCACATACCCACAAAAGAAGAATGCGAAAAGTGCGAATTCAAGGGAACATGGTGCAACTCAATTATTGTTAGAAAAGAAAAAGCAAAGGTGATTTTATGAGGTTTAAGCCCTGGTATTATAAGGTTATTGGTCTTTCCGGATTTGTTAGTTTTCTTATCTCGTTTATTATTGGTATAACCAATTTTCTCTATTCCATCATGAATTTAACTTCTCCGATTGAATGGTGGATCGGAATTCCATTCTTAATATACGGAATAGCCGTTCTGGAACTTCTCATAAGAATAGAAAATTCCAAAAATAGGAACAAAAAAGCAGTTTCTGGAGGCAATAAGTCATGAATGATGAATGGAAGGCTCTATTATGGCTTGTAGGCTTTCTGGTTTGGCTGTTTGGAACTCCAATAGTAGCCATGTATGTTCTCTGGAAATGGAGAACGCTGGATGCAGCCATAATCGCATTAATTATTCTGCTTCCGCTCGCTACATTCCTCTATTTACATCCGAAACGCGGAGGAAAAGAGCCATGAATGATGAATTGAAGACTGTAATTAAAAACCTATTGGTAGATGTTCTTATCATACTTGCTGGCGCTGTTGCTGTCTATAAAATGATGAATGATTTGATTTTAGTAATTATCTATGTTGTTACTGTTGTTTGGCTTCTATTTGTGGTTTATGTCATTTTTCCAATTCTATCACAAATATAAGGAGTTGTGGCGCAAATGAATGAAGAAAAATGTCCCTTCCTTGAATTCGACGAATTTAATGATAGATACATTTGCAAAGCGAGAGTTCACCATAAAGAATTAGCTCCGCACATAGCAAAACTATGCAAATCAGAATACTACAAGACATGTCCAGACTACCAAATTGCAACAGGAAAAGTCATAATCAAATAAATTCTCTCCTAAACATTATGAAAGCTCCAACTCCAACAACAAAAACTGCACCAACCAAAACAACAAACGGAAAAGGCTTCTCTACACCCAATTCTCCAAACCAATAATCTATACAATGCCAAGCTTTACCTACAAAACTTGAAACCCACTCAGCAACCGTATTCCAGGCTCTACATGCTAAATCTCCAATCCAAACAGAAACAGCCTTCCAGGATCGAGAAGCCAAATCAAACATCCAAGCGGAAACTTGCCTCCATCCCTTCGTTATCACACTAAAATTCCAAAGGCTAACTTGACTCCAGCTTCTTGCAGCCATGTCAAATTGCCAAAAGGCAACGGTATTCCACTGCTTACCTGAAGGAAGCGTATAGACAATTTTGACTGGAAGCCAATCAACATAATATGTCAATTTTATTGCTAAGGTCAATCCTTCAGGATGCTTAAGAATACGCCAATTCTCGCCAAATTGCGCCTCAAACAGTTCGACCTGGAACTCCTCAAAGCAAGCAGAAAAGTAATATGCTGACTCACTTACTCTAACATTATAAACCGATCCAGTATAATTGAAATCCTCTATATCAATAATAGTTACATTCTTGAATTCACCTTTATATAGGTCTGAAAGTGGATCGCCAATTGTTAAATTGCTTGCTGGAACACGCATGCCATACTTAGGCGAATAAATTGGATGATTACTGGTTAAATAGATAAATTCATTGAAGCTATATTTCCAATTTAAAAGTTCAGCCTGCTTATCAATCGTAATTTTACGCATAGGAAAAGTTCCATTATGCACCTCAACCTCAACAACTCGACTTTTATTAAAACCAAAATCAGGATCATAAGTTAAAACATAATCCACTCCAACTTGAATTTCGGAAGGACGCTTCAAAATAAAATGTGTCTCATTCAAAATGCACAATATAAATACATTGTCAGGATAGCAAGGCTCAGGCGAACCTCCTCCGGTTGCAACGTCATATTTTATGCGTGTTTTAATCTGATTACATTTCTCAGGTGTCCATGTTGTGAAGCCAGTAACATCTCTCCATTGTAAAGTTTCACTTGAATAATCATAAATCACCCAATCATACCAGGATGAACCATCATAAATTCTTACAGTTAATTGTTCATTCGTTGTGTCAGAAGTATACCCTTCTACACCAAGATAGACTTTGTCAATTATTGCATTGCTCGGAATATTAATTCCATAACCAGCATATTCCTGCTCTGCATCATCCGTTGAAGTGTATGTTCTATAATTATCGCTTGAATAAGCATTCGATGGATAATTCCACCCTGAAACAATCATGCTTGTTGATGATGGACTATAAATTTCAGTTATTTGCTCTTGACTATTAGCTGGAAAAACAAAAAAGCTGAAAAAACCAAAAAACAAAAAGAAAAGCAAAACGCTAACAGTAAGCTTCGTATTTGACGGAAACCTCATAAGTTACACCCTCAGAAAGGCTGTCCTCCGCCAGCAAACCTTCCTCCCTCAAATAATAATAGTTTCCAGAAAGAACACATGAAGTATTATTAAGTTCCTTATTCAGCCAAACATAGCTGGATCCATCCGTAATATTCACCAAAACCTTAGTATAGTCTATGGCTTCAGAATTCGAGCCTGCCAAACTACTGTTAAGCCTAACACTCACAACAATCTTAATCTGTTTATGAGCATCAACCCTAACAGAACCGCCACTAACCGTAAAATTCGCCCTCAAAACAGAATCTTCCCAAACCTCAACATAATTAATGTCATTGCCATAAGAATCCGCAGCATAAACAAGCCTCAAAACAGAGAAACCATCAAGATTTAGAGAAAAGACTAAGAGAAATAACAGTATCGAAACGGAAATTGCCATAATCCGCTTCATTGCGCCGACACTCCCTAACTATCGCTTTGATAGTCTTTCGAGCGTTATAGCCAAATTGATCCTGCGTTTAATTTTAGTAGGCAACTTCTCATACGCTTTTGTCTTACGAAACGCCTTCAAAGTATTAGTGTTGATTTCACCATCTTTTGTCCATACTTTCTTCTTGGTTGCAGCAGCAATCTTTCTTGCGCCACCACGCTTAAGCCATGCCTTTAAGGCTCCAGGTTTCTTTATCGCCTCCTGAATCCACCTTCCACCCTTTCCTCTTCCCACTATACATACCTCCTAACGAATGAAATTATGACTATGAGAAAACCAATCATCAAAATAATCGGAAGAAAATCATAAACAACATACCTTACTTTTTGAGGCGCAGCAACTTCAAAGTTAATTGAAAAATCTGGATCTCCAGGCTCCAAATGCAGAATTAACCATCCTTCCTTCCATTCCCAATTCTCAAATTTTTCTTTTTCCTTCAAAATTAGAGATGGAGGCTTATCCATCTTAATCTTCAAGTCTAAAGGAGCATCTGTAAAAACAGTTATGCCTATCAATCCATTTTCGTTAATTAAACTGTTTATGTCAATACTTGCATACTTCCTATAGACTTCTACAGGATCAAATTTTATCTCTGAAATTTCATGTGCAGAAACATGAATTGCAGGAATGGGATCATCAAATAAAAGTTGTATATCAACATCGCCAAGAACTATAGGTAGGCTATCATTGTAAGGAACTGCATAGATTAATCGTTTAGAGTCAATATAACGAGGATAATAAAGGCAATCACATGTAAACTGAATAATGCTCGATCTAACGTAATATTGATGCACAATTTCGATTTCAGATTGTTTATGTTCCAAAATGGGCAAAGCGCGATAATATATTACCTCTTCATCGAATAAAACACTAAATTCAGAACCATCATCAGGAACTTTAATTTTCAATACTTCCGTATCATACATAAAAGGACTATCAGGATAACGAAATACTAAACGCCAAGTTCCAGGCTGTAGGTAAGTATACCATGTCTGGGAAAAATCACTAAATTCCAAGAATGTTTGCACTGCATAGCTATGCGTCAAACATGTAGCATATAGTGAAACACCAGATGTAACCTTTTCTATGCTTCCATCAAGTTTCTTGCACTTAATATCGAAATCTGCAGCATAATAAAGCTCGGTAAAATGCGGAATAATTGTATAGTTTCTATCAGCAACCAAACGCAAAGGATTAGTAGAATAAACCTTAAACCTATAAACACTGCAACACCTTATTGGATATATTTCAAATGAAGGTAGTTCTCGGACGTAATGCCACCAGCAATAACTTGCATGAACCTCCCAATAATCGAAAATATAACCTTCATCCGGATAAGCCCAAATTTCAATAATATCGTTACCACAATATTGCCTTGTATGATTCTCGCTTCCAGACCCAAAGCTTGTAGATCCATGTTCACATGCTCTAACAGTAACATGGAGATATTTCTCATCTATTGGAAAACTGTATCCAAAATCAAATAATACCATCCCGTCTTGTTGTATTCCCCAACTATTCCAAAAATCTAGATAGCCACCATGCCAAGCACTACAGTCAAGCATTAACTCAACAATCCAACCTTCATCCCTTCCATAGGCAATATAGAAATATTTTGATTCTAGAATTCCGCCAAGAGTAAGTCTCGTGCCGTAATCGTCTGTATCAATTATTTTCCATTCATAATGCAAACCATAATCTCTTGATGAATGTAACTCTGGATGCCAAATATAAAGGTGGAGAGATAATCCGTAACCTTCAAATGGATCACTCGGATCCAGAATACCAGTTCCATTAAATATGTAGGCAAGCCGAAATTGATAATGGGCATCATAAGAAAATCTAACATTTTCCCATTTCCACCACACATGTATCCAAGAATTGAATCCCCACAAGCTATTAACGTGTCCTTCTACATAGGGAAATCCATTCCTAATAGAGTGATTAACCGCCCATTCTATACCTCCACCTTCTAAGGTTACTTCCGCATCTGCGAACGAAAACATTCTATCAGGAACCTCGGTGGGAATTATTGCACTGTTTACATGTTCGCAACATGGATCTGGAAATCCATTCTCGTAAAGATACATCCAATAATCAATACATTGATCAAATAATGGATCGTGTGGCGGTTGTCCTCCAGCATCCCGATAATCTAAAAGCTGAACATAATTAACTTGCCATTTACAGGCTGCAGCGACACACTCGCTGGTAACTCCTACCGCCACCAAAGTCAAACCAACAATATCATAATACTGTAAATGATTACAAGGATCTCCTCTATTCGCAAACGGGATCTCTCTATTGTTATAATCGGTTGGATTCAATATTCGAAGTAAACTTCCCAAAATTTGCTTATGCCTTGACCATGGAGCAACGGGTCTTTCCAAAAACAGATTAAAGAAATACACCCATTCATCGAGAGGCAAAGTTTCAGGACACGCTTCTATTCCCCAATCCCTTTCATAATGCCATTCTACAAATTCTCTTACAAGTTTCCCTATATCAATCTCGTAATAACACCATTCCCCAATATTCTCTATGGTATATAGACATCTGCTTGAATGCCAATCCCAATCTTCAGAGCTTCCGAGAAATCCAGGATAATCAATGGAATTGTCTCCATGCTCTAATGAAGCGGGTTTCCATTGGTTCCATAAGTTGTCCCATGCCCAAACATCCACAAATGCATCCATAATAAGATTGTTTGGGCATCCCCAAACGTTAGTGCTAAAAATGCCAAGATATGTTTCTTTTCCTCTCATATGCGGTGGAACAGGATTGTGATCTAAAAACTCAGGAACACGCCAATTTTCCCAAAATCTCACTTTAACTGCAAACCATAAATCGAATCCAAGTTTAGCCTGTGGATGTAAAGCCTTAACTGAAACAAATTCAAAGATAGGATTCACTTCTTGATATCCATGAAGTTCAGGATCCATAAGTCTTGTGGCGTTAATTTTAAGAATTAACTGTCCATCCTCTATAACATCTCCATATTCAAAATCCGTTGGAATATAGATGTAATAATTCAATCCTTGACCATAGAATTTTGGCGGTAAACCCTTAGCCCATTGATAACCCTGAACAGCATGACCAGTGCAGTAAGGCTGACCAAAAAGATCCTTGACAGCATCACCCTTATTCTTTAAATATACTGTGAACCCGCTCTGATTTATTGTAATCCAGCTTTCAGGATCAGCATCATTCAAAATTTGAGGTTCCCAATAGTTAGTGTCATTAATCCAAGGATTCTTTATGATTTCATAAGGTGGACCGGATTGCGCCTCAACTTTCTTAACCATTCCAGAAAAGTTCATATTTAAAGCAAAAACTGAAATTGCCAAAATAGTCATAAACAGGAAAATTTTAACCTTTTTCGCATCCATAAGCTTCTGCCTCATCCTTTTTTGAAAAATAAATTGAATAAAAGAATTTTTATTAAAATTTGACAAAAATTAATAAGAAAGTTCAACCACAATTAAACTGGGGATAAGATTGGCTTTGCCTGCATTAGACGTCGTTCCCATATTAATGGGATGGACTCTTTTGATCCTATTTTTTGGCGGTGTAAGTTTTTGGGCATATCACCCTCTTTTTAGAAAATTTAAGCCGTTAAGCTCTCTAATATTTATAATTCCTCTTATATTTTCCATCTTATTTCACGAAGTAATGATATTATGGTGTTATTTGTTGGGAACTATCTTTTTCGGAATTGCCATACACTTATCCTATCAAGTCAAAAAATATAGGAAAGAAAAATCGCGCGAGGCAATATTCGGAATAGTGGCATTAATCGCAGTTTTAGTTTGGCTTCTCTTATAAATTTGGGGGGTCAAGTTGGATAATAGCATCCTATGGTTATTCGCATGGATGTTAATGTTTGTAATACCTTTCGGAGCAACCTATTGGGTTTTGTCAGCCTTTATTAAAAAACGAATTTATGTCTTAATCGGTTCGATAATTGGAACTTTCATCTATTTTTATTCTCCCTTTTTATTCCCGCATCCGTATACTTACTCAGTTTATTTTTGGGGGTGCATTATTTTAGGGATAATTCTACGTTTAATCCCAAAGTTAAAAGCTTTTATATACAAGGTAAAAGGCGAATATGCCAAGAATAATGAGGAACAAAACTATTCCAAAGAATAGTGGATCTTCATACCATTCTTTATTTGCATTTAATTTTTCCTTGAAGGCGTAGGCGCTTGGCTTTAGGGTTAGATTGTCTGTTATTATTCCCCAATCGTTATTATCTTCTTTTGGAAAGTCATGCAGCATAAAATAGCATACTGGACAATCCCAAGGCTTAGTATGCTCCAAGACTTTCTTTATCCATTCAGCCTTCTCCTTTTCATCTCGAACTCGTCCCTCAATATTGCCATAAGGATTTGTCTTGAATCCCCACTCGCTAAAAACAACCTTTCCAGAAGCATATTTCTTTGACATATCCTTGAAGAACTTATAGTAATAGTCTAAATCATCAAGGTATCTATTTAGCTTGGTTGAGTAACAACTGAATCCAAATCCAGTTATGTTAGCGAAATCGTAAGGAACTCTGCTTGACTCATGAAAATCCGATACAAAATGATGCTCGATCATGTCATTGCTCAAGTAAATTTCCCTTTCCGGATCAATACTGTGAATCCTATTGATTATTTTCTGGAGATTTTCTTTGTACTCAGTTGAATTTACAACATTAAGCCACCATTCATTCATTTTGTCTCCTTTCCAATGTGGATATTGCACTACATATCCCTTAACGCATACATATTCTCTTGCGATAAGACTGATGTTTCCAACATAATTTAGGAAGGCATTTACTTGCGTTTGATTGTATGGAAATCCTGTTTGATCCCAACAATTGGGATCCGTAACGTTTCTTGTTAAATCCAACCAGTTAATATAGATGAGCGCCTCAAAACCATAATCCTCTATCAGATCTAGGATGAGTGGAAGCCTATTTTCAGCCATCCATCCTTCAAGTCCATAAACTCCAATTCCCTCAAATCCTAAATCTTTAGCAATAGAAAGCATCCTCTCTAACGTAGAATTTTCATTTTCTGGAATTTCATAATAGTTGCGATATGCATAAGGATTAATAATCACGTATGGAGTGAACCGTCTAGGCTTCAAATATGGAACTTTTCCAGCTTCAACCATATACATGAATCCCAAACATAAAACGGTAATGATTAGGAATACGTAGATGCCTCGCATAGCTCAACCATCCATATTATCCTATCTGACTTAAAAGAATATAAAAAATGGGGAACTGGTTAGGAGAGGGATCACATCTCTACTTTGTATATTTCTTGACAAATCCAAGTGCTATTGCAATCATTGCTATGGCGACTATCGTAGGCATCCATTCACTAATATCTATGCTTGTTACTATTTTTGCATCATCAACTTCGACATTGACATATCCTGAAAGGCATACACTTCCAGTTGTTTCTCCATGCGCAGCCAAATATGCGCCTGTAAAGTCTGGAAGGCTATAGCCCTTAACATAAGCGTCATAGTCTGTCCTATTGCCTACATATAGGATGCCATCCTTGTATGTAACATAGATGGGTTCACTCATGTCATGCACAATGTCCTCTTTCACCTTTGTGAAAACTCCATTGTTGAGAACCCAAAATGCAAACTTGTTCTGTCCAGAATAAAGATTTATTTCCCATCCATAACCCTGCTCTGATCCTGGCGTAAATGCAAATTCCCGATCGCACATTCCAATCTTAGCGCCTTTCCCAGTCGTAGTGTTAAATGTTAGATAGTTTTCGATGACACAGGTGAATTCTGTATAGTTCTGATCCAACTTCCGATATATAGGTCCCTCATTGTTGAAAACACTATATTCAAAGCTCGTTATGTATTTGGCGTAAACGGCTCCGATTGTGGCAAAGTAGAGCAGTAGTATCGCTATTAGGGTAAGCGTTTGCGCCTTCACTTTTGATCCCTCTCCTTAGTTTTTTAGATCTTGCCGAATTTCCTTAGCATTCCAAGAACCATACCGAGTAGAGCAAACGTTATGATTAGAGGCATCCAATCCATAACGACTTTAGTTATCTCCGAAGACATCTCTATTTAACCTCTTTTTTGTTTTTAGCTTCAAAATGCTTTCACATTTGAATGAAATATATAGTCTTCTGTTAAATTTTAATAAAAACTGTTAAATATAAATAAAATCAAATTTTAAACTTGAATCCGAAATGAAGACGCAAGAAAAAGTAGTAACTACAATCTATATTCCAAAGGAGCTAAATGACAAGGCACAAAAAATCGCCGAGAAACTGGACATAAGCAAAAATTATGTGTTATGGAAAGCCATTGAGCAAGGCATTCAGAATTTTGAGCACTCAGAAAGAGAGGAGATGAAGCCATGTATATTGGAGCAAAAATCCAATTAGCAAACGGAGAAATCAAAGAAATCCATGTCAAAAGCAGACTTCGCTCTCTCGCTCTAGCTAAATTCATGGCTAAAATTTCAAGATATGCAAAGAAGGAAAATAAGCTTCTTAAAGTTCAAAGCGATGATCTCCAAGTTCTCGCCTATTTAGAGAAGCATCTCGACGGAGTTCCAATCGAGTATAATCTGCATCCAGAAGAAATAAAGCAAATTCAGGAGGCAAAAACATGAAAAGAACCATATTTGTGTCGATCTGCTTTATGATATTGCTTTTATTAACATTTCCAATAAATGTTCAAGCTCAAAATATTGAATGGATCGAAATAAGCAAGGAAGGATACTGGAATACTTGTGAAAGGGTTCATTGGGAGAAAAATGATCCGATAATAGCTGAAGGCACTGCAGTATGGCAAACTTCAGTCTTTAACTTTACTGGATATGAAGCCATAATTAATTTTACAGAATTCTATTCCGCTCGCTCACATTGGTGGGATGAATGGTCATGGCAACAATTTCACATTACATTCAAATTCCAATCGACCCAGACAGGAAGATACGTTCTATTTTGGGTTGGATTAAGAGATTATCAATGGAGATGGGGATTATTTAGCGAAAGAAAAGCAGGTGCATTATCATTTTTGAATGAAACACATGATTGGGAATGGTTTGGAAACGGACACAACTTTGATGTAGATTACGGGTTAAATCCAGACTATCTTAAAATTATCCTAACATTTAATGGATCATCCACAATCATAACTGCTGCATATATCTATCCACATGGAAAGGAACCTCCACTATTATTCTTGAAACGTGAATTCCATATAAACCCGAACGAGTTCTTGAATATAACAATAACCCAAACAGTCTACCATACTGGGCACGGAGGCTTCAAAGGATACTTATACGATCAAATTTACGGAAATTGGGAAATCCCACAACTCCCGCCGTCAAAAATTTGGATAATAGAGAAAAATCCGTTCCTAAAATTTACTGAAGGCGTAAAATACTTCTTTGGGAAATTGCTTCCAGGCTGGATTACAGGCATTGTTGATACTGCGAGAAGTTGGGGCGCATTTTTCGTGGATCTACTCGTTCTTTTGGGCTCTGCAGTAATTCAGTTCTTCCCATTTTTCCCTTTAATTTTCCTTTTCTGGTTGTTTGACGCCATATTGACAAGTATAATAGAAGGAAACTTGCAACCTATAGGCAATGCCGTTATGACCATATATAATACCGTAAGAGGCATCGTCACTGCAATTGTGAATCTTGCTCAAACGATTTGGAGTATAATCAAATTCTGGTAGGAGGGATAAAAATAGAGAATTTAGAATTTGGAATTGGCGCAAAGGTTGCGATTGCCATATTGTTAGGTTTAATAGTTGCTGGCGCAGCCTATGCAACCCTAACATCCACATTGATAATTCCGAATGTTGGAACAATAACTACTATAGGAGTTGAAGCCTATTGGGATGTAAACGCCACTAATCCAGTCGAGCAAATAGATTGGGGAACCTGCGATCCTGGAGCCATCTATAACAAAACCATCTACATCAAGAATAGCGGTAATTCTCCATGCACCTTATCAATTGAAGTGCAGGATTGGAATCCAGAAAACGCTTCAAACTATATTGTTCTCGCATGGAATTATACAAATCAAGTGATAAATCCAGATGAGATAATTCCTATTCAGTTCTTATTGACAATTTCCGATGAAATCTCTGGAATTGAACAGTTCAGCTTCAACCTTGTAATAACAGCTTCAGAGGTGGCTTAATGGAGACTCTAAAAGTTTTGCTCAAGGATGGTTCCAGGCTTGAAGGCATCTATAAAGGCAAATATGATCCAGATGATCAGATAGTTGAAATAAAAAAGAAAACTGGATTGTTAACGAGAGAGCCTGAAAGATTTGAGATTAATCCAGATCACATTTATCAATTTAAGAAGAGGAGGAAAAGAAATGTTGAGTTTTGGGTGATAATTAATAGGAGAACAAGGAAAAGTGAGCCAATAGGCAATCTGAATGATCCTCCTGAAGTTGATCAAGAAGAAAGGAATAAGCTGGATTTTCTTGTTGATAAGGCGTTTTGGAAGGCAATGATTGAAAAGGCGAGAATTAGCACCTTTACAGCTTTAATTATGATGTTTGCGGGATATGGGATTATACGTTTCCTGGAATGGATGATTTTCTACATTATGCAGCCAAGATGATTTGGATCCTGCTCTTCCTCATATTAACTGTTCATTTCGTTGAAAGGGGGGTTAGGCGTGAGCGAGAAGCCGAAAAGCAAGTATGCGGAACTGGTTAAGGTTTTGCGTGAGCTTACTGGTAAGACTCGTGAAGAGGCTTTTGCTGAAGCAATGGAGAAAATGACTGAAGAGGATAAAATGCGGATTTTCAGCTATCTCGTTGCAGGGGAAGATTATAAGTTTGCAGTTATGGAGGGAATAGCGGAAAATTATGGGCTTCCAAGACTTAAACGTCTCATCTTCAGAATATTACAGTATAGATGCAGCATTGGCGGGTGGCGTTCAAATCAGTTTGCAAGCATGATTACTGAAGGAAGAAAGAAAGAGCGCACTTTCTGGGCTGCATTCAAGGGATTATTCCGTAGAAGAAAGAAGGAAGAATTAGAGATTGAAGATAGAACACTTGTATAGAGGAATCTTCTATGCCAAAACGAAGCTTTGACCTGGAAACCTACTATAGGCATACTATGAGTCAGGAATTAGCCAGGAAAGAATCTAGGCTTTCACAATACGCCTGCAATAGCTATGCCCAGCAAATTGCCATGCTTGAAATTCTGCAAAAATTCGCGGATCCAGAAGATGAGGAAGACTTGCAAATTTTAAAGGAGATACTGATTGAAGTTGGATCTGCACTTTGGATTATGCAGGCAAGCGAATTAACAAATCTCGGATTAAGACTTGGATCACCAATAAAAGAAGCATCACTAAAAGGGAGGAAATAAATTGAAAATTTCAGAATTAATTCCATTAGCTCTTTGTCATAGCGCAAATGAATTGCTCAAAATAATCAAGGAAATTAAAAAACAAGATATTGAGTTATTGGAGAAGAATTCAGAAAAATTCTTCAAAAAATACCCTAAGGTTTTCAATTCATTAATGAAATTTACAATCACTTGGATAATTGCAAAATTAACAACGGATGCACTAAAGGGATTAGAGTTATGATTGATTGGCTAAGTTTTGCTATCGGATTCATTTGCGGAATCATCTTTGCCATAGCTTTCGGAATCATAATAACAAGGGAGTAAGATGGCAAGGCAAGTTTTAGCTGGAGAAACCGCCTTTAATCTTTGGGAATCATGTCTAAGGAAGATTTATGGAACTCCAGCAAGCGTTACAGTTGTAACTGGAGAATGGAAAACTGGAAAAACCGACACTTCATTATATATTGCCTTTGATGAATTAAAGGAGAAATTAGGCATTATCAAGAAGATCGGAACCAACATTAAAGTTTTCAAGGATGACAAATTTACAGAGCCTGATGACAGGATAACATATGTAGATAATTTTGTTGATTTTGAAACTTTCGTTTTCCAGGATAAGAAACCTAAAGTTTTCATTTTTGATGAGGCTATTAAGGCTGCGCCTTCAAGGAAGGCGATGAGTCAGCTTAATACTAAATGGCTTGAGTATGTTCCAGAACTCAGCAAGGGAAGATGCCATCTCATAGTAATAACGCAAGCCAAAAACTATATGGAAAAACTGTTCTTAGATCCAATGTTTATTAGGGCTGAATGGCGCAAAATCGACAAGACAACCGTAGTCTTAACTATTCTAAAGCCAAGAATCGAAATTCACACATTCTATGATATTCCGCCTACAAGCCTAAAATTTGATCCTTACAGACAGGCAATTTGGAGAATGCATCCAGAGAAAAAGATGGAGAATCTCCCGTTTGAGG
>Ga0190367_1001349_pt1 | contig 14415 bp, 13 predicted proteins | sample 4872181011_MG_FD_171838 | JGI IMG/M metagenome (GOLD analysis project Ga0190367, IMG submission 171838) | Hydrothermal vent microbial mat bacterial communities from Southern Trench, Guaymas Basin, Mexico - 4872-18-10-11_MG | ecosystem: Environmental > Aquatic > Marine > Hydrothermal vents >...
CCCCTAAGCGCTAATACACGTGCGGCTTCAGGAAATCTTATATCATAGCAAATGAGCAAACCAATATTAAAATCATCAAGCCTAACCGGTCCCGTAATCTCTTTACCAGGCTCAATGAGCGCCGATTCCTTAAATTTAAATGCATCAAACAAGTGCGTTTTGCGATAAGTTAGCAGAACTTTACCTTCACTGGATATGAGAACAGATGTATCATAGACCTTCTTGGAATTCTCACTACATACTTCACAGAAGTTCACTACCACACTAACACGATTACGCCTAGCCTCATCAGTGATTCTTGATATAAAAGGTCCATCAATGCTCTCGGCTATAGATGCCGGGCTATCCTTAGGAATTGGATAAACCATGGAGTATTCAGGGAAAACTATGAGATCAACACCTTTCCTAGAAGCAGCCCTAATGAAATCAATTATTTTCTCCAAATTCTCACTCTTAACCTTCGATGCTCGAAATTGAGCTATACCTACCCTCATCAAGTAATATAGTATTACCACTAACGCTAATAAAACATTAAGCTAAAACCACTTACGCCAAGTCTTAATCGCCTCATACATCCAAGATACAAATGCTACTGCACATACAATTACAGAGAAAACATGAAATTGAGATACTACTTTAACGTCTAATAATGTATTCAATTGCAAAATCAGCGCAGTTAAAAAGAAAGCTGCATAGAAGAAGTACTTGGGCAGAGTCAATCTACCAATCTTAATAAGCCCCTGAACTACATCAACCCTCACAAACCCATGAATTTCATAGAGACCATTCTCATTCTTCCTAATTAATCCAGCCTCACAGAGCTTATTCAGGTGGTAGTGGGCGAGACTTGGACTACTAAACTTGAGAGCCCTCTGAACTTCACGGACACCAACAGGCCTACCAACCTTAAGCATATACTTGTACACTAGTAGGGTCCTACCTCTCAGCACATCTTCTTCCATCCGAAACCTCCACACTCAGTGTTCAGTTTTTCATGCATTAAAGCTTTCAAGTTTTCTCTCACAACCAAAACATGTAAATTAAGTGGGCACTAGGTGGAAGCATGAAAATCCTCTTAATACATGCCAGGAAATTTTGGTGGAAAGTAAGGGAACCAGCTAGAGTGAGCATTAGAGATCAAGTCGATAAAGAGGAATGCGAGGTGAAAAACGCCTTAATAGCATTCATAACAGTTGAAGAAAAAGATGAACTAGACATTGAAAGCTCAGTAAAGAAGGCAGTTAACGCGGTAATTGAGGTAGCCAGAAGATTGGACGTCAAAAAGATAGTTCTCTATCCATATGCACATCTATCGAAAAGCTTAAGCAAGCCAAAAACAGCAATTAAAGTCATAAACATAATGAAGGATGAACTTGAAAAGAGAGGCTTTGAAGTCCATAAATCCCCATTTGGATACTACAAAGAATTCATACTCCATTGCATTGGACACCCACTAGCCGAATCACTAAGAATAATCTAAAACTGATAAAGTGTTCATTAAACTCGAACAAGCAAAGAAGACAGGTGTACAACAGTAACGTTAAAACTTTAAAGCTAGAAAGTAGCTTGGGTGCAATAATCTTGACAGTAAGAGAAGTGAAGCGAAAAATTGCAGTGAAAGCATTAGCAGCAGTAGTACTTGCAATAATAATATTCATCTCCTCACATCAGCTAACAAGCCTAATAATGGAATTTAGAGGTGTGAAATTTGAGGAAATAGCAATGATCACAACTACTCCAGCAACATATAGCGAAAACATCTTCTCAAAAAAGCTCATGGAACTAGAGAGCGCAAAGGCCACGACGCTCGCACCAATGGAAGCAAAGAATTTACCGCCAAGAGTAGTGGAGAAAGCAGCACTTACACCACAAATAATAGGCAAGCTAAACTTAAGCGCGCAAGAAGTTAATAAGCTAAGCGAGAATGGATTTATAGTTAAAAGCTTAGGGAAAATCACCACATTTAACCATGCATGCAACCTCATAAGAGAAAGGCAAATACCGCTGCTCATAACAGTAGACCTAGTACTACACTACTATCACGCCCTCTACGAACTATTAGCAGCTGAACTCGAAGCGAAATACTTGACCGAACTACTTAAAGAGCTATGTAAGAGCTTAGCAGCTAAAGCAGACTTCCTCTACACCTATACGCCATTAGAGTATGAAAGAGCCAAGGAAGCACTAGAAAAGATTTCATGCTACCTTCAAGTTGCAGCCAAAATACTAGATGAAAATCATGAAGTCCCAAAATATGCGGCGAGGAAAGTAGATGAAGAAATAAGGCTAATCAATAGCGCAGAGGGAATCCACATAAGCCCAGTACTGGAACGCGAAATAGATTACACAATATTCAAGCCGAAAAAGCACTACACTCTCAATAGCAAACTCGAGAAATACTACAAGGCAATTACTTGGCTAAGCATCGAATTTCCAATTGAAAATGGAGATGAACTACTCCAAGCAATAATGCTCATCAAGGTACTTGAGGACACAACAACTACCATAAATGGAAAAACGTTAAGAGCAAAGGAGATATGGGAGAAAATCTATCTCACAAATTCATTTCTCAATGGTTATTTAGGTAAAATTACAGTGCATGATCTTGAAAGAGCAATTTCAAATATATTTGGAAGTAAATTTTCAATTCTCAATTTAGAAGATGAAGTATCACTGATATTAGTGCGAAACCAGCTACAAAGAATACTTGAAGAGAAGCAAGCTACCAGCAAAATTTGGGACTTAATGGATGACCCGAGCTTCAGCTTCATGGGCTTCAAACTCCATCTACCAAAAACACTACTAGAAAGAGTTATTAAAGCTGGTAAAAAGCCATCTGGATTGGACCTAGCCTTAATACTCAGCCTCAATAGGGCTAGAGAGCACTTAGCGAGAGAGACAATTGAGAATCCAGAGTATGAAGTTGAAGTCAGCGAACTAAAAGATATCATAGAAAACTTCAAGATCAACGATTGGACTAAGAACTGGGACTTATACCACACTCACTTATTGAAAGTAATGATCGATACCAAAAATCCAAAGCAGTTAGCAGCAGTAAATGCAGATGCATGGCAGGACAGGATTTTAAATACCATTCTAGCCCTATGGAGCGAACATGAACATGGAATTACACGGCAACTTATAACTGAAAATAAAACAGGAGAAGTTAGCATTAGTATTAATCAAACAGCATATTTAGAACCAGCAGCTGAGCTCTACACTAAAATACTATTCCTATGCAAAGCAACTCTTAGTGGTCTCGAGGAGCTAGGAGTAGTTGATCAGCAAATAGAGAGCACACTAAGAGAAATGGCTGACATGGCTGGAAAGCTAGTAGTCATATCAATTAAAGAGCTGAATGGCGAGAAGCTGTCATCCGAAGAAAAGGAATTTCTATTAACCATAGACCTCAAGTTCAGGGAAATCATGAGTGAATTCAAGGTAGGTGAAGTTGAAGCCACGATGATAACCCAAGTAATTGATGTACTAGGTCAAAAGCTGCAAATTGGATGCGGCTTCATAGAATTCATTATACTTCCAATTCAAGAAAATGGGGAAATACAATTCTGTGCAGGACCAATTTTAACTTACTATGAATTAGTTGAGAAACATGAAATAGGTGATGAAGAGTGGAAAATGCTTTTAGAACTAGGTATTGAGAAACCAGCCTGGATCAAAAACCTCCATGGATCTAGCTAACAATTAATTTAAGCTAGAACACGAATATGCTAATGGCGATGATGATCAACACCTAAACTGATAAGTGATGATGGGACTACGAGCTGAGTATTAAAAATAAACTCTCCAAAAGAGCACTAGTACTAAAGCAAAGAATAGTAAAACTCCAATTACATCACTTCGGAATTCGTGACCACTATTAATTGCGAATGGATGGTCCTGATAAAAGCACTCATCAAGCCAAAAAATGAGTGTAATACCATAAAACACCGAAGCAAAGTAGTCACACACCCTACTAACAACAATCGACACCATGCACATGAACATGGACCAGTGATAATGCTCAAGAAACTCCAGCTCTCCATCATACTTTGAACCAGCATAACCCCTATGCCACCAAATCCAGTTAACTAGACCTGCAACTATAAAGCCATATATGAAGAGACTACTCCACTTAATAAGCTGAGAAGTAAGGAGAATTGGAGCAGAAAGCAGTATTGCTTTAAACACCTTGAGCAGCTGCATACTCAATAACCTCACACAAAATATATAACTAGCTTAAAAGGCATAATCCTACTTAACAGCTATCCTCCTTCTAGAATGCTTATAAGCTATTGAACACGCCCCCTCACTTGAAACCATGCATGGACCAACTGGGTTGAGAGGATTGCAGGCTCTCGCAAATAGAGGACACTCCCACGGCATAATAAGCCCCCTTAAAACCTCCCCACATCTACATCCAGGAGGCATTTCATAGGACTCATCAACCTCAATACCAAACTTTAGCTCAGCATCAAATCTCTCGAACTCACTCTTCAATTTAAGTCCAGAATTAGGCACTCTACCTATACCCCTCCAATCTGCATCACATATATCAAATACCTCATACATCATCCTCTGAGCCCTCACATTACCCTCATACTTAACAACTCTAACATACTCATTCACAACATCAAACCTCCTCTCCTTAATCATTTGAATGAGCATTGCAACACCAATCAATACATCTATTGGCTCAAAGCCTGCAACAACCATGGGAGCACAATACTTCCTAGCTATAGGCCTATAGGGCTTAACTCCAATGATCGTCGAAACATGGCCAGGGCAAATGAAGCCATCAATCTTAATTTCACCAAGCCTCAACAAATACTCCATAACCGGAGGTATGAGCAAGTGAGTACATATTATTGAGAAGTTCTTAGGTGGATTTTTAAGTAAAACAGCAGCCGATGAAGGAGCAGTAGTCTCAAATCCTATTGCAAAGTGAACGATCTCCTTATCAGAATACTTCCTAGCCAAATTAACTGCATCCCAAATACTATAAACAACCTTGACCTTCCCACCCCTAGACTTAGCCTCCATGAGAGACATTCCCAGACCTCTAACCTTAAACATGTCGCCAAAAGTAGTGACCACAACATTATCCTTCATAGATAGCTCAACTGCTACTTGAATCTTAACTGGAGAGGCTACACAGACAGGGCATCCCGGACCTGCCCTCAAATCAACCTTAGGGATCAGACTTCTAATACCAAAGTGGGTTATCGTCCATTCATGAGTCCCGCAAACATGCATTATTAAATACCTATCATCATCGCAAAGCTCATTAATGTATCCAGATAACTTCTCAGCTAAACTCCTATCCCTATACCTTGAAATAAGCTCAAACAGCTCCACCACAGCATCCTCCAAGCCATCAGCTCCAAATACTACAGCTATCCAGGTAAAATTGAGCTTTGCTTTCAATGTAAACAGTTAACATTATTACGCGCAATATTGAAGTTCAATATGAATTATGCCGATCAAAATTTCACCAACACTATGTGCTCAATGTAAGGGTAGCAGGAGGCTTTGTGGAAGGGTAAAGTGCCCAATAATTGAGAGACTAAAAATCCAGTTAAAATTAAAGGAAAAACTAAATAAAAGTACACTATACGGCTCAACACCACCAGACCTAATAGTTGGTGAAAGAGGATATCCAGAAGTACTGGTCGGCCCAATGATAGCTGCAACCAGTAGCTCAGAAGCTGAAATTTACGGAAGCCCAAGTAAGTGGTATGGCAAGAGCATAGATGAAATAATAAAGTTGAGATCAGAAATGGTGAGAGCAAACTTCAAAGTGAAAGTAAAGAGTCCATCCAGATTAATGGGGAAATTACTCGAAGCAGCCCAGGAATTAGCAATATCACTCAAGCCAATAAGTACTGAAGCCCACTTCACAAAACCTCCAACTCCAAGACTAAGATTCGATGGAGTACTATCACCAATAGGTCCATCAGCAAAGCTCAGAAAACTAATCATAGCTGAAAATCCATCAACACATAGGAAAATCGAGCAATTAATTTACGATTACGATGTGAAAGCTAGTGAGGCAGTGGGTGAGCTCTATAGCCATGGATTTTCAAATTACTATATAACGAGACTACTCACTGCAGGCCTACTTGGCAGAAGAAGGGAACGCAGAATCGTACCCACCAGATGGGGGATAACAGCTGTAGACTCAATTATAGGAGATCATTTACTCGATAAAGTACGGGATTACAATGAGTTAAGCGAAATACTCGTTTTCAATAATGAGTACTTGGATAATAGGTATGTAATAATAATGCTTCCAGGCCCCTACTCCTTCGAAATGATAGAAATATGGCTTCCGAGAACCATATGGGTTAAGGGTGCAAAGCCATACATAGTTGAGAACTTCGAGCTATACGATGGTAAATGGAGAATGGGTGAAATAAATGGAGGATACAAGGCAATGAGAATGGCAGTATTAGAATACTTGAACAGAATAAGAAGGCAAGCAATGGTCATTGCATTAAGGGAGATAGGCCCAGGATACTACTGCCCAGTTGGAGTATGGCAAGTTAGGGAGGGCGTTAGACGGGCTTTAAATAGGAAGCCCATTAAAGCAAGTAGCATCGATGAAGCCGTAAGCATTTCAAATTCAAAACTCAGAGTGAAATCCAGTGAATGGCTATCAAAGTCAAGACTTATACAAATATTTAAACTTCAAAGAACAATTACTGAGTACTTGAAATGAGAATTTAGGAGGCTAGAGGAGGCCTCTTAAGCCTCCTCCTAATTTCAATAATTTCAGCTCTAATTCTCTCCGGAAAATCATCTGGAAGCTTCTTGAAGAGAGGTCTGGGTTTACATATTTTATGTCCAGGCTCTAGGCCAAGCTCCCCAGCATCGCTCCACTTAGCCTCATGAACTGAACCTGAAAGGTTAAGCATCTTCCAGAGCTTCTCAGCTGAAAACGGCATGAATGGCTCCATTAATATGGCAATTGATCTAACAGCATTAGCAGCAATCCATAAGGTTGTTGCTGCATCACTAATATCCTCCCTAACCTTGCGCCATGGCTCTTTAATATTCAAGTACTGATTTCCATACCTTGAAATATCCAGTAAAGCCTCAATTGCAAGCTTCAATCTCATGCGCTCGATCAACTCTCCAATTCTAATGGGGGCATGCTTAATTCTATCTATGAACTCCCTATCAACATCACTTAATCTGTAGGGCTCTGGAACAGTTGCATTAAAGCTTCGATAAATGAACGTCAAGGTTCTATGAACAAAATTTCCCAAGTTATCGTTTAGCTCCGAATTTATTATCCTATGGAAATCCCTCCAAGTAAAGTTGAGATCCCTAACTTCAGGCCTCATCATCAACAATGCAAATCTCCAGTAATCCGGCTCCAGAATTTCAAGAGCCTCATCAAGCCACACACCAACACCCCTACTCTTACTGAAAGCTTGACCCTCAAACATCAAAAACTCTATTGCCGATATTTGCCATGGAAGTACATATTCCTCACCAGAAGCCATCAACATGGCTGGCAATATTATTGCATGAAATGGAATATTGTCCTTACCAATGAAAAACACAGTCTTAGTCTCACTGTTTAACCAGTATTCCTTCCACTTATCCGGCTCCCCTCTACTCATGAAGTACTGTAGCGTAGCAGATAGATATCCCAAGAGAGCTTCAAACCAAACATATATTGTTTTACCTTCAGCTCCGGGAAATGGTGCTGGAATACCCCACTTATTATCCCTAGTTATGGCTCTAGGCTTCAACCCCTCCTTAATCCAAGATCTACAGTAACTCTTTATGCTATCCGAAAAGCGTGGATGACCCTCAATAAAAGCATTTAACTTCTCAGTCAGCTTAGGTAAATCAAAGAACCAGTGCTTAGTCTCCCTAACTTCAGGTTTAGAACCACAAAATACACAGTATGGATCCACCAAGTCCAATGGATCTAGCAGCCTACCACAATTCTCGCACTGATCACCCCTAGCTCCCTCATAACCGCAATAAGGGCACCGACCTTCAATGAATCTGTCGGGCAGAAATATTTGGCAGTTAGGGCAGTATGGAAGCCTAACAGTCTTCTCATAAATATAACCGTTATTATAAAGCTTCATGAAGAACTCTTGAACAAATTTAATGTGAACTGGATTCTCAGTCCTAGTATAGTTATCGTAGCTAATTCCAAACCTCTTAAATAGCTCAACCACATAGCTATGAAGCTCATCGGTCAAAGTTTTCGGCTGAACATTCTTCCTCCTCGCCTCAACCTCAATTGGAGTTCCGTGTTCATCGGAGCCACTAACGAAAACTACATCCTCACCCTTCAGCCTCAAATATCTAGCCACAACATCCGGTGACAATACGCATGCAATTAGTGTTCCTAAATGGGGTATAGCATTTACGTAGGGCCAAGCCCCGCAAATAACCCACCTACCCACTAGAGATTTCCCCCTCTAATTCAATTGCCCTCTCACTATGATAATATCATTGTGGGAATTAAGCATTACTCAAAGATGAGAGAAGAAAAACTATTTTGCAGGCTCAAGTAGCTTAGTTTTAGACCTTACCTCTCCACTACTTATGTGCGGTGTCCTCAAAACAGAATCACCATACTTCTCAATTTCCCTAGCCTCATCAGCTAACAGTGCGGCAATCCTCATCAACTCATGTGCAGCAGCCACCACTGGCATGTACTCCTCCCTCTTCTTAAGCACATAGCAGCCCCTCGTCGATAAATGCGCTACCCTCCTAGCAGCCTCATAGCTTGCAATAGCCTTGGACTTGGCATAGGGGTTGGTGAAGCCTCCATACCGCTCAACTACGAGCTCGGCTGAAGCAATAATTCTGGGGAGCTCAACTTGCCCCCCACTCTTTACTTGCTCAATAACCCTATCAATCTCGGAAACTAGCATTCTAAACACACCAGTGACAGCTAGGACTCTCAAAACATCACTATTAAACAATATCATTTCAGTTGGATCTAGAAAGTCCCTCCTAGCACCAATCATGGAATCTGCTTCAATAATAATGTATCCGAAGCCCTCTCTATCCAAGTCCTTCACGACTCTTTTCGCAGGCTCATCAGAAATAATGATTACTGGAGCCTTCGGAAGCAATTCCTTAAGCCTCCTCCTACCAGCAGTTGGGCCTTCAAGTGCGGCATTCGGCGTAACAACGACTACAACATCGGGTTCAAACTTAGCTGCATCCTCAACCACCTCAATACAGTTTCCTGAATCCATTTTACCACCAGTAGAGAAGACTCTAATCTTAATGTCCCTCCTTATCGAGCGCTCATCAAGAGCTATCTCCAATAGCGGTGAACAACCAATACACCCAAATTTTACTATAGCAATCTTCACTTGACCCATGAAAATCACCTTCGCTAAACTCACGAACTTTAAAGCTTATAAGTGTATGGAGTGAGAGGTGAGTAGGACATGGAGGATGATTTTCATGGATAAGCCTGAAATCAAGCCAATAATGGAAATTGCAAAAATGCTTGGACTCAGCGAAGACGATATAGAGCTCTACGGCAAGTATGCCGCAAAAATAAAGCTTGAAGTATATGAAAAGCTGAAGAGCAAGCCAGATGGAAAGCTGATTGTAGTCACAGCAATAACACCGACAAAGGCAGGTGAAGGAAAAACAACTGTAGCAATTGGACTCGGTGAAGCCCTTGGCAGACTAGGGAAAAAGAGCATTGTAGTGCTGAGACAACCATCATTAGGACCGATATTTGGAATTAAGGGAAGTGCATGTGGTGGAGGGAGAGCTCAAGTAGTACCCATGGAGAAGATAAGCCTACACTTCACAGGAGACCTCCATGCAATAACAGTTGCACATAATCTAGCAGTTGCAATGCTAGAAAACCACATCTATAGAGGTAACGCGTTAAACATAGACATACACAACATCGTAATTAAAAGAGTAGTAGATGTTGAGGATAGGGGATTAAGACACATAGTAGTCGGGCTAGGAGGCAAGCTAGGTGGAATACCACTAGAAACAGGATTCGACATAACCGCAAGCTGTGAAACCTGTAGCATTCATGCATTAGCAGTTGATTGGAAAGACTTGAAGAATAGATTGGCGAAAATGACGATCGCCTATACTGTTGATGGAAAGCCAGTAACGCCAGCAGACATAAAGGCGCATGGAGCAATGGCAGCACTACTAAGAGACTCACTAATGCCAAACCTAGTACAGACAATTGAGGGAACCCCAGCAATAGTTCACGGTGCACCATTCGCAAACATAGGACATGGATGCCCAAGCCTCATAGGCATAAAAACGGCACTCAAACTAGCAGACTACGTAGTAGTCGAGCCCGGATTCGGAGCAGATCTAGGACTAGAAAAGTTCTGCGACATAGTCTGCAGAGCTGGTAACCTAAAACCAGATATAGCAGTGCTAGTGGTTTCAATTAGAGCACTCAAAGTTCATGGAGGAGTCAAATTCAAGAACGTAGATAAACCAAATGTGGAAGCAGTAAAGAAGGGAATTGAAAACCTAGAGAAGCAAATTGAAAATGTAGGGAAATTCGGACTACCAGTAGTAGTCGCCATAAACAGATTCCCAACGGATACAGATGAGGAAATAGAGTGCGTGAAGAAGTGGTGTGAAGAGAAGAACATTCCAGTAGCAGTCGTAGAAGTATTTCAGAAGGGAGGTGAAGGAGGAATAGAGCTTGCAGAAAAAGTATTAAAGATTCTAGAGGAAAAGAAGGCACAATTCAAATTCCTATACGACCTAGAAATGCCAGTTGAAGAGAAAATCAGGACCATAGCTAGGGAGATGTATGGAGCAGATGATGTGGAGTTCACTAATGAAGCAAGAAAGGCAATTAAGAAAATAAAGAAGCTTGGATTCGATAAGCTGCCAATAAACATGGCAAAAACACCCCTATCACTAACGGATAATCCAAAGCTCGTAGGTAGGCCGAGAGGATTCAAAATAAAAGTAACCAACATAAAGCCATTCACTGGAGCAGGATTCCTAGTAGCATACTGTGGAGACATAATGACTCTACCAGCACTACCATCCAAGCCAGCAGCAGAAGAAATAGACTTAGACCCCGAAACTGGGGAAATCATAGGATTAAAGTGAGAGGGGAAAATGGCTATAATAATGGATGGAAAGAAGCTGTCAGAGAAAATATTAAGTGAACTAAAAAGCGAAGTAGAGGAATTAAAGAGCAGAGGTATAAAACCAAAATTATCCCTCATACTGGTAGGAGAAGACCCATCATCCAAAAGCTACGTGAAATTGAAATCGAGAAGAGCAAGAAAAATAGGAATAGAATCAGAGATCCACAAACTACCAGAAAACATTCCTGAAAGCGAACTTATATGCTTAATAGAGAAGCTTAATGAAGATACTAGCGTCCATGGAGTAGTCATTCAAATGCCCCTCCCACCACACATAAATGCTAGAAGAGTAGTTGAAAAGCTAAATCCAATAAAAGATGTCGACGGCCTCCATCCACTAAACTTCGGAAAACTACTTCTAGAAGAAGAATGCCTAGTATCCCCAGCAGTTGAAGGAATTATTGCTTTAATGAAGGAATATGGAATTAAAGCATCCAAGAAGCATGCCGTAATCCTAGGAGCAACAGAGCTAACTGGAAAACCAGCCGCTTTAATGCTAATGAACATGGGAGCAGATGTAACCATATGCCATGCAGAATCACCAAGAATAAATGAAATAGCTAAGCAAGCAGACATACTCATAGTTGATATTGCAAAGCCAAAAGCAATCAACTCGTCAATGGTTAAGGAAAAAGCAGTAGTATTTGACTGCGGATTCAACTATGTTGAAGGAAAGCTTGTTGGAGATGTAGACTTCGAATCAGTATCCAAAGTTGCATCAGCAATAACACCAGTTCCAGGAGGAGTAGGGCCAATGATAATAGCAATGTTAATGAAAAACTTGATCAAAACAATAAAAATGAACTTCATTAAATAATCCATGTACGTTAGATTAAGAGATGTAATAAAAGACTTCCTAAAGGAACACAATCTAACACTTAATGATGTGCTTGAAGCAATGGATGAGAGTAGAGAGGGGGCAATAGAGGCACTTAAACGCAGAACCCACTTAAATATCAAGCAAATAAAATTCCTAGTAGACTCATTATCATCAAAGCAAGTAAATCTCCTTTTATTTGTAATACAAACATTCTATATAGCAAATCCAAGTGGACTTTATAGAGGTAAGCTAATAATTCCAAGAAGAGACGATGTCATAACAAATGGTAAAGCAACAGTGAGCGGCCTAAGACTCATAATGAAGGAGCTCGGAATAAGACCGCAGTGGGCTAGGGTGATTTAATTGAAAAATTTTTAATCAAGCAAAGCTCGTCCACCTTGAAAGGAGCCCCTACAATGAAAATTCATCTAATAAATAATCTTATTAACGAAAAATTTTCAGAATAAAACTTAAATTCAAATAAAACATTCAGATAACTACGTGATCAGCCAAAACGACTCTGAATCATTGAGCAAGGTTAGGGAAATCATAAGAGACAAAAACATAAAGTACGTGAGGCTGATCATAGTCGATGTGCATGGTACACCTAAGAGCATGATAATTAGAAGTAATGAACTGGAAGATGCAGTTCAATATGGAGTTGGATTTGACGGATCATCAATACCCGGATTTGCCAAAATAGAAGATAGCGATTTAATAGCAATTCCAGACCTAACTACCTTCAGACCTGCAATATGGGAAGATGAGAAAACATCAATAGCCATATGCGATATCTACACGCCTGAATACAAGCTATATGAAGGTAGCCCAAGAACTGTCTTGAGACAATTATTGAGCAAAGTTAGTAGTGAAGGGTTTGAAGTTAAAGCAGGAGTAGAGCTTGAATACTTCATAGTTAAGAGTAATGGACAATTAAGAGTCCGCCCACAAGATAATGGACAGTACTTTGACCCCATACCACTAGACCACGCCGATCCAATTAAGAAGGCTTTGGGAGACTTAATGGAGGAGCTAGGCATTGAATTCGATAAAATGCATCATGAAGTTGCACCTGGACAACATGAAGTAGCAATTTCAGCCACAGACCCCCTAACACTTGCAGACCTGATAATAGTAGTTAAAATGGCAGTAAAATCACTAGTTAAAAAACAGGGATATATAGCAACATTTATGCCAAAACCATTCATGGAAGTTAATGGCAGCGGTGCACACCTACACCTAAGCCTACAAAAGAATGGTAGAAACCTCTTCTATGATAATGGAAACCTATCCAGCATAGCCCTAAACTTCATAGGTGGAATATTAAGTCATGCAAGGGGGCTATCACTTGTAGTAGCTCCACTAGTAAACTCCTATAAGAGGCTTAGACCAGGCTATGAAGCACCAGTATACATTTGCTGGGGTTACAGCAATAGGTCGGCATTAATAAGAATACCAAGGCCAATGAGAGAGAAAACCTGCAGAATCGAATACAGGCATCCGGATCCATCATTCAATCCATACTTGGGACTAGCAGCAGTAATAGCTGCTGGAATGCACGGTTTAAGAGATGGAATTGATGCGGGGGAGCCATGCAGCATTGATGTTTATCACCATAAAGGGGAATTTGAAACCCTACCTGGAAGCTTACATGAAGCCATACAGCAATTTAATAGCGATAAAGTAGTAATGGACAGCTTAGGTGGACACGTGAGCAGTAAGCTAATTGAAGTGAAAATGAGGGAATGGGAAAATTACATTAAGAGCTGTGGCTCATGGAGAGAAAGCAGCGATAAAGTAACAGATTGGGAGATAATGATGTACTTGGAGAGAGCTTAAATGACGAGGGAAGCATTAAATGGAGTAGATCTAAAGATACTGGAGGAACTCAAGAGAAATGCTAAAATGACCTACAGAGAACTAAGCAGCAAGCTGGGAGTAGCGATAGGCACAATATACAATAGAATAAGAAAGCTTGAGGAAGCAGGTATAATAAGAAAATTCACAGTAGACATAGACTACGAAAAGCTCGGCTACGATCTAACAGCCATAATAATGATTCAAGTCGAAGGCCCCTACATAATAGAAGTGGAAAGGGAACTAGCAAAGTTTGATGAGGTTATGAGCGTATATGACATTACAGGTGAATTCGACATCGCAGTAATAGCCAAGTTCAGAGGGAGGGAGGAACTAAACAAGTTCATAAAGAAAATCTTGACAATGCCACATATAAAAAGAACAGTTACAAGCATTGCATTAAGCGTCGTAAAGGAAAACTTCAGCATGAAAACTAACCTCCAAGCATTCAAACCCAAATACACTAAAAATTAAAAGCTAATTGAAAGTGAAGCCATCAAAGAGTCTGTGAGAATAAATAAAACAAATTACAGTGAATTATCACCCTCTTTAATCATTCTCTAAGCATTCAAACTTCATCTATGAGAATTCTTA
>Ga0190367_1001350_pt1 | contig 14400 bp, 15 predicted proteins | sample 4872181011_MG_FD_171838 | JGI IMG/M metagenome (GOLD analysis project Ga0190367, IMG submission 171838) | Hydrothermal vent microbial mat bacterial communities from Southern Trench, Guaymas Basin, Mexico - 4872-18-10-11_MG | ecosystem: Environmental > Aquatic > Marine > Hydrothermal vents >...
TCATAGATCTCCGCTAAATCTATAACCTTTGATGATTTCGTATCTGAGAACATTTTCATCTCTACTTTATTCTTCCGCATCCCAAGTAGAGCTTATACGTCATCGAATAACTCACTTTATGAAGGATGATACAAAAGTCATTAAATGCTACGAATGCATAATCACTCTTTCTGCTTCCACAACCCTTTGGCTTACGACTTAGAATCATATGAAGAATTTTTAAGCATTCAAACCCCGTTCCTGTACATTATGACGCGTCAGCCAATATAAAAGAAATCTTTCGACGAACATCCTTCTAAAAGAGTAGGTAATTCATCCTAAAATCCCGTATTGTTGCATTTCCGATTTAGTATTCAGACACATCTCTCGGTTGATTAAATCTAGTGCGCATGAAGAATAAGATATGCAAAAATTTTCTTCCAGCTAATTCTAAGCTTAACCCCGATCGTCTTTTACTTTCGACCCTCAAGCACATCCGCTCCTTCAACTGCATCCGCTTCCAGACCATTGACAATAGGTCTCCTGTTAACAACCTTACCCCTGCATCTATATTCTATCGTAATTTCATCCCCGGGATTCAAACTCAAATTCCACGAAACTAAGGAATCATTGAGCTCGGCATCTTCGGCCATAACATCCCCTTCACACATCTCGTAAAGCCTGAAATCCTTTCTTGATCTAGTATAGTTCGCGACTAATATTTCAACCCTGTCACCCTCAATCCTTCTCCTCACGTAAACCTTGCCAAGTATTCTCGCTATTATCCTGCCATAATCTATCTCCTCTCTCTCAAGTATCTCGCAGACCTTTTTTGCCAACAACGGGATTATCTTCAGAAGTATCTCCTCCTTTTTCTTCTGCTTCTGAATTCCCTTCCTCCTCTCTATGTAGCTCTTAAGCCTTCTACCAACATCCTGAAGGGCAAGTCTTATCTCCTCGTATATCTCCGGTATTTGAGCTATGGCCTCCTTGGATTCAGATGTGTACGGTATGTTTGTCGAAGCAACGTGGACAAGCAGAACTAGCGGTGCCACAGGAAGCTCATTCCTGTCCTGCTGCAATCCGTATATCTTCCAGTTAACGCTCTCAACAGCCCTTGTTATAGCGCATCCGCCCTGCTGATAAAGCAGGGGAATTCTATTCGCGAACCTTAATATCTTAACCCTATCAAACCTTATATCACCACCGTAAGCAAGTCCAACTTCAACCAGAAAAGGATGACCTGAGTAAACACATGGTTTTCTCGTTACAGCGCATACGAACTCAGGATTGTACTTTTCCATGAGGCTTTTAACGATTAAACTCTCACCTATAGGTGAAAGGCAATCCGTTGGGGGAGGAGGAAGCTGGACTTCTCTGAATGAATTAAGTATCCTCAGAGCTTCATCTCTTCCTATTTCCCTGGGATTAAGATCGGGTCTCAATCCAGATTTATCCAGTATCTCATCAGCCTTCTTTTCACCAATCCTCACGAATTCCCTCTTCAGGAATGATTTCAGATCCCTAGCCCTTGTGCGTCTGAGCATGTTTATAAGCGTTCCTAGCTCTATTCCGTGTGGGTGAGGCTTTATCTCCCTTGCAGCCTTTGGAAGATCGCAGCTAATCCTTTCAAATTCGTGAATAGTTCCGTCTGGCTCTATAAATGTTATCTTTGCATGCGGATTGACTATTGAAGTTTCATTGAGGTACTCGTATATGCTCTGTCTTCTCTCCCTCACGTAGTATCCCTCCACCTCAAGCTCAACCCTTGTTCCGTGAGGCCTGTGCCATTCGACTATTTCTTCTGAAAGAACCTCCGGCTCGTTTCTCCTTGTATCTATCATTATCTCGAATCTCCATGCATCACCATCGGGTGTTTTTGATGTGACAACTGCTGGTTTTCCGGTTGTGAGCTGGGCGTAAAGGACTGCCGATGATATACCTATACCCTGCTGCCCCCTGCTCTGCTTAAGGACATGAAACCTGGAACCGTAGAGGAGTTTCCCGAATATCTTCGGGATTTCATCCCTCACTATTCCCGGACCGTTGTCCTCCACTATTACCCTGTAGACAGATTTATCTACCCTCATAACCCTGACGAGTATGTCCGGCAATATTCCGGCCTCCTCGCACGCATCAAGTGAGTTGTGACAGATGATTGGACCAAAACCCGCTGCAAAGTTCTCGCATCCCGGCACGCTAACGTCGTAAACCCATCTTCCTCTGTAATTTATCTTTTCTATCCTTTTTATTCTCAGAAAACCCAGATCTGTCTTTCCATGTAAATCCTTACATTTTTCATCAAATTTCGATCCATCAAATCCTTTAATAATCCCTCTGTTTTTGAACAGTTTAATTACATAATATTTCCCGGATTTCTCTGTTATGCATTCCATTCCGAGGGATGATGCCAAGTATAGTATGTCTACTGCTAGATATCTGTCAGGAATTTCAACTGTTACACCTTCCACAGCCTCTATCCCCTTTCTTAGGAGCAATTCCTTCAGACTTTCATCTTCCGTCCTGTAAGCTATGTAAAAACTAAGATAAGAAATCCTGCATTTCCTGTCCATTCGAAACAATACTGAGGGTACCCTCCCTTTTCTAAATCCTGTCAAATCCCTGAAATATTTGAACAGATCCTTTCCGAAGTGCACGCGCATTATGTATCTAGGACCGCAAATCTCATATACCGGCTCGATTTCAAATGAACTCCTAACGAGTTCAACCGCCCGATTAAGGAGTCCCTCCTCATCTCTCCAGAAGCTAAGGTAAACACCTTCCTCATACTCCATTCCTCTGGCTGTAAAGACGGCAAGGATTTTAGCCATTTCATCATTTAACTTAAAGCTTTTGACCTGTTCCCCGCCACCGCTTCCCGTTTTAAAGCAATCATCGAAATTTTCTCCAGACTCGTCAAGGCTCCAGAATCCCCTGGGAACCACTATTAGATCGCTTTCGCCGAGATCTGATACCTTTACCGGTCTTATACTTCCGTCTTTGAGTGCGAAAACAGAATGGCAATCCGTTAGATCGACGAATCTGCCGTCCTCAAGCCACAACCTGTATACGGGACATTTAACCCTGTGCCTGAAAATCGTTCCGACTTTTCTGAACTTCAGCCTGTAATTCTCGTCGAAGCATAGAACGCTAAAGCTGTCGAACACCCTTAGCTTCTCGAGATCCCCTTTTTTAATAACGAAATCCCTATACTTCCTGAACTGCTCGTCTATGAGCCTCCCTATCTCAACTATCCTCACATCCCCTTCATCTGCCACTATTATGGGCGTGTCCCATGTGACGCTGTTGTCGACAGCCTCTTTAACGCATGTAACAAGGGCCCTTGCCGGATTTGAGTATCCGAGAATATGCTTGTTCTTCTCAAAGAACTCCGCCACGCTTATCTCCCTAAACCTTCCCAAGTCTTCCTCAGATCTCATGAAACCACAACCTCTAAGGAGTTATCGGACAACATCATAAAATCTCAATCCAGGGATAGGAATCAAGTTTGGATGATTTGATAGGATTTTACCTGATCGTAACGCTGCATCACTGACCTCAGATTGATCTATTATTTATAATTTAAAAATCTGTCGTCATGGGCTTCTGAATAGATTATCCTATCCTATTCTAAACGATAGCCTACTGGAAAATTGCATTAAAGGTTATTGACATTGATTTATAGCCAGGGATTGATTTCTGGAATTTCAAAGGAGATGTCGGAAGATTTCAAACTGGAATCGACTTATAGATTTGACTGTGTTTTTTCCCCGCTGAAGACGACTTTATGCAACTACCGATATTATGCATCCACACTTTTCTCAGCATCTGTGAATTTCCAGCCTTTTGGCACAGTAATCCAGCGTAATTCTAAAATTTGATAGGAAATCGATACCCAGAACGAGTTCGTCGACTTTACAAGTTTCTATGAAGCCTTCACACTTGAAATTTCCGACTCTTACAATGCCATAAGTCCCATATGATGTCATAAAATTTCCATTGGGGAGTAAAAGGGTTCTTTTCTCCAAATCAAGCTCATTGAAACCCAGAAGTTCGAATAAATCTTCCGGAAGTATTAGGAATCCTTCATAACCTGTATCAACAACTGCCAAGACGTTACCATCTTCCGGATAAATCCTGCCGTTAAAAGGGTTTTCCACCGATATTTCAAGAAAAGGTACTTCTGAAAGCGGTAAGATCATGTTCTCAACCTGTAACCAGCTCTTGCAATCCTTTTAAAGTCTGAACGGATTATCCTCAACCCTCTTATTTCTAAACTCTTCTCCCTTAACGATTTAACGAGTTCTTCAAGTGATTTTGCTTCAGCAACGAGTTTATCACCTCTATAAGCTCTATAAAGTGTCTCGCATCTCCTGAGCGAATGTATATAATTTCGAATTGCGTCTTCGATGAACTTCGATATGTTTCCTTTTTCAGTCCCGTAGATCTCCCTAACAACCCTTCTGAGATCCTCCTCAACCTCATCGCTCAAGACTATCGTCAACGTTCCCATAAACAGTATTTAAATAAATAGTATTTAAAGTTGACCTCGTCTTTCAGTCTATCGGGAACTGAGAGGTCTAAAATTCTTTATACTATATGGTTAAACGAAGATAAATCGTTTAGATTTTTCAGGGTAAACACCGAGAAATACGGGATAAAGGAATGTGGTAATGGAGTGCAAAGGATACTAATTCCATTTACTTATATAATATTATGTATGAATGAATTTGAATTTAAAAGTCGGTTAGGAGAAGCGATGACAGATGGAGAACTCTAATTTTTATTCCCATATGAGAAAATATATGGATAGAAAACCTAAAGGTAGAATTAACTTTTGTCTTCGCATTGATAAGCAATTATATAATAGATTGAAGGAGATAAGTGAAGCTACTAATACTTCTATTGCAGATCTAATTAAGCAGAAGATTATTGAGCTAGTAGCGTTATATGATTCAGGTTTAAGAAATGGGCCCGGAGGGATTCGAACCCTCGACCTTCGCCTCGTGAAGGCGACGTCATAACCGCTAGACCACGGGCCCCAAAATCGACTATACCATTTTATTTAAAAACATGTCGTTAGCTACTTTTTTAAACTAAAGTCAATTTTCATTATGAAATACCTCCTACTAATTCCAGACGGAATGGCTGACTGGAGGATAAAAGAACTTGGGAATAAGACGCCTTTACAGGTTGCTGACAAGCCTAACATGGATTTTCTTGCAAAAGAAGGATGCTGCGGTATTGCAAGGACAATTCCTGAAGGATTTGAGCCTGGGAGCGATATAGCAAATCTGACAATTCTTGGAGTGGACGTCAGGAAGTATTACACGGGCAGAGGGCCGATAGAGGCACTTTCAAAGGGTATAAGAGGAAGGATAGTCTTCAGGTGTAACATAGTCAGTGTTGAGAACGGTGTTATGGTTGACTACAGCGGGGGAAGGATAGATGAAGGGGAGGCTAAGGAGGTTATAAAGGCTATGAACGAGGAAAACCCCTACGATTTTATAAGATTTTATTACGGAAAGGGTTACAGGAATCTTGTCGTCGTGAACAGGGATTTCAGGGTTGCAAGGACAAAACCCCCGCACGACATCATGGGTAAAAGCATTTCAGGTTATCTACCGAGGAACGGTGAGCTCGCAGACATCCTTATAAGGCTTATGGAGATTTCGAAGAGAGTAGTCCCGAATGTAACCAGGAAGGCAAACATGATATGGATATGGGGAGGGGGAAGAATGCCGAGATTTCCCAAGTTCAAAGACATCTGGAATGTCGAGGGTGTTATGATATCTGAGGTGGATTTGATAAGGGGAATAGGAGTGGGACTTGGAATGGATGTTGTCGAGGTTCCGAACGTTACGGGTTACGTAGACACGAATTACAGGGGTCTTGCTAGGGCAGTCCTGAAATCTTTAAAGGAGAAGGATTTCGTAGTTCTGCACGTCGAGGGAATAGATGAGGTAAGTCACGAGGGAGATCTAGAAAAGAAGATAGAGGCTATAAACATCTACGATGAAAAAATAGTCGGTTATATACTGGATAGAATAGATTTAGACGATATAAAAATAATGCTCCTTCCAGATCACCCTACACCCGTCAGTATAAGGACTCATGTAACAGATCCTGTTCCCTTCCTTTTATACGGTGAAAAAAAAGACGATGTAAGAGTTTTTGATGAAATAAGCTGCAGAAGGGGAAAATTTGGTTTTATAGATGGTTTGATGCTAATGGAGTTGATGTTCAAATCGTAAAAAAATTAAACACTTGAATAGCCCAAAACCTTATGAACTCAAAAAATCTTGAGGAACTCTATTCAAAGACTTTCGAAACTCCAAGTTATTTATTCCTGAGCGTATTCATAGCATTGATAATATTTCTGTCTTATCTCATAAACGGTATGGTGAGATACGCTTACATGACTTTTTCATCCTTTACAATACTCCTCATACTCAGAAGGTTTTTAAAGATAAAATTCGACCTCAGAAGGATTTTATTTTTTGTATTCATAATACTCCTGTTCAGCTTCGCCCTTGACGTCCTCTCGTTTATCTTGAAGCACAGGTTTTCGATGGCTCAGATAATGATAGCATTTCTAGCATTCCTTATCATTTATTTCAAGTCGGAATCTTCAGAATACAGATCTCTTGCAGGTGCGTTAATTCTATCGATCGCAATATACTATCCATTTGATAAGACATGCTTACTAGCTCTCATGGGCCTTGCGCTTGGATTTTTGTACCTCAAGTACATGGACAGGGATGTGAGGGGTTTCAACATAAAGAGGTACTTCAAGGCATTCCTCCTCTCCTGGCTAACAAACAACGCAAATTACTTCGAGACTGAACTTAAAAGGAACTGCAAGAAATTCATGGGCTGGGTGAAGTGTTTGAAGATAGACGACGTTAAGCTCGTCTCAACATCTTTTCATCCAGGTCCCATGAGGAACATAGGAGGTGCAAAGCTCGTCAGGGAAGTACTTTCATTAAACAACACTATATTCCTTCACAGTCCAACAGGACACGATATGAATCCCGTCAGCGGAGATGATGTTAGGAAGATAGTGAAATCCGTGAAATGTGAGGGGATAAGGCTTAGGGCTATGAGACCATTTGATGTGATGGGCAGGAAGTTCATATTAAGGGTATTTCCGTTCGACAAGATGAGATTAATGTTTCTGATAGGAAAGGATGGAATAGAGGATCTTCCGTACGAACTAAACGGATATGCAGAATCATTCGGTAACGTTCTGCTCGTCGATTCGCACAACGCGTTCAATCCCGATTTCGAACCGGATGTCGAAGAGATAAAGGAGCTTATAAGAAGAGGGTTTGAGGTTAAAACAGAACCGTGCGATCTCAGGTACTACTTCGAAAGAGAGAGGATTGAAACTGGGACGATATGCGGCAACGTTGCAGTTCTTGTACTGGATTACGGTGTTGAAAGGCATGCAATACTTATGATAGATGGAAACAACATAGAATTAGGATTCAGAAATGAAATAGAGGAGTTCGGTAGGAAAAAAGGTTTTAAGATAACTGTTATTTCGACGGACAACCATCTAAAGACGGCTATAAATGTTAAGAGATGTTACAATCCCGTTGGAAGCGATAAAAAGGATAGAGTAGTTTTGGGGTTTTTGAACAGGATATTCGATAGAATAAAGAATGGAAATCTAGAAAAATGCAGAAATATAACGTTTTCGAAGAACTGCGTTGAAGTATGCGTTGTAGGAAAAGAGTTCTGCGAATTCGTAAACAAAGTTGATGAGTTCGGGATTAACGCATTCAGGATTTTCAAGATAACAATGATATCTTCGGCTGCGCTATCTATTCTGCTGGCATAAATTTATTAACAGTTTTAAAAAACATTTTTTATGGTTATAGGTATTACAATGGTGAACGTCGAACTTGGAAAGGAAAAGGATGTTTACAATGAGATAAAGAAGATAGAGAATGTAAGAGAAGTCATACACGTATTCGGAGAGTTCGATTTCGTCGTGATAATTAAAGCAGATGATCTGTCGGAACTGAACAGGACAGTTGACAGAATAAGGTCTCTTAAGGGTGTCGTAAAGACTCAAACGGTAATAGGTGCTGAGATCTGAAGCAAAATTCTATTAGCATTAATTATTATTTATGTTTAATTTTTAAATTCCAAGCTTGTGCAGGGCTCATACAGAACACAGTCGAGCCCGGCTTTTTTTAGAACTATGGCAAACTTTAAGTTGAGGTTGTGAGAGAGATGCGATATGGATGAAAAGGATAGAAAGATAATTTCAATTCTTCAGAGGGACGGAAAGGCAACACTCTCAAAGATTGCCGAGGAAGTTGGGCTTTCGGCTATGGGTGTGAAGAAGAGGCTTGACAGGCTCAAGAAGGGTGATATAAAGATAACGGCCATGCTAAACACTGAGAGATTAAAGATAATAACGGCGATAGTTGCCATGGAAGTTGAGAATGCTGAAGCACTTGAGAGGCTTCTGAAGAGGTTCAGGGAGTGCCCAAGGATAATAAAGTTCTTCGTTACAACGGGTAGCTACAACCTCTTCGCACTTATATTCGCCGAGGATTACTACTCACTCGAAAGCGTGAGCCTTGAGAGGTGCTCCCTTAGATCCCAGCCTGGAATAAGGAGGTTTGAGATATATCCGATTCAGGAGATATATTACGACAGCTATCTAGATATAAAGGTAGTTCCTGATAAAAAGAGGGATTTTGCCCCATGCGGAGTATTTTGCGGTGACTGCAAGAGATACGAGGCAAGGAAATGCCTCGGATGCCCCGCGACAAGGTTCTACAGGGGTAGGCTTTAACCGTTCTGGTACTTTCATATGATGCGTAACGGAGAACCTTCCTCTCTTCACCAAACAGCTTTATCGAGAGGCATACAGGGAAATGGAGATCTCTCGCTCTGACTTATTAGCTCCGCTCTTTCGGGCTTTCTATTTCATCCATCCCACATCTCAAGCGGAGCTCATTAAAGCTTTTGATGTTACAAAAGTTATCATATGTTACAAATGCAACATTGTACCCATCACAAAATGCAAGGGAGCTCGGCCCTTCAGGGTGGAGAGGGATTAGGGGAGTGTTTAGATTATGTTGAAGAGAATTGCAAACTTCTCCCTAAACATTTTTATTCCCTCCTCTTTAACTCCTCTCCTAGAGGGTTGCTCTGACAAGCCCGATGACAAAAACCGAAGCATATGATGCTGTCGTGAGACGGATCTGATGGTGGTTCCCCTATGGGGAACCCTCGGGAGGAGGTCAGAGCAGATCAGAAAGTTTAGCATTTAACTTTGAAATAAAAATTTAACATTTCAAAATAAAATGAAAATCCTCCATCCCATTTAGACAAACATGATTGTCAACTTTTCCATTTACTGTAAAAGCAACTTTCTTGGCACGTTTTATAATGATCAGCACCTTTGGATCTTCCCACATTCCGTCTGATTTTATTAAGCCTTTGAATGAAGTGTCTTAAAGCGGACGTTCAATGCGGACATCTGCTTCTTAATTTCCGAGGATTCTTCGTGCAATAGGTATTAATTAGATAATTTCTTTTAACTTTTTTATTAGTTTCAGAACCTCTTCCCTGTGCAAATCAAACTGTTTCTTTAAAGTTATGATAAAAGCTGGGGTTCAGCGGATGTTCACATTGGTGAGCGAACATCCGCCTTGGGACGCATCACCCGAAGGCTTGCCCCCATTCGGGATAACCCCAAAGCCCCACATCCGAAGGTTCAAGCAAGCTATAATATCTCTATCTGCAATTATACCACAATTTTCACATTTCATTGACCTGCCCTCATAGGCAGATAATCTGCCTGAGCAGAGAGGGCAGGTTTTAGATGAATTAGCGGGATTGACGTATTTTACTGGCAGACCAAACCATTTTAGCTTATATTCGAGCATGAACTGGAAAGTTCTACAATTCCACTTAGAGAGTTTGCGGTTCAAGTCTTTATTACTGTTGAGGATTCTTTCTTTTATATACCTTAGATCTTCAAGGATTGCACCGTTTTTAGTGGATGCGAGTTCTCTTGCTATCGTAGTGGTTACCTTATGCATTACATCCATAGCTCTATTCTTTTCCCTCTTAGAGTATTTTTGCATTAGTCTTTTAGCCGTCTTTGGCTTGGTCTTACTGAGTTTCTGAATCTTTCTCCTCTTCTCCTCGTAAACTCTATGGATGTGGTATAGTTCTCTTAAATCGAATCTAACGATTCTTCCGTTCATTAGTCCAGTAATATTCGTTAAGTTCACGTCGAAAGAGGCGTAATCTTTCGGCTCTATTGGCTCAACTTTCTTCTTAAACGTCACAATTAATCTTTTTTCAGTTAGAATTAATCTACCAATCAAGTCGTAATCCTTTGGTAGATAATCGAACTTGGTTAGATCTACTTCTAAATAGCGTTTTTTTGGTTCGACTGTAATCTTAATTTTTCCATCCTTCACGGAGAAGAGAGTAGTCTTAATGTAAACAGTTTTCTTAGTTATTTCTGGCTTGGACTTCGCTTTACCTCTATTATATAGCTGAATCCAACCCTTTACCAACCCTATAACTGAATTAATAGCAGAATCGACATAATGTTTTGCAAATCTCCAGTTTTTAATTAATTTATCTCTTAATTCCTTTCTTTTATCCTTATTAAACTTCAAATGGGCTTTTCCACTCTTGGAATACTTGACATACTTAAATATATCTTCTAGTGCTACTTTCCTCAGCTTAAAGTATTCTTCGACCAAGTCTTTTGGAGCTTCCACTGGAACACTATATGCTTTTATAGCCTCCACAATAGCACTTAAACGCAAAAGTTTATAAGCCTTTCTGTGTAGTAACGTTTATGAGTGTAATGAGACTCAACGTTACTGTAAAGGAGGAAGTTGGAAAACTGTTTAGAATGAAAGTTATAGAGATTAAAGGAAATAAGAAAGGAGCACTAAGTGAAGCAGTAGAAGAAGCTTTAGTCTTATGGTTGAAAAAACATGGTATTGAAATTCACTAATGTTCATCAATGTTCACGAAAATCATCACTGCTTCACAAGGCGAGGAGGAGGTCAGTAAAGTTATAAAGGTATCTGCACATACAGCCAATAATGGGGTACGTTAGGGTTAAAGTAAGGATAAGTAACATTGAACGACCAGAAAAATCAAAGGAAATTGAGCTTATAGCAGATACCGGAGCAATATACACAATTGTGAAGAGAAAAACGCTTGAAGAAATTGGAATAAGGCCGATTGGAAGGAGAAGATTTAAGCTCGCCAATGGAGATTTGATTGAAAGAGATATAGGAATCTGCAGAATTGATATAGGTGATGTTTTTACTCATAGCATTGTCGTTTTCGGAGAAGAGAAAGATGCGGAGTTATTGGGGGTTACTACGCTTGAAGAACTTGGATTGCAGGTAGATCCTGTAACTGGAGAGCTTAAAAAAATGGATTTGATGCTTTTAGGCTGTTTCTGATTCATACTTCCATATCAGATCGAAATACCTCTTCATTCCTGCAACCAAGCTCGGATTTTCCGTGATAATAGCATCTCTCAAATATAAAGGTGTCTTTGGATCTTCAACTGCAAAAATAGCCTTCCCAGTTCTGTATTCGTAGCTTAGATCTATTATTGAACCCCTTAAAGGTAGTAAACCCTTACTAAATCTGACTTCAGCTATCTCCTTCAAATCTTCCAAAATCCTTCTCTGAATTTTTCGATATCAAAATAAGTCGTAACAGGAATTTTGGGGGTGAAGAAGTTGTAGAAGATGTGAAAATTGAATATATACTCTCTGGAAGTTGTTGCATTTCAACCGTTCTGATAACGTTTAGTGAGATATACTTTGATAATTAATGTCACTAAAGATTTAAATACCCAACAATTTTATCAATAAATCTATCACTCAGCCTCCATGCCTGCCGTGTCCGCGGGTAGCTCAGTTGGGTAGAGCGTCGGGCTGATAACCCGAAAGACGCGGGTTCAAATCCCGCTCCGCGAACCATAACACGGCAGGCGAACGGAGGCGTTTATGACCTCCACACTAGAGGTGTAGGTAGTGATAAACAAACTGATCGTCCTAGGAAAGGAGTTTGAAATTCCGGACATGTCTGAGGATGATGTCAAGGCAAACTTACTGTCCATTCTGAGAGAACTAGATCCTGACGTTGCAAACGAGTTGGAAAAGACAAAATACTCTACCAGAGTTGAAGGAAGTGTTTTAGTTGTCTACAGGTTGAGTGCAATCTTCGGCTAAGGAAGGTGATCTTATGACTGAAGTCATCTCTATACCTGTGGAGAAGATATTATCGTTCATCCAGGGTGGTGATTTGATTGATATCACAGTAGTGGCCAAGAACAATCCAGACCTTTTGGCAAGAGTAATAACGTATTCGTTGGACAATAAAGTGTATCACAGAGAAAGGTTGTGCAAGGCTATCTTAGCGTTGATAACCTACGCTCCGAAGGAGTACAGAAACGTAGCATGGGCTCTAATCCAGAGAGTTCCGTTTTCCCATCTACTCCACATTATTGATGTAATCGACAAGAAGGAGAACACAAGGAGATTGAGAATGGCTATAGCTGTTAAGATCGCAAACACTTCGCAAGATGAGATAATCAGGGCATTCTTCATCTCGCCGTCAAACTTCAGAAAGATGTTCTCATATCTCTACTTGCCAAGAGAATACGTGAACGACAAGAAAATCTCCCATCCGAACTACTTGCTCGCATACAAACTCAGCCAGATTTCTATGCTTGATGCAATGAAAGAACTCAACTTAACTCCAGCCGATCTCGTTAGAAGTTACAAGATCCCACTACACTTAGTCATGCAGTGGGTGCAAACACCAGATGAAGCTTGCGAGCTTGCAAATGTAGCTACGCCAGATGACTTCGTTAGACATGCTAGATGGTTTAGAACGATCTTAGGAGATAACGAATTCGAGAGAATTGCAATTTCAAAGATCGAAAGGGTGAAGGATCCTTTTAGCTTTCTATCTATAATACAGCACCTCGAGACAACTGGAGCTTTAACCTCGAACTTAACGAAGATCATGGAAGAAAGAGCTGAAAATGTTCTCGATGAAATAGCTAAAAGCGTAAAGCTTGGAAACTTGGCATTGATCGTCGACATCAGCGGAAGCATGTGGTCTGCGATAGATATCACAGACAAGCTTTACGAAGTGTTCAGCAGAATGACCAAAATTACTCACCTAATAGCTTTTAGAGAATATGCTTCTACTATAAGCAGAGATCAGTTGAAAAGTCTTGAACCAGATGGAACTACCTCGATAGGTAGTGCAGTGCTACTGCTCGCACAACAGCTTAAGGAAAATCCGATGAGCTTGCAAGCGATAATTCTGGTGAGCGACCTATGTGAAAACACACCACCTTATCTAAACGACACCTTACCGCTACTCGAAGATTTCGGAAATCCACCGCTTGTAGTTCTCCACTGTGGAGGTAGATGCAACCTAAAGATCAATTACCCACATGCAAAGATTCCAGTCGATAGATTCCATCCAAGATTAATCAAAGACATCATTGCAAACATCGCGAGGTTAACAGCTAGAATATCTGAAGAGAAAGAGATCACTAAAGTTGTGAAGGAAAGAAGACCGATCTTAGAAGAACTTGGAAGACTTGAACTACCACAAAGACCACCTGAAACGCTTAAAGCTGGATACCTCGAAAGATTACTTTGTTCTTCTTAATTTTTGGAGGTGATATTATGAGAAGGGACGATGCAGAACTTCTTAAGAAATTAATAGGTAAAAAAGTCGTAGAAGTTAGAGTAGATCTAAACGACCCACATGACTATGGTTTTGACTTAATATTCGACGATGGAACCGTCCTTGAAGTTTACGATATAAGATGTCCAAAGTTTGATGAGAAGTGTAAGAACAAACCGATCAAGCTTTACGATTTAGAAACTGGAAAAGAAATGTCGCGCGACGATATTGACGTGCCGTTAGGTGGTGGAGTCGCTTGGACTGTTAGTAACTTTAGAGGTGAGAAAGCTGAAACAAGTTAAACTAATGTTCTTAGGATGCGGATTTCTCGCATCTAATTTTATTCCCTTTGTTTTACCTCATGCCTCTCAAATAATTTTAATTGACAGAGAAAGAGTTGAGATCGCTAACTACGACAACTACATCCTTCCCAAGGGATACGAAGGCAAGAGAAAGGTTACAGCTTTGGCCACACTCATTCAAATCTTGTCAAATGTCCCAGTGACTCCTATCCACATGAATGTCAAGGTAGTTGAACAGCTAATAGAGTTACATCGGCAGCTAAAACCAGATATCGCAATCTGCACATTCGACAACGTTACTGCAAGGATTATAGCTCGGCAGTACGCCTTAGAAACGAATACACCAACACTTTTCATCGGAGTTACTGAGGACTACGTCTACATCGATTGGGAT
>Ga0190367_1001353_pt1 | contig 14386 bp, 11 predicted proteins | sample 4872181011_MG_FD_171838 | JGI IMG/M metagenome (GOLD analysis project Ga0190367, IMG submission 171838) | Hydrothermal vent microbial mat bacterial communities from Southern Trench, Guaymas Basin, Mexico - 4872-18-10-11_MG | ecosystem: Environmental > Aquatic > Marine > Hydrothermal vents >...
CCTGTAAAGCGCAAGGACCCTCTTCGGACAGGAAGCATAGGAGGAGGAGTATCGCTGGGTGAGGGAGTGAAAGTGGAGGTCCTGCTTCGTGGACGAGAGGTAGAGTTCCATTTGAATGGAGAGTTGTGCCGCTTACCTACTTCAGAGGCTGTAGTAGAGGAGTACGCACGACGACTAGGAAGAATAGGGCTGGTCGCTTACCACTGGGTTGAAGTTCCGGTAGGAGCTGGATTAGGCAGTAGTGGTGCAGGAGCTTTGGCACTGAGCTTTGCTTTAAACGAGGCGTTAGGACGACCTTTCTCCGATCAAGAGGCTGCGCAGATAGCGCACATTGCAGAGCTTCGCGCACGTACAGGACTTGGTACAGTGCTTGCAGAGTATTACGGGGGTCTTGAGCTGAGGCGCGAGGCGGGAGCTCCTGGAGTAGGGGTTGTTGAAGTCAGAGAACCAGCAGAGGATCTAGTTGTGGCACACTTGCACTTTGGGTCGATAGCTACAGCAAAGTTGCTGTCTGATCGCCGCTTTTTGCAGAGTGTAGCGAGGTTGGGAAGGAGGGCGCTGGAACAGATGCCGAATGCGTGGACAGAAGAAGATCTGATGAGAGTTTCTCGATGGTTTAGCGATAAGCTGAACATCTATCCGCGGAAGCTTCATCATATTCTGCCGGTTCTGGATATGCTAGACGTAACTTTCTCGATGGTTATGCTAGGAGAGGGTTTGTTTACAATAACCACAGCAAACCGAGCGACTGAGTTGCGAGAGTTCTGTGAGAAGAAGCTTGGGGTAGAGCTACGGTGTTACCGAGTCTGTCGCGTGCTTCGTCGAACATAAGTAAAGTTCTTGGTACGGTGTATAACACCATGGTGCGCATTCCAGAAACGCATCCACGTAGAGAATCTCTTCTCATCAGAGAGCGATTGATTGAAGGCTTCCATCAAGGACTTGTGTCTGAAGCTGGCTTGATAGCGCATGGGCGGGGGGAGGCCTTAGACTATCTACTAGGGGAAGAAACACCACCGGAGGCCGCGGAGGCGATGCGTGCAGCTGCAGCCATGTTGCTATTAGCTAAGCACCCGGTAATTTCCGTAAATGGCAACGTTGCAGCACTATGTCCTAGGGAGGTTGTTAGGCTAGCGGAGGTCACACAGGCTAGCATTGAGGTGAACATCTTCTACAGAACGGAGGAACGCGTACAGCGAATCGCGGCTTGGTTGTACAAACACGGTGCAAAGGAGGTGCTAGGAACAGATCCGAAGTTTAGGGAGAAGATTCCAGAGCTTCAAAGCGAGCGACGTTGGGTCGATCGGAGGGGAATATGGCGCGCTGATGTCGTGTTACTGGCTCTAGAGGATGGAGATCGAACAGAAGCGCTACGACGGCTCGGAAAGCAAGTCATCGCTATCGATCTAAACCCACTCTCACGAACTGCGCGTGCAGCTAATATCACGATCGTGGACAATGTTGTAAGAGCGCTTCCAGCGCTCATACAGGAAGTCGAAAAGCTACGGACTGTGGATAAGATCGCATTACAGCGCATTCTGAGCGAGTATGATAACGAGCTAGTACTGCGTGCAGCGCTCAGACGTATGTGCAGCAGTCCTGAACGGCTTAGAATGGTTAAGATCCGAGAACGCTAGCGTTCTGTCTCTTCCGCTTCCTCCTCAGCTGCGAGTACTTCTTCTATTTTACGAATCAGAGCACGAAGACGTTCGCGAAGCCCAACACGCGGCGGAGGAGCCTTAGGCGGTGAAGGCGCTGCAGCGGCAAGCTGCCTGAAGTACTGCTCACGTGCCCGTAGATAAGCGCGTAGACGAGGTGTGATTAGTACGAGTAGGGGGATAGCGAAGAGAGTTCCGAAAGCAATAGATGCAAGAATGACGTTAATGTGGAGGTTGGGGATTATTGTTATCACGTAGCTTTTGGGAAGGTATTCGCCAGTTGTAAGTAGCCAATTGATGCTAGGGCTGGTTCGACCAGCTACTGCAACAATGAAGAAGCGTATGAAGAAGGTTGCGGAGAAACGGAGGTCGTCGAAGGAGTATGGTTGAAAGCTGTTTTCGAGAGGACTTACCATCGAGTATGAAACAGGTGTGGGAGAACGATCCCCTAAGACCACCGCTACCTCAGCATGTTCGTTACCAAAGAACATAGAGGCATAGTGGGAGAAAGCAATGTAATCCTCGTTAGTGCGATCTGCACCATCTACAAGAACTGTGGTTGGTTGGTGATTGGATTGAAACTCGTAGAGGCGAAGACTGTAGTTAAGAGAGGCATCAAATATTGTTAGGTTACCGCGTACGCGTATCTCAACAGAGCGATCTCCAAATATGAGGAACTCCTTGAGTATTAGCTGAGCGAGTAGGCTCCCGTTAGTGTAAAGGGGGAGTGTGTACGAAGTATCTACATAGGTGAGTTCCCCCTCCTTAGATATCTGAAAACTGTAGTCTCTTGCATCGATAAGAGCATCAGCGCGCGCGGTTAAGCCCTTAGTAGAGAACGCAGAGAGAGTTGTCTTCGCTTGGAAGTTGACCGACGATTCTTTAAAGAGGAGGTAGAATGCTGGACGGTACCGTTCGAGGACCCAGTAGAATCCAAGTCCCTCCGGTTCTATGTATACGTAGGGCTCCTCTTGGGAGCGCGCAAGCGAGATTGTAGCGAATAAGCAGAGTAAGACCAGGAGTAGCGAAAGGATACGATGCACGCTGCGTAATGTAGTTGAAGTTAAAGCGTTGTAGGTGGCAGCTGGAGGGTGCGACGACCTATCCTTCAAGTCGCTTTGGACTTCATGAACCTTCATAGGGCTCTTAAGGTTGCAGAAGAAGCTGTAGCAGGTGGGGCGGATTGGCTCGAGGCTGGTACACCGTTGATTAAGGCAGAGGGACTAGATGCTGTCCGTGCGTTAAAGCGACAGTTTCCGAAGTACACGATTGTTGCAGATATGAAAACCGTAGACGTAGGACGTCTTGAAGTTGAAATGGCTGCAAAAGCGGGGGCAGATGTAGTTGTCGTTCTCGCTATCTCTGATGAGGCAACGATAAGGGAGGCGGTTGAAGCAGCGCATAACTATGGGTGTCGAGTGATGGCCGACCTTCTCTTCGTCAACGACCCTGTGAAACGAGCGTGCTGGTTACGTGAGATGGGAGTCGACTATGTCTGTGTTCATGTCAGTATCGATCAGCAGATGCGCGGAATGAAGCCTCTCGACGTACTAGAGCAAGTTGTGGCAGCTATTGGGTCAGGGGTTGCTGTTGCGGGTGGGATAAACAGCGAGACAGCGGCGGAGGCAGTTCGCCGAGGAGCAGAAATCGTAATCGTTGGAGGGGCAATTATAAAGGCGCCAGATGCTAGGGAAGCTACGCGTAAAATACGGCGCGCAATGGATTCCGCAAAACCTGTACCTACCGAACTCTATAAGAAGTATCGGTCGGAGGAGGAGCTGCGGCAGGTTTTCGCTAAGGTATCAACTCCAAACATCTCAGACGCTATGCACAGACGAGGAGTTATTCAGGGGCTGATACCTGTAGCACCAGGCGTTAAGATGGTTGGTCGGGCGATAACTGTGCGAACATATCCTGGTGACTGGGCAAAGCCTGTTGAAGCAGTAGACACTGCAAAACCAGGATCTGTTATTGTGATAGATGCGGGTGGCGTCGGTCCTGCTGTGTGGGGAGAGCTTGCTAGCTGGAGTTGTCTACAAAAAGGCGTTGCAGGAGTCGTGGTATACGGCGCTGTTCGAGATGTGGACGAGATTCGTAAGATGAAGTTTCCTGTCTTTGCGAAGCTTATCGTACCTCATGCAGGTGAACCCCGTGGTTTTGGAGAAATCAATGTACCGATACGAATAGGGGACATACTTGTGAGACCAGGGGATTGGGTTATTGGCGATGACAATGGAGTTGTAGTTGTCCCTAAGGAGCGTGCGGTTGAGGTTGCTAACCGCGCACTGGATGTTATGGAGAAGGAGAATAGGATAAGAAAGGAGATTCAGGAAGGAGGAACTCTCTCCGCTGTTTTGCGCCTAAGGGAGTGGGAGCGGGTCACCTAGCCAGCAGGCTTCTGAGCGCTTGAAGGAGGTCTTCTAGATGCTTCCTTTTGACGTGAGGCATGATTACAACACGAAGATGTGTTGGAGTTAGGGAGAGAAACCGTCGTTTGTGACGAAGATACCTCCAAACTCTGCGATCACAAGGAGTGGTAAAGGCGACAATGTTGCATACAGGTTGCGTAAGCAGGCGAACACCGGGTATTTGCTCCAGCTCGTTTGCAAACCACTTTGCAAGTTCTAGAGCCCGGAGAGCGATCTTACGAAGCCCAGGATACCCAAGCGCTAAGAGAGCAGATAGAGTAGCATAAGCGCTTGCACCCGGTCGGGTTCCAGAGATCAGCCATGAAAACGTTGGACCTCCAGCGAGATAGCTAACGTAGGTGGCTATGCTTCGGAGAATGCTAGGGTTTCTAACTATGATACTTCCTGATGGTATTGGTGCAAGAGCGAATTTATGAGGATCAGCGGTCATGGACATTATCTGTGGAAGGCGGAAATCCCAGGGAGGGATTCCTAGAACCTCTTCTACAAAGGGGAGAATGAACGCGTAGAGAGCAGCATCAACGTGTATAGGAACGTCAAAGGCTTCACAGAGCTTGGAAAGAGTCCAGATAGGATCTATCGTGCCAGTACAGGTGTGTCCGACCGTAGCTACTACAGCTGTAACACGCTGGCGTTGAAGAACCTGCTCAACAGCATCCAGATCCATAGTGAAGGAGTCGGTGTGGGGTACGAGCTTAAGGGGTAGTCCGAGAAGATTACAGGCCTTTTTAACCGAGTGATGAACTAGATCACAAGCGATAACCATTCCCTTCCCACGGAGCTTACGGAGTGCCCAGAGAGCCACTAGGTTCGCCTCACTACCGCCAGCAGTAAGGCTTCCGTAAGGTCCTGGTGCGTGAAGGAGAGTGGATATCAGGTGTACTACATAGCGTTCTGCCAAGAGGGCGCCTTTACATAGACCAGGGTCTCCTAGATTTCTGTCCATCAGCTCAAAGAAGGTGCGTTGCGCGAGGGGGAGGGGGGAGGTTGTGATAGAGCCGAGAATCTCTCCCCTTCTATAAGAAGCATCAAGAGAGGCTAACAGGTGGAAGAAACGGGTGGGGGGAGGCTTACCTTCGAAAAACCACCTTGCTACCTGTTCAGTTGCGGGGACGGGGCAAGAGGATTGTTGCCTTACGCTTTCGTACGACAAGTGCAAATGCTGCAAAGACCGCTGAAAAGAAGATTATGGCGGTTAGGAGTAGCCATCTCGTTGAGCTTGTAAACCAGTTTGGTGAAACTTGCGATTCGATACTGCTCGGGGAGGATTGTACAGGATTTGTGCTATTCTCTACCATAGCGTCTCCTTCGAGAAGGTGAGCGCTTTCCTCGGTAGAGCTTTCGTCGGGTTGACTACTCGTTTCATTTGAATGAGAGGTATTAGTGTCCGAAAGAGGGCGTCTTACATAAAGGGTACGTGACGCTCTAATAGTATTTCCAGCGTAATCGTATGCTACTATGGAGAAAACGTAAACACCATCTTGCGTTGCATTAAACTCATAGAAGCCTGCGTCCTCGTTACTCACAGGAGTTGCATTTAGCATAGCAGCAACATAAAACAACCCGGATCCGTTATCCGAAACTGTCCATCGGATTGAGATCGTGTCACCCAAGTTTATAGTGGTCTCGTTGTCAAGCCCATAAATCGTAATCTGTGGCGGTTTTGTATCAACTCTAAAACATGTTGAGGACATATTTTTTAGACCAGAGACATCAATAGCTAATATGCTTAAGGAATAGAAACCATCCGTTAAATTTAGCAGAATTGTATGCTTGAAACCGTGGTATACTCTAGTGTTGTTAATTAAAACCTCAAAGCGATCAATACCGAGGTCGTCCCAGTAAACCCACGTAATGTTAATCGTACTACTACTGATGTTTTGACGAAGATAGGGTTCGACGATCCTAACCAGGGGAGGAGAGAAAGTCTCCAGATCAGCACAAATCAGCTGATAATTCCCCACTGCAAGAATCTCAATCTTACTGTCTGCATCGATATCTGCTAGAGCTAACTGTCTATCAGTAGGATGCGGGAGAACGATGGTTCCCTGGACGCATCCTGTCCAAGCATCTAACACGTAGACACGAGCGTGAGCGGCCACGATAAGCTGAGGTGCAGCAGCACTTGTCCCTACCGAGAGCGCAACAGGAGGTACGCGAATTGTAGCATTTATGGAGGTCGTCCATACGATGGAGCCATTATCTCCGTATAAACAAAGAAGTGATCCATTGTTTAAGGAAATAGCAATAAGATGGTTCGTTCTTGAGAGAGGATTCTGATGAGGCATAGGGTAAACAACAATTCCTGTGATAATTCCATCTACATGCTTTGACCATAGTGTGGCGCCTTGGCTTATCAGATTTAGGCACCCTGATTTGTCAGCGATTATTACATAGTACAAGGTAGCAGTTCCGCTTTCTGAGGGTCGGTGTATCACGATCGGGGGAATGGCGATGGAGGCTGCAGTACTGTATGACCACAAGAGGCTTCCGTCCTCTCCAAAGGCGAAAACTGTGTTGTTTGAAACAAAAATAGCTAACGAGGTGTTTCCATTGAATGACGATTGGAGAAAAGCTAGTGCAGGGAGTACTGAACAGTAACCAGGAAGTTGAAAACAAGCTATGACCTGTCCTGAGGTAGTGTCGAGGGTGAGACACCATCGGTCCACGAATACAAAGGCGGTATCAGGTGTTGCTTGAAGAAGCAGAGAGGGGTTTGAGACAGATTTCTGAAGAGGTTGAACGTACTGCCAAATAGAGTTTCCAGCTTCGTCGAAACATGCTACCTTTATGGAGTTTTCATCGTTCAGCGTAGCTACAAGAGTGTAGATCTGGTTGCCACGAACTACAGCGACAGTTGCACTAGCTAGGCACTCCCATGTATCGAGTAGTGTCCTGTTGGTGGCATCGATCATAATTAGGTGGGTAGTATTGTGAAGAGAGACTGCATACGTGCGCCTCCAAGGTACGATTGTAGAATAATTGCAGAGGGTATTGTTCAAAGCCCAGCGTGTGTTGTACGTACCTAATGGAAGCGTAGAGCAGCTGATTTTAAACCCGGTATTCGAAAAATCGTAGCGTGGAGAAGGCCAAAGTGCATCAGATGGAGAGGCTAAAGTAGCAATGCTAGGTAATGATAGACAGGTTATTGAGATAAGAAAAGCTAGTGTTACGATGTAAGGTAAGCGCATCCACTAGTGTTGGGAGATAACAATTTAGGACGCAATCAAGGAACACCGTAATGCCGCCCCGCATTGAAGCGTATAGCTTTGGTCGTATGAGAGTAGATGGAAGGGAGTACTCGCGAGACTTAATCATACTACCTACAGAAATTCAACCAAATTGGTGGAGAAAGGAGGGACACAGCTTGTGTATGGAGGATCTTGAATACGTTATGAAGTACAATGAACAGAACCCGCTGGAGATACTCGTAATTGGTACAGGATACATGGGTTGTATGCGTGTACCTTCTGAAGTTGTTAAAGCTATCGAAGAAAGAGGTATCAAGGTGATTGTAACTGACACTCGGAGAGCTGTCGACCTATACAATCGGTACGCTAGTTCGGGGAAGCGAACGGCGGGCGCCTTTCACCTTACGTGTTGAGAGAGCAACTTAACCTAATATCGGAAGATCTTCGTGGAAAGCGAGTTTTACTTGCTGTTACAGGGAGCGCAGCAGCATTTCTTGCACCTATGATTGCAAGACGACTTCGTCGATTTGCTGCAGAAGTGGTGTCAGTCATGACGCATACAGCGGCTAAACTCATAGGACCCGAGCTTATGAAGTGGGCTACAGGTCACTCGGTTATTACTGAACTTAGTGGGAAGGCAGAACACATTCATACGGCTCAGGAAGTCGATGCGGCCCTGGTAGCGCCATGTACAGCAAACATGCTAGTGAAGATGGCATTAGGTGTCTGCGACGATCCTGTATCCACTACTATCGCTGCGGTTAGGGGGGAGGGAAAGCGCGTAGTTGTAGCGCCTGCGATGCACCTGGCTTTATTCAGAAGCCCCACTACGCAGAAGGCTATCAATAGTCTTAGAGAACAGGGTGTTATTGTAGTAGAACCAGTTGTAGAAGAAGGAAAGGCAAAGCTGGCTCCGGTGGAAGAGATTGTTGATTGGGTTATACGCGTTCTACAACCAGATGATCTTCGATCCCGACGTGTCGTAGTAACTGGAGGACCTACCCTAGCCCACATAGATCCTATTCGAGTGATAACTAACAGAAGTACAGGAGAGATGGGAGTTCTAATTGCACGCGAGGCGTGGTTGCGGAAAGCGGATGTAGTTCTTGTACTAGGGCCAACCCTACTTACTCCTCCTCGCTATCTTGGCGTTGCGCACGTACAGACTACAGAAGACATGATACGGGAAGCACAGTTCCTTACAGAGAAGGGATGCGATGTGTTTATTGCTGCAGCCGCTCCTGTCGACTATACGCCAAAAGCTCCACGAGAGCAGAAGATTCGCACCTGTGAAGAGAAGACGCTAATGCTGGAATTACAAGCACTTCCGAAGGTTCTCGATCAGGCGCTTGGGCGAGCGAGGCTTGTAGTTGCTTTTAAGAGCGAGTGGGGTGCTTCTGCAGAGGAACTTATCCAACGTGGAAGAGAGCTTATTGAAAGAGGAGTAGACGTTGTTGTAGCTCACGATGCTTCACAGCCAGGTGCTGGATTTGGAGAGGCAAATCTATACGCCGTACTCGTTACAAGAGATAGGGAAGAAGAGCTAGGGCTCATTAGCAAGCATGCTCTTGCTAAACGATTAGTAAGCGAGGTAGTTAGACTGCTAACCTAACGCCGTTTTCTCCTCCGACGGGGCTCGGAAGGGGGGTGCTGAACGGCTTTTTGGATGTCCTCCAGGATTTCGAGAATTCTCTGTTGCATTTGATACTGTTTCTCCAGTAAAGATCTTAGTTCGTCGAACGCCTCTTTAGAAACACCCCCTGATTTGGTGATTAGTTCGGACACCTGACTTTGAAGTGCAGAAACTTGTCCGGAGGCAACGCTGATAGCGTCGCTTAGTCGATTAACTACACCTCTAAGAGCTACAACTCCTTCAGCAAGTGTTGGGAGTCGAGATAGAGGTTTTTGAAGCTCAGTTAGTCGTTTTCTTAGCTCATCTACGGATTCCCCTATCTTGTTGATTGATTCATTAACAGTTTGAAGGAGCGATTCGGTTCTAGTCAGAGTGTTTTGCAACTCTTCTGGCATCTCGCCACCAACTTGCTCTTGCAGTCGAGCGATAGTCTCAGTTATCGTCTGTATTTGAGAGGATAGGGAGTCCATAGAGCTACGAACCGTATCAGGGATCTCTGAAACTTGCTTCATTACAGCGATATCCTGTCGCAGGTCTTGGATTAAGTCAGTAATAGCCTGAAGGCGCTCGTATGCTTCACTAATCGGTGTGAGAAGATCCGGGGAGAGGGCTGAAGATATTTCTGATATACGGGATATGGTATCGTTCAGGCGATCACGGAACTCGGATATTGTTGAGCGTAGGTCCTGGAGTTGTTTTGAAGAGGTGCTTAGCTCTCGGATCGTACTTGATAGTGAAGGTACTTCGTCAGCTAACACAGCTGCACTCTCACGTAAAGTCTGTAGTAGTTCTTGTAACTCGATGGAGGGCGCTATGCTTTCTTGGATTTGTTGCAGAGTTTCTCGAATCTGTTCAAGTAACTTGTGGCTGTTGGTAGAGGCAGCAGCAAGCTGTTTGATCTGATCCTGAATAGACGAGGAGACGTTGTTGATCGTATCTACAGTTTCTGAAAGCTGGTCTCGGAGCTGTTGCAGTATTTGAGGAAGAGCGCTACTTAAGTCGGGTATCTTGTCTATGGATGAGTGGATGGAGGAAAGTAGCTGCCTAACGGTGGAGAGATCCTCCCGAAGGTTGCGTATCCCCTCCTGTTCTGTGGGGAGTTGCGAAAGCTTTCCGTCTATCTGCTCAACAAGGTCGCGCACAGCAGAGAGCGAATCAAGAGCCGACTCGGAGAGGTTTGCGAGCGCTTCTTGGACAGAAGTGATTTGCTGTAGTGCATTGTTGAGGTTGCTGCTAATTGCTCCCAGATTTGTTTGTATTTGTGCTATCTGTTCTTCGCGTGAGCGTAGGGACTGCTCAAGCTGTTTTCTCCAGTCATCAAGCTCGCGGTCGAAGGACTCAACAACGCCTCTTACCTCACCTAGCGAAGAAAGAAGGTTTGTTGCCAACTGGTTAAACTTCTCTAGGGCATCGAGAATCGACAGTAGGCGCTCGAGATTCTTGCTTACATTACTAACACTAACGAGAACTTGGCGTTGAAGCGTTGAGAAACTCTGTAGCTGAGCAGTGATTTTACCAGGACCAGCTTCTTCGAACTGATACGTAAGTGAGGTTTCGAGATCGTCAAGCTTCCTGATCAGGTTGTCAAACGAGGAACGAATTCGATCCAGCATTTCGCTTAAACTAGTGTCTAGCGCAGGTTCGACTCTGGTTCTGAGGATATCGAGAATGGCGTTGACACTATCCTCAACGACGTAGAGACGCTCCATCAGGTCTCTTAACAGATGTTCGGAGTAGCCCATCGTTACTCGGTATACAATCGCTTAGAGGCAGCAGGTCGTACCTTGACTACTACAGCGTGGTGGAACTTCGGCGATACGAGAAGACACTCACCTCGACCTAAGGAGGTTACAGCTTGCCAGAGGGCTCTGGGAACTCCACCTGTGGAGCGTTGTACGACTTCGAGGTTTTCGGTAGAGCTTATTCTATGGATAAACCGAGTGTTGCAGAGTTCAAATATCTCGGTAGGAAGGTGAGCGGGTTGTTGTGATACGAAGAAGAGGCAGATGCCGCGTTTACGACCTCGACGAGCGAGTTCGAAAAGCATGGTTGCAGTAGCTATCATCCGCGTCTTACGGGATTCGCTAATGAAGGTGTGCGCCTCTTCGAGAACTATCCCTATACGCGGTGTGTCTGGATTACGCATCTTGTACTCGAATAGTTTTTTCAAAATGTATGCAATCACGATGTTACGTAAGTCGTCGGTTGCTTCGCTTATGTCAACGACGGTTAGTCTGCCCGCCTTTACGATTTCTTCAATAGCAACAGTCTCCGCCTCTTGATCGAATATTTTCAGGTCGGATAAGTAGTATAGTTTGGTTAGCAAGGAAGTGTATATTTCACGGAGGTACTGGGGGAGGTCGGGGTTTAAGACGGGATTGAGCTTCTTTTTGATCCGTTCGATGACATCAGATAGTCGATAGGGCATCGCCTCTGTTTCTTCGAAGAAGTAGTCTTGCTGAACGGTTTTAAATCCGGATGAGACTTCTTCTATCGCGTCTAGCAGAGCTACACGGTGTAGACCGTGAACGTCTACGATCTCACAAAGAATGTTCTTGTCTATATCTTGGAATGGTATTGTGAATCGTTGCGCGTTTTTTGCAAGGGAGCTGCATGGGAACGGAACGAGAACTCTGAAATCGGATACCCCCTCGGGTTTATACCCGAATTTAGTGAGCAGCCCATGTAGTATGTCAGTTGGTTGATCCATCGCAACGTACTCACCTTCTACGTCGAAGCAGAGAACTGCAAAGTTTCTTCGAAGGCATTCCTCCACGATAACTTGAAGGGTGTTGCTTTTTCCAGCTCCAGTAGTTCCGAAAATAGCGACGTGGCGAATTAGTGTTGATGAATCTAGCTGAACCGGTACCTCAAACTGGGTTGCGAGCCGACCGATGTAGATGTCGCCAAGGCACCCGATGTACTTACCTACGGTGTTGGGATCTGCGCGCTGAACTTCTCGGTTGGGAGGTGGACGACTGAATACGCCAGTTTGTCCATCGGGTGTTAAGGTAGCAACAAGCTCGATGACAAAGTACGTTCGATCATCGTTCCCTTCCCGTACTGTGTAGGGGCCGTCAATGACTCTACCGATGAAAGTTCGATCACCATCTTCGATTGTGACGTAAGTGCCGCGAGGAATCTCTGCAACCTTCTCTGGAAGCGCGCGCATGAAAACCTCATTGGGGTGACCTCCGAGGTCTCGGTCGTAGACAGTAAAGCCGAGTACTTCGTTTTCACTCATAGGCGTCGCCACCTAATAACTGCAGCCGCGACTTTTTGTTTTCTCGCATCCACAACCACAAACAAGAATGCCTTCCGCGTTGACGCAGCTACGCGCCCACAGGCGAGTAGATCGGCGACGTAGAGACGATCGGTTGGTTTAACGACTCGAGCAACGAGAGGAGCATGATCGATGCCGGGTCCTTTCTCATAGATAGCGAAGTCGTTTCCAAACTTGACGCCTGACTGTACTATCCAGCCGTGATCGCGAAGCCATGTGTAAGCAAGGAGCTTTTCATCGAAGCGGTCGATGAACTTTCGAGCAAGAGATTCAACCTCTTTGGGGAGTAGCGTTCTTCCACTATACTCGATGACTAGCTTGCCCTTCTGAGCAAGGTAACTGGCCTCTACTAGATCAAGTATGAAGGGCTGTCGCGTTTGCGAACCCGTTCGAAACTTGGGCTCACCTACGGGTCTTCCGAAAAACCCTTCTTCAAAGAGACGAAGTCCATTTACAGGATTTTCTACAAAAACCCACGATCCTATTAGACGAGCGTGAACAGGATTGTTCACGTTAGGCTAGGGATAGAAGGAAGAATAGGTTTGCGATCTCTGCTGCATCTCTCGCTCTATCTGCGATAGTTTCGAGTATTTCAAGAAGCTCCTTAGTGAGGAAGAGCGTAGCTAGATCAAGAGGTGCGGACTTACTTTTCCGGCTGCGCTTAGCTTTAGCGGAGGGTATGTATATCTGGGTGAAAAGGAGTTCGCGATAACGTTCATCGACGCGGTTTTCTGCGGTATCTACTTCCTTGAGAGCGTCAAGGACTCGTTCGGGGGTGCCGTAGCACATCGCAAGTACAGCTTCCTTCAACTTTGTTAGAACGGTGTTAACATCGTCTACCATCGGGAGGATTGCTTTACCTATGTCATCAGATAGTTGTATCTTGTGTTTATGTGCCATGTATACACGGTATCCAAGACCTTGGGCCTGATCAACAATTTCCCCTAGTTTATGAGTAAGGGACAGAAAGTGTTCTCTTCCAGTTAGTAACGCACCTGCTCGAGTTGCTTCACGGTATGCTCGGCGCTTTAGCTGATCGGCTTGATCAACGTACCTAACCAGGTTTCGAATACCCGATAGGATCTCTGATTCCTTGGATTGTTTCTTGAAGTACTCTTCAAGGATCGGCTTGAGTTCAGCTACCGCAAGCGACGTGATACGAACTAGCTCGCGGACTATGGTCAGTACGCGTTCCCTTATGTAGACACGCGGAGGAGCGGCTACCACTGTTCGTATAGTAAAACTCGCGAGGGTAGATTAAGGTTTCTATTTGATAGTCTTTACAGGTTCGCCGAGAGAATGGAGTGGTACGTCTTCGTAGATAAAGCGCCGTATGCTATTAGGTAGCCGATCTATCGGTACGCGCACCTGTTCCCATGTATCACGGTCGCGAAGAGTAACTGTGTTGTCCTCTAGAGTCTGGTAATCTATGGTTATGCACAGAGGTGTTCCTATCTCATCGGCGCGCACATAGCGTCGACCAATTCGACCAGATTCATCGTACTCGACCTCAAACCCCGCTCGTAGCAGCAGACGGTAGACCTCCTGTGCCTTCTCTGGAAGACCGTTTTTTGAAACAAGCGGGAGTACGTGCGCGTGGATAGGAGCCACGCGACGGGGTAGTGCGAGAATTACGCGCCCATTCTTTTTGCGAATGGCATACTCGAGTGTAACATATACAACACGATCAACTCCGAAGGAAGGTTCTACCACGTGAGGTACGCCGCGGCGAACTCCCTTAGGCGTAGAGATTGTCACCTCCATCGAAGTTTTGGCGAATTCACTATGACGGCGTAGATCGTAGTCGCTACGGTAGGAGTAGCCAGCTACTTCTATCGAACCCCATCGTTCCGTATCAACCACTTGGTCGAAGGTCTGTTGCGAGTAAAACGCACGTTCTTCAGGCAGTTTTTCAACGAACCGCTGGCGATCAAGAGGGACACCTAGATACTGAAGAAACCGTACACCTACTGCCATAAAATAAGCCAACCATGTGTTTACGATGAGACCTTTCTCAACAGCATCTTGAGGAGTGATTAGCGAGGGACGCTCTTCTCCCCGCTCCCGTTGCGGGACGGTGAGGAGGGGAAGCTTGACATCTGAGACCTCAGCGAGATATGGGCACGGATGTAGTTCTGGAAAGTGAAAGAACTCAAGTTCCATGATCCAAAACTCGCGGAGGCGTACAAGAC
>Ga0190367_1001354_pt1 | contig 14379 bp, 11 predicted proteins | sample 4872181011_MG_FD_171838 | JGI IMG/M metagenome (GOLD analysis project Ga0190367, IMG submission 171838) | Hydrothermal vent microbial mat bacterial communities from Southern Trench, Guaymas Basin, Mexico - 4872-18-10-11_MG | ecosystem: Environmental > Aquatic > Marine > Hydrothermal vents >...
CTTTTACACTAAGCTCTACTTTCTCTGCTCCGACTTCCTTAGCTCTCTTCTCGAATGTTTTGAGGAGTCTAGAACCCAGACCTAGTCCACGGTAACGTGGATGTACTGCGATAGCTTCTACATAGCTTTCTTTCTTATTCAAGTATCCTAGGAGAAATCCTGCTACCTTATTGCTCACAGTAGCTACGAGAAGTACTATGTTCTTTGGCTTTGACTCTAATAGTGTCTGAAACCATATGGGGTCTTCTTCATCAAGTTCTTTAAGACTACAGTTATAGACAGCAAGAATACCGCTTAAGTCTCTTAACTGAGCTTCCCTTATGTGAATACCACTTATTCAAGAGGCTTTACATGCCATAATCTCGGCTCGTCTAAGGCTACAGCTATCCTAAATATATTATTTTCGCACAATAATTGTTTCAGTATTAGGGAAAAGATAATAAGAAGGCTTCTGCACTAGAAGACTGCACTTTAGGTGCAGATGAAGTAGAATGGGTAGTAGTGAGTTAATAAAAGTAAGAGACCTGTTACCTAATTCTAGGCATGTAAACATCCGAGTAAAAGTATTGAGCGTAGGAGAAGAGAGAAGCGTAGTATCTAGGTTTGATGGATCTGAGCATAGAGTAGCTGAAGCTCTTGTGGGAGACGAAACTGGAGTAATTTTACTTACTCTCTGGAACGAAAACATCGACTTAATTAGAGAGAAAGAGGACTCAACTATAGTCATTAGAAACGGCTATGTATCAATATTCAGAAATTCAATGCGCCTCAATCTGGGGCGGAGGGGAACAGTAGAAGACAGTGACGTCGAAATAGAGGAAGTTAATATGGACAATAACTTATCTGAGCAAGTAATACCCGGTAGACCTAGATTTCAGAGAAGACGCAGTAGACGGAGATAACGGTAAACACTCTTATTCAAAGTTTCATCAATATTTTTTACTAAATATATTTTGCTTTAAAGATAGTTTACTGTTATTAAATATTTTGCGAGAGAGATAAGCTTATAAGCAAGAAGTCCCCTAAAGGCTATACAAAGTGGTAACATGGGGGAGGATAATTTAATAAAGGTAAGAGACCTAAAACCATATACTAGAAATGTAAATGTCCGGGTAAAAATAGTGAAAGTTGGTGAAGAAAGAAGAGTTATATCAAGGTTCGATAGAGCTCAGCACAGACTAGCAGAGGCATTAGTAGGAGATGAGACAGGCTTAATAATACTTACTTTATGGAATGAAGCAATAGATCTAGCTAAAGAAAAGGAAAACACAACAGTAGTAATTAGAAACGGCTTTGTATCAGTGTTTAGGAATTTCATGAGACTGAATTTGGGGAAAAAGGGCAGAATAGAAGATAGTAATATTGAAATAAATGAAGTCAATATGAAAAACAATTTATCTGAGAGAGGTGTACGGAGATACTAGCATTCAAATAGTCTTGAGAAAGTTTCAATAAAATACTTTATTTTCTCAATATTAGCTTCATATATTCTCATTCTAGCTCTAGAAGAAACTTTAACTAATTTACATTCCTTCAGCTTAGCTAAGTGATGAGAAACTAGAGTGATATCGAGTCCAGTCAAGTAAGATAGCACACAGACGCAGTGAGGTTTACTTAGAAGAAAAAGTAGCTTAAGTCTAATGGGGTTAGCTAGGCACTTAAATACTGAAGTAAAGTACTTTAAGTCTTCATCTGAAATAACTTCAAGTTTTTCACTTAGTCGATCTTGTTCACTATAAAACTCGAATACTTCTTCAGGAGCATTCATTTTCTCGAGAACGTCCTTTAGTTTCATAGCTGACTACCCATTACTATAGCGAGCTAGTGAAAATAAGCGTTTGGCGGTGAGAGGTAGGTTTATATATCTCATTTGAAAAAAGTTTCAAATGACCTCTATGGACCCCCTACTCTACTGGATCTATGTACTGCTGACAGCACTAATACCCGGGTTCCTCGCAACATGGCTCGGAGTCGGAGGATGTTTTCTCAGAATACCAATGATAATGTACTTCTTTGGAGTCTCAATAAAAGAAGCCTACTGTATAAACCAGGCGGTAATAGCTTTAACAACAATACCCGGCGTAATAGTCCACTATAAACACAAATATATCTATAAGAAGGGTTTAGTAGTTGCAGCGATAGCAGCGTGTCTAGGAGTAGCTCTAGGAGCATATGTGGTAGCAAAATATGTTCCGCGGCTAGTACTCCGCGTAATTTTCGGTATCGCGTGCACTTTCATAGGAATATATGTTTTCTACAATACTTTAAAGAAGAAAGCTAAATTAAAGAAAGCTATAAGCGTAGAGGAAGTCGGGAGTCTAGAGCACGGAACAAAGCTCTTTACACTAATGTTCCTAGCAGGCTTCGCTACAGGAATTTGCGGCTTCGGCGGAGGAATATATTATGTACCAGCATTCATAGGTCTAAGCTACCCAACACATATAGCTGTGGGCACATCGAGTGCAGAAATGATATTTACGGCAGGTCTAGGATCAAGTATACTAACATACTATGGATTTATGAACATACCATTATTCCTCAGCATAGGAATACCTACACTAATAGCATCATACTTGGGAGCAAAAATGGCTAAAAAATCTCCACCATATGTACTTAGACTAGTTTACGCTATACTAATAAGCTTAGTAGGGCTCTATGTTGCTATAAACGCGTTTATAGCATTGAAAATAATATAAAGCATGCAGATGTTCTGCACTTAAATAAGTTTTATAGTATTTTTGATATACTCTTTAGCCCTATTTTCGAGTAATTATATATCTGCTTAAGTAATGTTTAGCTGTGTACAACAATCCAAAATTTATTAGAGAAAATTACTTAAGAACCATTGAGTTTAAGGAGCCTTGGTTTATTCCCTGCAGTGTCTATGCTCTTCAAGCTGCTTGGGCTAAGTATCGCGAGAAACTAGAGGAAATATTCTTGAGGCACCGTAAGCTTTTCCCCTGGTTTAAGAAAGGATCCGTTAAATTCAATGACTTCGGTATTAGGAGAAAGGGAAATATCTACGTAGATGAGTGGGGCTGCGTGTGGAAGTTTTCTGCAGACGGTATACAGGGCCAAGTAGTTAAGCACCCTCTTAACAATTGGAGTAAGCTAAAGGAGCTTAAAGTACCTGATCCCGAGAAAGGTGTACCTGTAGAAGGAGGACCCCTTATTCCATGGGAGAAAATAGAGGAAAGTGTCAAGAAGGCTAAAGAGAGGGGAGCTCTTACTGTAGTAGGCGTGGGACACGGCTTTTTCTTTCAGAGACTATACTACCTGAGGGGCTTTGCTAATCTTATGGTAGATTTTATTAGAGAGCCTCCTCAGCTTCAAGAGCTAATAGATATCCTTACAGAATATAACTTAGAAATAGTCAAGAGACTTGTCGGAATGGGAGTAGACTTAGTCACATTTGGAGACGATCTCGGGTTACAGAACCGTATGCCAGTGAGCCCTAAGACTTTCAGGAAGTATATTTTCCCAGCATATAAGAAGATCTTCAGCTACGTGAGGTCTCACGGAGCACACGTATATCTACATACAGACGGCCACGTCATGGAAGTCGTAGACCAGCTAATAGAAGCAGGAGTCTCTGTGCTAAATATACAGGATAGAGTAAACGGTATCGAGAACATAAGGAAGAAGTGTAAAGGCAGAGTATGCATAGACCTAGATATTGATAGACAACACCTACTTCCCTTCGGAACACCGGAGGAAATCAAACAGCATATCGAGTACGCTGTAAGAGAACTTGGCTCGAGGAAAGGAGGATTGATGCTTAAAGCAGAAATAGGGCTAGACGTACCACTAGAAAACGTTGAAGCAGTATGCAGGGCACTAGAAGAAAACATGGAGAAAATAAGGGAGCTGCCTTACTAAACAATTTAGCCAAAAACTATTTACTGACGGATACAGTACTTTCTTAGAGTATGTACACTGCAAAACTCGAAGAATTATTAAAAGAGATTAGAGAAGTGAATGAAAGGCTTAAAAGAATAGAGATAATATTAGAGGAGCGATTAATAGGGATAGATGAGCCTTTACCTGATGAATTAGAAGAAATTAAAAAATATGAAGAAGAGAAGAAATCAGGAAAACTTGAGCTTATACCATTAGAAGAAATAGTCGAGAAGTGAGAAAAATTGCATAGATATGACGTATTTCTGACAAAGCGAGCACTCAGACAGCTAAACAAGCTAGACAACAGAACTAAGAATAGGATTATGCGAGCGCTGAAAATATTGAAGAATTACGGTTTTACCTCTCAACTAGATATTAAAAAGCTTAAAGGATTTAAAAATACTATAGAATAAGAATAGGTACTTATCGTATTTTATTTGAATTACAAAAACCTAATACTATTATAGTCTACGCTATTTTGCATAGAAAGTCAGCATATAAGCAGTAATGTAGCTTACTACTAATAACCTGTTATGTAAATAAAATACCTTAAAATTATTTAAGCATATAAATAGAAGTTAAAAAGACTTTAATTTTATTCTTATTTATCTCTCTATTATTGGTAGTCTTTCATGAAGTTTTGGCGCGTGTATTAGTTCTATCAGCATTTCTGCTCCTGGAACTCCTAATCCTATTGGCGGGTTTTCTTCGAGAAACTTTTCTGCTGCCTGTATTTTCGTCGAATACTCAGAATATACTGTGAGTAGAGGATCCCCCTTCTTCACTTTGTCTCCCAGCTTAGCGTGCAGCAGTATTCCAGCACCCTTGTCTTTTGGAGCTCCAGCAAGTCTAGCTGTGTTCGCGATTAGCTTATTATTTATCCACAGTACTATTGCGTCTTGCTCCGCGTAGAGAGTGTATGTGTGTTCTCCTACTTTAATGTCGTCTGGTGTTACGTCGGGGTCTCCTCCTTGAGCTTCAATTATCTCCTTTAGTTTTGATAGAGCTTTTCCTCTACGGACGGCTTCAAGTGCTATCTGCTTGCCATTTTCTATTCCCACTGTTTCGAGAAGAGCTCCCGCTATACTTGTAGCTTTATCCAGTAGGTCTCTTGGACCTCTACTCATTAATGTGAGTAAGGCTTCTCTAGCTTCGAGTGCTGGTCCAGCAGCGTAGCCTATGGGCTGTTCTCCAAAAGTTATAGCACAGGTTACTTTCATTCCGAGCTTAGAGCCTACTTCCATCATTTCTTTAGCTAAGTCGTGTGCCTCACCTATTGTCTTTACTTTTGCTCCTCTACCAGTCGGAATATCTATGATTACGTGTGTAGAGCCTACTGCCTTTTTCTTAGCCATGATCGAGGGTATTAGGAAGGGGTCTATTGATAGCGGGTACTCTACTCTAATGATTTTGTCGTCTGCTGGAGCTATGCTGAGAGCTCCTCCCCAGACAAGACAGCCATTAGTCTTCAGTACTACTTGCTTCATTTCTTCGAGTGTAAGTGTAACGGGCATGAGTACTTCAGCTCTATCAGCGGTGCCAGCTGGACTAGTTATAGCCCTTGAGCTGGTTTTAGGAATAGTATACCCTAAGGATGCGATAATAGGGACTGCTACTAGAGAAGTCTTGTCTCCTGGTACACCACCTATACTATGTTTATCTAAGATAGGCTTCCTGTCTAATTCTAGTCTTTCTCCTGTCTCAACCATTGCTAAAGAGAAGTAGTATGCTTCATCAATACTCAGTTTCCTCAAGTAAGCTGCTGTCACTAGTGCAGTGAGCTCAACTTCGCTTATCTTGTCTTCAACAATATCCTTTACTATAGTCTTTATTTCTCTGTAGCCGAGCTTAGCTCCACGCAAATAGTCTCTAATATAGCGAATAGACTTAGGAGTTAGCGCAGGCTTAACTTCAACTACTTCTCCTTCATCGACACTAATTGACTTCACTACTTCATCGCTCACTAGAACAAGATCTCTCGGAATCTGCCAGGCAACAATTACTAGAGCTACTACTTCTCTACCCTTATAGCTGAGAAAAAGTCTCTCATGAGGTCTAACTCCTAAATTAGAGGCAGTCTCGTCGTCGATAATTACTGTAGGCTTGCCGCTAGAGAAGTTAAGCTTCTTTACTTTTAGCCTCAACTCCGGTCACCTCGGCAGTATCATATAATACAGCTAAAGGAAATAAATTATTCTATATATAACTTATACCTTAACCTTAAAGGAGATAAAATATATTAATTAAACGTACTTAACATAAAAAGGACTTAAAGCGAATATACTAGAATAACACACTATTACACGCAATAGCACATTCTCTATCTCAAAGCACATATTCTTAACATACTATATAAAAATACATAAGAATACATTATATTATATACTAAAATAAACTATGCTTAAATATTAGAAAATTCTATAAAATAAACAATAAATAATAATAAAACATTATAGTAGATAAACTGAAATAATCTAAACTAAAAATATATCAACCGATACAAGACTATCTCACTATATTATATATTTTTATATAAGAATACAGTTGAGCTCATAGTATCCTATACTATTACAAAAAATTATAATGGATTATATTCTAAATAAAAATATATTATATTAAAGAGATATAGAAAAATTTATAAATACCTTTGTAATAAATCACTCAAGTCAGAATATGAGAAAAAATAATAAAAATATAGTATTAGTAATAGTAGTACTACTAGTGCTATCTGTAGCGCTATCCTCAATAGAGGTAATAAATGCTACAAACAAAATTCCTCCCAATAATTCAAAAAAATTTGCTGACATTCAATATGTGAGCGGAAAAATGGTCACTTATGGTCCCTCCGCTGATGCAGGAGTTTCTCAAAAATATCCTTCAACTAACTTTGGCTCACAATCCTACATTTTTGCAGGTCATTATAAGTTTCCTGGAGATACTACATACTATGTGCGCCGAGCTTACATAAAGTTCTACTTGCCGAGTGGAGTACCTGCTGAAGACATTGTTAACGCTAAGCTTACTCTCTACTTATATAAGGCGAAGACTTACTTCGAGTCAGGAACCACTCACAAGATTTTTTATGTATATAGAGTTACTCTCGCGTGGACTGAAAGCGGAATTACTTGGAATAAAAAAGCTGGAGTAGCCTGGAGCCCCTACGCTAGCTTCACTGTATACTCTACACACTCAGATAAGAGGTCCTATACAGTATACATAACAGAGCTAGTTAAAAAGTGGCTTGACGGAACATATACTAACCACGGGATAGTCATTACAAGTATTCATACTGAACAACATGCGCTGGTTTCCTGGTACTCTAAAGAAGGTAGTAGTACGTATAGACCTAAGCTGACAATATCATATAAGTATGGACCTGATATTGAAATTACACCAGATACCGTTAATGGGTATCAGGGATCAACTATTAGCGTAACCGTTAAGGTTTATTCTCGTGGAGGATTTTCTGGAACAGTATCATTTACTGTAACATCTATTCCAAGCGGCTTTACTTACAGCTTTACTCCAACAACTGTATACGTGACTCCGACTTCCTCTAAGACGACGACATTTAAGGTGAACATACCTTCTGGTACAAGTACTGGTCAGAAAAAGATATGGGTTAAGGCGTATGCTGGAAGCTACTATGACTACGACTTACTTAAAATAAATGTATTATCTTCAGGATTTAGTTTCTCAGTCTCCCCTACACTAGTGACTGTGAGCCAAGGAGGATCAATAACAGTTACTCTTAAGGTAACTAAGATCGGTGCTTACAACAAGCCAGTAACGTTTTCTACACAGAGTGCTCCAGCTGGAATAACAGTCACATATAACCCTAGCTCAGTAGTACCAACTGGTACTGCGACAGCCACTATTAAGGCTGCAGCTAATACTCCTGCTGGAACATATACTGTGAAAATAAAGGCTAAGGGAGCAGACGGTTTAACAATTATCAGGATGGTTACAGTTAAAGTAGTAGCTGCAGGCTTCACTTTATCTTCCTCTAAACAGTCACTAACAATCTTTCAGGGAGGCTCAGCAACATTCACTCTAACTGTAACAAAAGTGGGAACTTATAGTAAAACAGTCACCTTTAGTTTAGAGAATGCTCCAAGCGGAGTCACAGCCTCGTTCTCTCCCTCATCTCTGACTCCAACTGGAACAACTACAGTTACTGTTCAAGTATCTTCCTCTGTTCCCCCCGGAACATATAGCATAAAGTTTAAGGCAATGGGTACTGATGGTAAGACAGCACATGTAACACTACAGCTGATTGTGAAAGCAAAGCCTTTCAAGTATTCTCTGAGCTTATCGCAGTCAAGTATTTCTATTAACAAGGGTGAGTCTGCATCAGTAGTAGTTAACGTGAATTTAGTGAGCGGAACTGCTAAACAAGTCCAGTTATCACTAGAGGGGTTACCAGCAGGAACCTATAGCTTTTCTCCACAAACAGTAACGCCGACGGCTACGAGCACTCTAACAATAAATACTGCTACTCTTAGTGAAGGAACGTACACAGTTACTATCAAGGCTACTCATGGAAGTATAGTGAAAACAGCTACTCTAACAGTAAAAGTAATTGGACTAGACTTCTCTATCTCAGTCTCTCCCTCATCACTTGAAGTAGAGCAAGGAAAATCCGGTACAGTAGTAGTTACACTAACTCTTGTAAAAGGATCTGCTGAAAAAGTAACTCTTTCAGCTACTGGAATGCCGAGTGGTGTAGTTTCACAGTTTTCTCCACAGGAAGTAAAGCTTAGTGGCTCAAGTCAGCTAACAATATATGTTAGCTCAGACAGTCCTGCGGGAACGTATGCAATAGTAGTGAAGGCTGTTAGTAAGAGTGGAGTAGAGAAGACAGCAACATTTACTCTTAAAATAAAGGAGAAATCTAAGTGTATAATAGCTACAGCTACTTATGGTAGTGAAGTAGCAGACGAAGTACAGATTCTAAGAAACTTCAGAGATAACATTGTATTAAGTACTCATGCAGGTACAAGCTTTTATGTTGCTTTTAATGCGTTTTACTATAGTTGGAGCCCCTACGTAGCCTACTGGATACAAGATAACCCATGGATCAAACCAGTATTCAAGACACTAATATATCCACTAATAGGAATACTGCTATTTTCAACATACCTGACTTCTCCTCTAATAAGTATTAATGCTGAGCTAGCAGTATACGTCACTGGAACAATAATATCTGCACTTATAGGCGCAGTCTACTACTCACCTATAATATATCTCATTTTAAGACGTAAGGAGAAATATCTTAGTGAAAGATATCTGAAGAGAATAGGCTTAATTACTTTAAGTACTTTAACAGCATGCATACTAGCGCAGGCAATAGGAGCATCGAGTATACTCGTGTTCACTACATCAGCTTACGTACTTTCAGTTATAGCATTATCCTCGTATGCAGTACCACTAATACTTCATAGACTAAGAAGTAAAATTTGTTAATTTTTTACCATATAAATTACACATTTCGTATTAATTATATTTACTCTATCTGTAATAAGTCGAATAATTCCAATTAAGTATTTATGCTACTAAATATTTAGAAGAAGTATTGTTAAACATAATTGAAGACTATTAAATAATTTCACTATATGAACTATCCTTCTAAGTAGAGACTTATATATTTGTTTAAGTATTAGTATTTATATGGGAGCAGTAGTGAAAATTGTTAAGTGTCCTAAGTGTAAAACTGAGATACTAATTGGCCAGGATGAACTAGAGTTAGCTGCTAGTAAGGCTAAAAGGGGTGCTGGGCTCTACTCACTAGCGTTTGACCACGAAGACCATGTTGTAATAATATATATTGATGAAACAGGCAATATCAGGGAAGTAGAGGCTTTTCCTCTTCTTAGATCAGAGGTTCCATTATTCGTGAAGATAGATATTGTTCCAATACCTAAGCCTAGGGAGAAAATGCCTTCACTTAAGAGACTGTCGAGAGAGGAGTTAGCTGTACTCTGTCACTGCGATGGAAGTACTTCTCTTAGAGAAATATCTGAGGCTCTTGGAATACCTTATGGAAGAGTTAAAGCAATAGTTGAAACATTATATGGTGCAGGGTATATTAGTAAGCTGAAGGAGGTGGTATTAGAGTGAAGAAAGCCTTAGCATGGCTTTTAGCTAGAATACAGAAGAGTACAGGAATGCCTACAGTCCACATAGCAGTTCCTAAAATACTCTTAACAGTGCTTTTAGCAGAGCTTCAGAGAAAACTATCTTCCCCTAGAGAAATCAATAGAACACTACATAAATACGGCATATGGGGTGGAAGCATATGTCTGGTGTCGATGGCTAGACCAGAGGATCTCCAAAAAATATTTCCTAGAGACCATAAGGTAGAAAAGGTAGCTGATTTCATGGAGATTTACGGAAAAATAGCATGGTATTTATTTGCAGGACACATGCCCAGTATGGAAATAAAAATCATTAAATTAAGCAAGGGACCTGCATTAAAGGGCACTATAATATCAGATCCTAGGAAAGAAACATTTGTAAAAGACATACTATCACCAAGAGGAGTCTCTCCATATTACGTGTGCTCAGGAGCCTATGAAGCAGCAACAGCAATAGCCTTCAGAATACTAAAAGTAGATAACAAGTGGTGGAGTGTATGGAGACCACTACTTGATAAAGAAGGTCTTGTAGGCTTTTATATATGGAAAGAAAATCCTGTAAATGAAGTAGTAGAGATAATAGAAAAAGAAGAACCCCATTTCTTTAAAGACGTAACACTAGAAGATAGTGCTCAGTACATCAAAAGCTATATAGGGGTAGACATATTAAGCTAATGTGCCGTAAACAAAATACTCATCAGATATTAAACAACTTCTAAATCCTTCCAGCTAATATAGACATAGTACATAAGATAATTAGCTACTGTAAAATAAATAGAAGAAAATAATTCCCATTATTAAATAAATGATTAAGTTTAGAAAATAAGTAAGCTAATCCCATCCCACCTAATATATAAGATTTAATTCGACTATATGTCATACATAATCGTAATTCTATCCGCAGTGGTTTTACCGCAGATTTCTTTCAATAGTATTACTGTTGTCTTACATGCAATACTAATGGGAGAGATTAGAAAGAAGTCACATTAAATATTTTACATATTTTACTCAGTACTTTCGTCTACGTAGATACATTTTAAGCATTTTCATGAGTAGGAATGGATGTTTCTTTAGCAGTTTTTTAGTCTCCTCATAGTACACGTTGTCCAGTATACTGTGTTCTAGTGTTTTACCCAGAAGCTCTACGGCTTTAGGCTCTTTATCGAGGAGATCTATCACAACACCTGTACAGTATGTTAAGGCATCTGCTATTCTAGTAGTATACTTTAGTTCAGATAAAATATTTCTCTCAATTTTTGCTCCATAGTATTTAATTAAGCTTTCTTTGTCTAGCTTATCTTCTTCAAATAGATCTGCTATAGCTTCTGCTGCCAGCTTACCAGACTCTATGGCAAAACATATTCCTTCACCTGTATGTCTCACTAGTCCAGCTGAGTCACCTATTACTAGTACTCTGTCAGCGATCATATTCTCGGGCTTTGCTTCCGTATATACTGGGACTATAGCTCCTCTTATTTCTTTCAAGTATTTCTCTACTTCAGGAATCTTGTCCCAGTACCCTAGGGTCTTCATTGCTGCTTCGACCCACTTCTGAAGATATCCGTATTTCTTTTTCAGCTGTACTATAGTATTTAGCCAGGAGCCTACACCATAGTTAGCGAAGTCTTTCTTCGGGAAGATCCAGAAGTACCCTGCGTAGTCTTTCTCTAAAGCATAGTAGAACAACGTGTAGTCTAAGTCATAGTCCTCTGAGAGCGGTGCATCAAACTCAAAGGCTAAAGCTTTACCATATACTGTTTTTATTCCAGCATAGCTACTTAGTTTTTCTGGAACACCACAAGCTATTATACAGGCCTTACACTTGTAAGTACTTTTCTTAGTATATACTTCTACATAGTTTTTCCCTACAGAAATCTTGTATGCTGGCTCTTCTTCGTGGAGTTCTGCTCCAGCTCTCTCAGCCTGTTTTGCTAAATACTCATCGAAGAGTTCTCTAGTACTTGTAGCGATAAGTGATTTCATTTCATATGTTTTATTATATCTGACAAAAGTTAGCTTAGCTTTAGTAGTTTCATGTAAAATAATCTTATCGGAGTATAGTCCTAGTTCTTTTAAAAGATTTTTAGTGTAGACTGATATTCCTGCTGCACAAGACTTGTGTCTAGGGAACTTGTATTTCTCTAGTAGGAGAGTTTTTAGCCCTCTTTTTGCCAAAACATATGCAGCTGTAGACCCTGCGGGCCCTGCACCTATGACAACAGCTTCGTACATATTCATAGTTAAGCTATAAGATATATAAGCATCGCGATAATTTCTCTTATTCAGACTACTCTGAGAAAGTACCTCAGATTTTAAATGCATTAAGCTAAAGCCAATAGGGTGTGGTAGTATAGCTGCACCATGCAAAAGATTAATTTTCTAGTGAAGTATATTAAATGGTGATATTAGTGGAAAAAACTGTCTATTGCTTCCTCTTAGTCTCGTTATTATTAGTATTATCAGCTATTGCTGTAATTAAATCTCAGCCTCTATCGCCTTCAAAAGACTGGTGTTGTCCGAGAAGCTGTTACAGCGGTTTACGCTATAGTTTATCTAAAGGACCTGATATAAGCAAAGGTCCCGTACTTATTAAAATAGGGAGACTTTTCTTAGGTGTAAGTAAAGTAAGAATTGTTGTATGTGAGGGTAAAGCACTACTAACTAATGAATCTCATCTCCTTTGTATCGACTATAAGGCTAGAAAAATACTGTGGGCTAAGAGCGGCAGTTTCGGGTATCCTAGAGTAGTAGACGGTAAAGTATATATTTGCAAACATGTAGGCGGTCTTCTCTCAACACTATATTGCTATGACCTTAATACAGGAAATGAAGTATTTAAGATAGAGAAAATACCGTTGACAGCTGGCTTAGTAGTAACTGAAGATAAGCTGTATTTTGCTACAATAAGTGCAATCGAGTGTAGAGACCTTAATTCAAAGAAGATTATTTGGAAAATTAATATTGAGTACGGATGTATATCATGCTACTATGATGGCAAGCTGTATGTAATTAGTACTCGTGCTCTTTACTGCATAGATGCTGAGACTGGTAAGATTCTATGGAAGCGCGGAGAGTACAGGGCCGCAGGTAAGCCATATTTTATGGTCACGGCAGTTGATGGAAAAATAGTCTTTTTCCATGAAGTTGAAACAGTCCCTGGAAAAGCATATAGCCATGTATGTGTATTAGACGCTAATACTGGTAAGACTTTATGGTTATTTAAAGTCGAGGGAATTCCAGCTAGCCTATACGACCCCTACGTAAGGGATGTTGCTATAGCCTACGGTAGAATCTACTTCACTTACGAGTACCATCCATTAATGAAAGATAGCTGTATAGCGCTAGTGTGCTTAGACTTAAATACAGGAAAATGCCTGTGGGAGAAGAAGTTTAAAGCAATAACTAGTGGAATTTTCGAGCCTGCTGTAGCAGATGGTAAAGTCTATGTAACAGTGGAGCACGACGGAGTATACTGCTTCGATGCTAATACAGGTGAAGTCTTATGTAATCGTAGCACTATACCTCTAGGAAAAGCCCTTAGACTTAAAATAATGACAGCTCCATCGATCGCTGATGGTCTACTCTTCGTAATAGGAGATATCGTTAAAGACATTGAGTCCTATGGAATCGTACTAGCTGTCTTCGGTACCTCAGCCACTAAGCCTTCAAGCATAGAGTTCTCAGCTGAACCTACTCAATTGACAGTAGGCTCTGAAGTAACTCTCTCAATACAGCTAACCCCCGCTAAGACCACAACTGTGTACATAGAAGCTTCTTACGAGGGTGAAGAGTGGGAGAAAGTCAGGTCTGTTCAGCTTACTAGTGGAGTAGCTTCAGTAAAATGGAAGCCTAGTAAAGCTGGTTTATGGAGAGTGAGAGTAAGGTGGCCTGGAGACAACGAGTATAGTCCTGCTGTTTCCTCTGAGATCACTATTCAGGTACTAAAAGTCAAGCCTTCGATAAAAGTCTCAGCTCCCTCTGCCACCACTTACGGGAAGGAGTTTACCATTGAAATATCAATAAATCCGCCTCTTCAAGGAGTCTCCGTTAAAATAACGTATACTTCACCAACTGGAAGCACTATAGTTCACTCAAAGACTACTGATAGTGAAGGTAAAGTCAAAGACTCTGTGACTCTCAGCGAGGAAGGCGAGTGGTCGATCACAGTAGAAGTAATGAGTACTGAAGATATTCAAGGCTCGAAAGAGACTTTCAAGATTCAGGTCAAAAAGGAGCTAGGATTAACTATGTCTCAGTGGCTCATAATAGCTGTCGTAATCGCTGTAGTTGCTGTCACTGCCATAGTGATAGTAATTAAGCTGAAGAAGCCTCAGCCCCCTCC
>Ga0190367_1001355_pt1 | contig 14366 bp, 10 predicted proteins | sample 4872181011_MG_FD_171838 | JGI IMG/M metagenome (GOLD analysis project Ga0190367, IMG submission 171838) | Hydrothermal vent microbial mat bacterial communities from Southern Trench, Guaymas Basin, Mexico - 4872-18-10-11_MG | ecosystem: Environmental > Aquatic > Marine > Hydrothermal vents >...
ATTTTCTCTTAGGACCTGGGGGCTATCCCGGAGACGGCGTATATCCCGGAATAAAGGCTGTGATAGATCTTGAAGATGGAACACGTGTACTACTGGAGGTAACTGATGTTCTTATGGGAGAGTTGGATGTTGATATGCCGGTGGAAGTTACATTTAGGCTTATTCACCAGAAATCGGATTATAGATTTTATTACTGGAAAGCGCGTCCGGTGAGGGGGTGATAGGGTGATTGGCAGTTTGAAGGATAAAGTTGCGATTATAGGTACAGGTGTCACGAAGTTTGGAGAGATATGGGATAAGGATGCTGAGGATTTGTTAGTAGAGGCGGTACATGAGGCGTGTAACGAGGCTAATATAGACCCTGTTAAGGACGTTGACGGGATATGGGTTGCAACGTTCTACACTTTCAGTGGAGTTGGCGGTACTGCGTTTTCCGAGCCCCTTAAGATCTTCGGCAAGCCAGTTACGAGAGTAGAGAACTATTGTGCTTCGGGAATGGACGCTATTCGGAATGCTGCTATTGCAGTTGCATCAGGGCTGTATGACATAGTTATTGCTTGCGGTGTGGAGAAAATTCTCGATCAAGGAGCAAGAGGATTACCTGGCGTCGGTGAAATGAATCCGCAACCGGTATTACCGCGTCTATCTGCTCCTGCAATGTTTGCACTTTGCGCGGTCAGAGCGTTTAAGGTATGGGGTTGGACAAAAGAAGACCTGGCAAAGGTTGCGGTTAAAAACCACTATAATGGTTATTATCATCCCAAGGCGCACTTTCGCAGGAAGATAGATATAGAAACCGCGCTTAAGGCTCCCATAATTGCATATCCATTGGGGTTGTACGATTGTTGCGCGGTTTCGGATGGTGCTGCCGCCGTCGTTCTAACAAGGCCCGAAATTGCTAGGAAGTTGGTAGGTGATGAGTATGCTGTTATAAAGGGGCTAGGACTTGCCGTCGAAACAGCAACACCGTGGCTTGATCCGAATTTTGATTTCCTAGGCTTCCCATCGACGAGAAAGGCTGCTGATATGGCTTACAAGATGGCAGGGATTGAAGATCCGCGTAAAGAACTAGATTTTGGTATTGTGCATGACTGTTTTACAATAACGGAGCTGTTGGACTATCAAGATATGAGGTTGTGTAAACCTGGAGAGGGTGCTGATCTCATAAGAGAGGAAGTTACGACCATTCACGGGGACTTTCCTATAAACCCTGATGGGGGACTCAAGTGTTTCGGGCATCCAATTGGAGCGACAGGCTGTAGAATGGTTGTAGAACTCACACGACAGGTTTTAGGCAGAGCAGAAGGGTTACAGGTCAAAGATGCTGAAATAGGGTTTGCGCACAATCTGGGCGGGCCATTTTCCGTGGCAAGCGTAATTATCGTCGCCCGCAAGTAATCATTACAGGAATGGATAATAACCGAAAATCCGCATGGCTTTGTTAATCTCCTCTTTTCTCCAAATCTTGATACCGAGCTTATCTGCTTCTGTTACCAGATTCTCTTTAATATCACCGAGGCATGCGAGTATTCTTCTGTCAACACGCTTAATAACTCCGGATTTTATCGCGTCATCTATTTTCCTAGCGAAGGTTTTCAGATCTTCATATTTCACAGACCCGGTTTTTACTTCTAAAACCCACACCTCGGACCCGATTGCGAGAACATCTATTTCATTACCATTCCATGTAATCCTCGACACTATTTGAAATGTTGGGGTCCTTACAATTTCTCCAGCTATTGGTATCTTCTTTCTTCCATCGAATGCTCTAAGCAATTCTCTGATCCTTGCCTCCGCACCTATCGAAATCTGCTTTCTCAATTCGTCCAAATACTCTTTTAACATCAGTTTTATTTGCGTAAAGTCCCTTACCGGGGAGTATTCTCGGCTCATCAACTCATATATTCTCTTGAGCCATATGTCCATGAGAGGGTCCTTCAGAAAGTAACTATCCCCCACTCTCTCTATTAACATGCTTTTTTCGAGAAATCTGAGTATTTTCAGACAGTGCTGCGGGCTGAATCCTGTGTTTTTGGATATGGTCGTTAAATCTGACGCTCCTTTTGCGATCCAGTAAAGTACGTCTATATATTTCCCCACATTTCTTCGTTTCATACCCTTCTCTAGAGTTTCTATAAAATGCCTGTACAGAGTGCCCTCCGGATGGCACAATTCTTCCTCTAAGGTTTCCATGACATCGCTCCAAGGGACTATCTTCCCTTTTCGTTTGGTTTTGGCTTTCTCTACGGACTTTGAGACAATGATTGAGATGTAGAATGGGAAGCCTCCTGAAATTGCAAGAATGTATTGTTTCACATCGGGTGGCATCGAAAATTGGGTACGCCTTAGTAAGAACTCCAGAAACTCTGAAGCCGTGGGCATATCAAATGCGCCGACCCATACGACCTCAAAGTGCCCAAAAAGGGGAGATGATGGTTCCATGAGCAGTTCCTTCATGATTCCTATGCTGGATCCAGTTATTATCCATTGTACCTTTCTATACTTGAGTAAGATCATGCGCAGAATATCTACGAACTTCTCTAATTGAAAAACGTTCTGAAACTCATCTATGGCGATTACGGTTCCGGTTTTCTCGCAAACATTAGCTAATGCCTCGAGAGCCTCCTCATGTCTTTGCTTCCTGATATGTCGCATAAGATTATATAGGAGAGCCGATATTTCCGGCACCTTGTCCATAGCTGCGGATATCAGATCATCAAGCGCCGGCACTTCATCCCTTACTCTTAGTATTACCATTAGCACCGATCTTGCCATTCTTGAAATTAAGCTATTGATGTCTTCCTGGAAAAGAACATACACGTAAGCAATTCTCTTCTCGGGATGTCTTCGTACAAATTCAAATATTATAGATGTCTTTCCCGACTTTCTAGGTCCTATAAGTGCTATATTCTTCCCACTTTCCAAGATCTCCAGTTCTCGCTCCCGATCGAAGAAGTCCTCGCCCGTCACTGGTAACAGGTAGGACAACGTTTAACACCAAGATTTCATAAACTCATAAGTTTATAAACTTATGAGTTTATGAAATTCGTTCTTCGTAATTGAGAAACAGGGGTGTAAGAGGAACTTTCGACTATTTTGCAGATGTACGGGTATAGTACCAGTCAAGCGCTCTAAGCCCTCTTGCTGCGTCTTCAGGGAAAGTGTATACAGGAACCCCTGATCTGACGAATTCTCTAACGTAACTCCATAGCCGGCCAACATGAGGCCATACGGCAACAACGGGTTTTTCGGACTCCTTTGATGCCTCTAAGACTCCACCTAGTATTCTGTTGACCGCGTCAGGAGATAGGTATGCTATCGCGCCCGCTATTCCGACCGCAATTGCGTCAATCCTGTCATCTTCTTTGATTATTTCAATGGCCTTTCGTGTCAAATCTATATCCTCGAAAATCGCAAGAGTCAGATCCGCAGGGTTCTTTACTCCCGCTACGGGTGGCATTATTTTCTTAAGGCGATCTTGCGTTTCCTTTGAAAATTCAGGCACCTGAAGGCCTGCGGACTCGAAGGCATCGACCATTGCAACTCCCAAACCTCCAGGTCCAGTAATCACTGCAACATTTCTCACTTTTCTGGGGGATAAGCAATGGAATGTCATAGCTAAGTCGATAATCTCCTCTAGACAATTGACTCTCAGAACACCAACCTGTTTGAATACGGCATTATAGATTTTATCGGATCCGCCGAGTGCACCAGTGTGAGAGAAGATGGCCCGCTGACCCGCGGATCCCCTTCCGGCCTTCCATATTATCACTGGCTTCTTTTTAGTCACTCTCTTCGCAACCTCGAGAAACCGTCTTCCCTCTCGTATTTGCTCCACATATCCGGTTATTACACGTGTCTCTTCGTCGTCCTCGAGATATTCTAGAAAATCTACAAACTTCAAATCACACTCGTTTCCGCAACTTATGACCTTACTCATCGCGAGGCCTCTTTCCCCCATCATCAGAACAAATAGCTCACACAGGCCTCCGCTATGCGAAATGAAACCTATATCCCCGCTTTCTTTTGGAAACTTATCGTGAAATGTTATCTGAGACGACGGGCAGTATATCCCCATGCAATTGGGGCCGATTATTCTGATCCCCGTTTCTTTCGCTATCCTCGTCAATTCTTCCTCCAGTCTTCTTCCCTCTTCTCCCAATTCCTTAAATCCTCCACTGACTATAACCACTCCAGGCACTCCCTTTTCCGCACACTCTTTGACGGCTCTGAGAACAAGATTTGCAGGTATTGTTATTATTGCTAGATCCACTTCCTCTGGTATTTCCCTTACGCTGGGATAGCACTTCAACCCGTATATCTCCTGATATCGGGGATTCACCGGGAATAGTTTTCCTGAATATCCGAAATCCATTAATCTTTTTAGGAAAAGGTTCCCAACGCTTCCAGGGCGAGGAGAGGCCCCTATTATCGCTATGGATTTTGCATGAAACATTTTGTCAAGAACCTCTCTTAACTTGTCCATTGTTACTCTCACCGCACGGATTGATCGCTTCGTAACATCATCAATACTATCCGATCCCGTGAAATAAAGGTGCTGAGAATTCAGGTGAGTTTCCATTATTTCTCTTTCTTGGGCCATAAATTACGAAAATATCAACTACAAATGGCATTTTCACTTAATTTCAATGTTCCATGGTATTATGCTTCAATCGGCTGAGTATTCTGCTCGCGAGATTCTTGCCTATGCTCGGCAACCTTGTAAGAGTCTCTAAGGTTGCATTCTTGAGATCCTCCGGGGTTTTGAACCCTGCATTGAAAAGTATCCTTGCCCTCACCCTACCGAGGCCCTCGACTCTCATTCTTAATATTGGCAATAACTCCTCCCTGACGCCGTGTTTCAACCTCTCCTCCAGTTTTCTTGCGGTCTCTGCAACGTTCCCCCTATTAAAGAGTGATGCCAGTATGGAGATCGAATGCATCATCCATGTTGCTCTATCCCTGAGCATTTGGAAATCTCCCGGATCTATTTTACAACTATCGCAAATCTCCGATTCTCGATATTCATCTATCCACATAAGCAGTGCATCCACGTACCTTTTCATTCTGCGCGGCCCGATTTTCTCGTTATCCTCTAAGTGAGCAGCATGTATGGCTAGTTCAATAAGATATTTCTCTAAAGGATCTCCGACGCGAATAATTCCACCTCTAAGGAACAGCGCAGTTTTTGGCTTTATATAGAGGAGTATTGTGGTTTTTCCGAACTTCGTGCAATGAAGGGTTCCATCACGGGAAGATGAGATGAAGCCCCCGATCCTTAAGTAAGATATCGGAGATACCTCAACATTTCTTGTAATACGAATATAATCGAGCACCACTGGTATTGCGTCGCCGATCCCCTCTTCAACAATGTATCTTACTAGAGTTGCAAGATGCTTACAGAGTTCTCCTTCTTTTCTCCTCCTAAACTTGAAATCGGGACATGAACACTGCGCATTACCGCTTGCATCTATTTGAACCCTATACCATTTCGATGAGGACTCGCTTTGCACCCGAGCCTTTACAGAAATGCCGTTGAATTCTAAAATGTCAACTCCCAATGTGCGGGCATCCATACAAATCTCCTTAAGTCCTCTGAGAACGTCCTTTGCTTCTGAGTAAAAAATTCTTGAAATCGCCTCGCGACCGCCGACTTTCCAACCCCAGAATGTCCCAGAGAAGTACTGCACTAGAGAGTCTATACTCGTGGGTTCTTCCTCGAAAATTCGCAGAAGCACCTGCTCTGTAAGCGCATCAAAGTGCATCATGGCACTTAAAACATTGTCGTATACTGGATCCAACCCATCACCGGAAAAGTACCTTCTCTTTATGTATTGCAATTCCCTATGAGACGAACTTAATACCACACCTATCCCTATGTCATCAAAGCCGGGACGGCCGGCCCTGCCTAATATTTGGTGAAACTCGTTGGCCCCTAACGCTGTTGATATCTTCTTTCCTCTCTTTCTAGTGACATCTTTTAGTATCACGTACCGAGCGGGTAAATTCACCCCTGCACTCAACGTTGTTGTACAAGACAACAGCTTAAGCACCTTATCCCTAAATAATTTCTCAACTAAGGATCTATCCCTATGAGGAAGACCGGCATGATGAAACGCCGCGCCGAGCCGCAAAATCATCGCAAGCCTCTTTGAGATCGATGGCATATCCTCCTTTTCTAAGTCTTTAGCAATATTTTCGAGAGTTTTTCTATCATCTGTACTCAGAAATTCCTCACTGACTTCGGACAGCATCACCGCCACGTCTTCCGCCTCTCTCCTAGTTAGAACAAAGATAAGCGCCTGCCCTCCCTCCTCCAAACATCTCCTCGATAATTCAAGTATCTCCTTTCTTTTGTTTTTACAGAGAACTACCTGATACTTGAGAGGAACTGGGCGTTTGTTGCTCATTACAAGTTTACAACCCAGCCACTCGGCAATTTCTTCCGGATTCGCAATAGTAGCGCTTAAACCTATTAACTGAAATTCTTTTAATTTCGAGGAGAGGCGGAAAAGGAGACTTTCAAGTCGAGGACCCCTATTTTTGTCCCCGATCATGTGTATTTCATCGACAACTACGACCTTTATTTCTCGCAACCAGGGAGGATCCGCTCTGAGTATACTGTCGAATCTTTCATATGTTGTGACTAAAATGTCATAGTTTCTAAGACTTTCAGGAACTACGTCATAATCACCAGTCGTTATTCCCACTTTCTTCCAATCAAACTTCTTCCTGAAATCCTCAAATTTTTCGTCAGCAAGAGCCTTAAAGGGCACTAAATATACGCCCATCCCATCATTTGCATTAAGAGCAAGTGCTATCTCTCCGATTAACGTCTTACCACTGCCACTTGGCGCACATACAATCAAACTTTCTCCTCTGAGTAGCCCCATGTCTATGGCCTTGCGTTGTACCTCCCTTAACTCGGAAATACCCCACTTTCTCAACAGTCCTTCCAATTTGGCAATATTATCGGTTATGTACATTTACCGCCATTGGCCTCCTTTAACCACCTGTTAGCGCCGGTCATAATAATTTTTCCCGTCTTTTGACATATAATTCCATCTAAGAATGTTGCACGGTGTTAGGAGGTAGTTCGAGAGAACTCATATGGCAGATTTGCGATTTCCATGAAGATTAGTCTTTAAACAAGAGATTTATTTTTGTTCAATTGGTTATTAGATGAGAATTTGCCGATGATTAACCCAGCTTGGTGAATAGTGGTGACCTCAAACAATCACCAGATCATATACAATGAAATCTGCAGGAAGTATTTGAGCGAGGAGGAAGAACCCATTAAGGTGACTTTCGCCAAGGTTCTCAATCTTTTTGTGAAAAATGGAACATTAACCGCAGGTCAAATCTTAACGGAAGTGCGCAAAAATGTTTCACAATTTAATGTCCTTCAGGCATTTAATACCATCATCTTCCTGGGATGGGAATGGAACGCTTTCTTCAGCGAAGAGAGAATTTCAGGAGACTGCCTTGAGTGGGAAAATGTGGCATTTAGGTGTTCTGTAAACGAACGATTTTCAATGCCTAAGATTATCAGATACCTTCTGAGGTTACTTATTACCGAGGGGTACTTAGATTGCCGGGATGCACTGGTATGGTATTTTGATGATATTGGAGATAAATTTGCCAGTTATGTGCCACGAATATTTGAGTACGCTATCAAAAATTCGGTATTTGGTTTAATATCGGCAAACGCGATAGTGAAAGGATGTGAACTCTCGGGTCTGCCGCGATCCTATGCAGGTACATTAATTCTTGAACTTAAGGGCGCAGGCGCGATCAGCCCTTATGTTAGTGGGACGAATATTGTCAGAAGGCTGTTTTTGAAAATGTACGATGAGAATCTTGCAAGCGGACCATTTTATAAGGTTAATAGGGCGCTTCTTATATGGGGGAATTGCTACCACCCAAAGAAGATAATAGGATGATCGAAACGTTTCCATGTCCAACAGGGGGTACACATGAAGAGCCTCCTAAGGAATATTTACATTTTAATCCTTGAGATTCTCTACTTTCTCAGACTAATAAGAACCGCATTGATATATTTCTCAACATTGGCAGTGCTGTTCGTGGTGGTAGCATTATCTTCTGGAGTCGAGCTTACATTCGAGAACCTGGTTCTGTTTCTCTCTTTAAACTACGAGCCTCACACGATCGGGGAGTGTGTTTGCCTCCTAATAATATTTCTGATAGAAATGTCTCCTATAATGGCATTTGTTGAAATTCGAACATTGCACTACGATGAAAAAGCCAGAATAAGGGCACAGCACATGCGTGATCATATAGTTGTGATAGGATGTGGTCACTTGGGGCGTAGAGTTGTCAGTGCACTTCTCGAGTTAGGAATACCGTTTGTGCTAATAGTACTTCCGAGAGATAGGGAACATAACGAATTTGTGAGCAATTTGATCAGTAAGGGTGTACCGGTGATATTCGGCGACGCCTCTCTCACATCTGTCTTAAGAGAAGCGAATGTGGAACACGCACGAGCGGTCATTATATCGATTAATGATGATTACGTAAATCCGGTGATTGCAGAGCGCATCAGAAAATTGAATCCAAACGCGAAGATCATCGTTAGAATCTATAACGATGACATTGCGGAAATTTTGAAGAAAGGGGGATTTGCCGACGAGATTCTCAGCACGAGCAAAATCGCCGTAATAGAATACATACTCGGGTGTTTTACTGACATAATATCGGAATTTCCGAAACCTTTCGTGATCAAGATTCACAGGCATGCCAAAATTAACGGATTGAAGATTGCTGACATTGAAAATCAGACAGGTGTAAAAGTGTTATCTGTGCGAAGAGGAAGCGAATGGTTGTGGGATCGAAACATATGTGTAAAAGAGGGTGACGTGCTGTTTATATATGGGGATATAAGCGCGCTGAGGAACTTCCTTAAACTTTTGATCTAATGCACGCGTCCTTCCGGTGTTATCTCAAGGTTATCGAATTCTCTAAGGACCCAGTATCCATCTGCTTTCTCCGCGGTTATGAGGACAACATCACCGGGGCGCGTAAACAAAAGTTCATACCACGCGGTTTTGTTCTTAAGGTCACTTGCAGTTGCCTCAACGAAGGATACGTTTTCGTAGTTTATCCAGAGGACTATGTGGGTTTCCCCTCCACTTACATACCTCGATACGTTCAAAACTCTAAAGTATCCAGAAATGTGGGTTTCGTTCGCATAATTAATGATATATTCGTATTTAATGGCCTGCTTCAACACTCTTTTGTAACCTTCAAGAACTCGCGCAACGAACTCGCAACCATGTTCGTTCTCCCTGATGATGCCGTAATAAAAGTAACTCATGTTGTGAGCGTTTATTAGAACGAGGCCTCTTAGTAATATAGTCGCGTTTTTCCTCCAATAAATTGGGACAAACCATGTCCACACAGCTTCTCCGGTGAGGGGATGTTTAACGGGATAAAGTATCCCCGCAGTTGCGAAATATTCTCCTACCGCTGGTTTGGGAAAAAGGGATTCGGCATAATCATGTGCAACCCTAGCGCTAATTAAACTGAGCATTCTGAAGTCGTAAAAGTATATGCCGCCCTTGAATATACGGAAAATCCCTGCCAGAGTTCTATCATTACCGAGAGGATGAACATAAATTATCGTTTCAACGCAATTTGTGTCGGGATTTATGATGTTCTGAGGGGATTCCGTAATTTCGAATCGGTCTTCTGACGCGGGTATTGTAAGAAGCCCCCCGGCAAATGGATCCACTTTATTCCCTCTATAATACTGGCCAATATTGTGGACTGTTGCTTCGACGAGTTTCTGGTCATAAACCTGCGGTACCCAGTCGGGCGCGTTTGTAATATCATATCTTCCGATAACTTTTCCGTTACGGTCGTATATTAAGACCTCTCCTGGGATCTCATAGGTCAACGGTGTCATACGGACTCTTAATACCACCAGAACTATTTTGCCATCCTTATCAAACGCGAAGTACGCGCTTGAACGGCTCACCGTAGTATCTTCTAAGAAGTTCTTAATGTGCACATTGTGACCGCCGTAAAGCAGATCACCAACGTAGAATTTTTCCTTTAAAATCACGGGAGGGCTCATAGGATCATTCGCTTTTATGATTATGAATCCAATTATGTAGTTCTGAGCAAAGACATTAGCCGGGTAAACAGGTGCTATCCACACAATAGAGTTGCCATTTTTGGCTATATGAGGCGTTCCAAGATTTGCGTTTGAACCGAACTCCGAAATGTACCTGCTCATGATAGACGTGGCAAGATTCTTGTCGATCAGGCGAACCATTGCGGGAGATACTTCTGAAGTAAAAGGTGACGATCTTTCAATTTTAACCGTATTATTAAAGTGTTGTGCTTGCCAGTAAGGCGGAAATATAACTAATGTCGAAATTATGGCGAAATATATGAGGAAGAACATCGACACCACTTGCATTATTGTCTTTTTACGCAATGGAGCAAATTTTGATATTATGTCGGGAGCAAATAGTGTTCTTATGAATACGAGGAAGTAGTAACACATGTACGCCGGAATAAGCAATAACGATACCACGACAAATGCCAGAATTATGAATACTATCGATCCCACGGCCCCCCACACAATGAACGGACTTATTTTTCGGAATAAAACCTCACGTCTTGCCATTTCCGCGATTTCTAATTTTTCGGAGTAATACTTAGAGAAGGAAAACTTCATGAGAGAGAGTGAAAGAAGCAACAAAAATGAAGATCTGAGGATCAACTCTGGCGAACCGTAGGGGGCATCATGCCATATGTAAAGTGGTAAAAGTTGTATGTTCACAAGAACCTCAAGGAGGATAGCAGTAGATAGAAAGATTCTACGCCAAAATTTTATAGTTAAGGGGGGAATTCCGAAGGTTTTCGGAATGAGTACTGGGACTACGAAGAGCAGTAGCATCATGTGAGTAGCAATAAAGAAAAGTATTGGCACCTCGTATCACCGGATAAAATGTCATTGTGCACACTGCCCTTGAAATGTACTTAGCTTTCAGTGACTTATGAAAATTCCCTAGTCTCCAACAACAGGCATGCCAGTACAAGCCCACCTACCGATACAGCGATCAGCACCGATAGCGCAACGTACGGGTCCTGCGGAATTATGTATGATTTCCAGAATTCCTCGCCGAGGATGAAGTGTTCCATTACGACGCTTCCGTCGTTGCTTAATGAGAGGTACATGAGATTATAAAGAGCTGGGTTTTGTTGTCCAAATATTAAGGCGATTACGCTGACAATGCTGACAATCACCATTGTGTAGATTAGCATCATGATGATCGCTATCATTGGCCGCGGAGACAGCACTGAGAAGAGAGTTGCTAGGGACGTGTATGCCAGTATGCATAGAATGGTTACACCTATCATTATCAGCAGTATGTTGGCCGTCTTGCTAAATGCTTCAAAGAACAGGCCTACATTTATTAACGGCGTCAATACTAGCACCCCCACCCATAGTATCGCTATGGTTACGAAAATGGCGCTGTGTATGAGGAACGCGATGTACCTTGCAAGAAGTATCCCGCTCCTGCTCATGAATTTCGAAAAAGTTATGTTGTGCATTCCACTATGCCGCTCACCTGCAACCCATTCGGATGAAATCACCGCTATAAGGAGCCCCATCAGGCCACTCATGTAAAGCCCGGAACTTATTCCCCTCATTCCCTTTACGATATTCACTCTTTCGGTCAGTATGTCCTCCTTGGCTCCTTCTCCCTGCATGAATATTTTCAGGTCGATTGTCTGAATGTCGATGTGATACTGGAAGATGAAGTACCACAGGCTCATGAAAAGCGGCGGAAGCAAGAATAGGATGAGGTATATGTAAAACCTCTTGCTTCTATACGAGATCCTCATTTCCTCCAAAAGTAACCTGCCAAACACTTCAATTTTGTTTTTAAGTTCATCTCTGTCCACCAACCGGAATCCCTCCCTCGCGTACAATTCTAACATAAATGTTTTCGAGGGATTCACCTACGGGTTCAAAACGCTTCAATTTAACTCCGCATTTGGCGATAATTCTCGCAATCTCTCCTTCGAATCTGCTGACATCCTCAACTTCCACAAACAACGTCTCTCTATCTTTTATACTTACATTTTTCACGTAGGACAGGTTCTTTAATTCATTTACTAAGATTTGAGGATTATCGGTTTTTATGCTGTAGGTGTTAGGAAGTCTCCGCAGGTCTTCGATTCTCCCTTGGGCGAGTATTAGCCCGCGGTGGATAATCACTATATGGTCGGAAACTCTTTCCACCTCGGGAAGAACATGGCTCGAGAACAGGACTGTTCTCCCCTCCCTGACCGCGGACTTTATCTTATCAAGAATTTCGATGCGCGCCATTGGGTCCAAATTTGATGTGGGTTCGTCAAGTATCAGCAAGTCTGGGTCGTTAATGAAGGCCTGCGCGAAAGCGAGTCTTTGGCGCATGCCCGCACTAAGATTACCTATTTTTTCGTATGCCCAATCGCCCAATTTTATCCACTCTAAGAGTTCTTCAGCCCTTCTCTTAGCCTCTCGTAGGGCCATTCCATAAAGAGTTCCTATATACCTCATATAGTCAAGGAGAGTCCAATGATCGTAAAATCCGGGTCTTTCTGGGAGGTAACCCACCCTTCTTAGAGCCTTCCTCGATCCTGCTTTCTCTCCAAGAATAAATGCCCTGCCTGCGTCCTGTTTTATTAACCCTAGGAGAATTCTTATAGTCGTAGTCTTCCCAGCCCCATTGGGTCCAAGATAGCCGAAACACGTCCCATGCTCTACCTCAAATGTCACTCCAGCAAGTGCCCTTATCTTCCCGTAGAATTTCACCAAACCTTCAACCTTTATCACCGCCTCCTTCACTTCTTATCCCTCCCACTTTCGGAAGGCGCGGCCTTGTGATGAAATAAGTTATTATCGCCGGAACAATAATGAACGGAAGGGCAAGCATCACATAGTACAGAATATCAACGCTCAATTCAACCCCGTACGCCGACTCCAGTATAATGACTAGAGAATAATTTTCCGCGTAATTCTTGATCCTATATTCTATTAGAACCCCGCTTTTCTCATCATATTTAGCCGCATACTTTGTACCATTTTCGTCAATATGCCGAAGTTCAACTACTCTCCTTAGCATGTTCATGACGAAATAACTTGATGTTCCCACAACCTCGAACGTGAAATTCAGTATCTTGACCTTATCCCCATTTTTCAGGCCGTGAGGATCGATCCACCAAAGTACATACTCTTCCGTACCAACTATCTTTCTGCTATTGCTCTCTACCAAATATATCTTCTTGGTGATCATCAATATTGCCGGAGGAATTCCTTCCGATACCTCCTCGACTAATATTGTGCCATTTGCTTGCATCTTTATCGTAATGTATGCGTGAGCGGGGTACGTTGTTATGTTTTTACCTTCAACGGGCCTCCCGACCTCGCCCTTATATGCCAGTACCACATTATTGCTTGCACCGTAAGCGTCCACGATGGTGAGCGGAATGAAGGCTATAACCATCATTATTACTACTAATACAAGCATCCCTCCACATCTTAGCTCATTACTGTGCATACAATAACCTCCTCTCCTTTATCCTTTTCATTCTCCACCTGTTAATGACTAAAACTACGATCGGGAATAGTATCATGAGAATGGAAACCGTTGCAAAGAAGATTATGAGTTCCATTGGGATCGTTACCGATCCCGGCATCACGATTATCGTTATAGGATCCCCGTTCTTTACCTCTAGGATGGTGGATGAGCCGTTCTTATATCTCACTTCAAATAAGAGGTCGATATGCAGTTTTATCTGCTTGCCTACGGTTCCATGTCTTACCATTCCCCAGAACTCTCCTAGTTCCTTTTCGATAATGGGCTGACTCGCATTAAACACTCTTCTTCTGATGCTTACACCCGTAGTAGTAAAGATCTCGTCCTCGTTCTCAACATACACGTCACTGTATTTCTCCTCAGGAGACCCTTCCATTACCTGAGAAGCCGTTGCCGAACTGCCGTATGACATCATTACGATTTCCATCGATTTTTCTTGTGGGGATGGCAGTAACGTGATATTTGTACATTCGGGCGAAAACACGATTAAATTTTGAAGATATAGGTTGACGGAGAAATGCTGACCCTCGTAAGCTGGTGTCCGAGAAAATACTAGGACTTCTATGTAAACACCTCCGGAAGTTGCACTTATCGTTTGGTAAATTGGTTGCGCATAAGCGGTACTGGCAATTAATGTCATAAGTGCCGGGAATAGCAATATAAGTAGGACGAATGCTGAGACCCAGACCCTCAATCCCTCATACCTCACATATTTTGGTGTCATTACAGTCAATCTCAAAATTTTAG
>Ga0190367_1001356_pt1 | contig 14344 bp, 13 predicted proteins | sample 4872181011_MG_FD_171838 | JGI IMG/M metagenome (GOLD analysis project Ga0190367, IMG submission 171838) | Hydrothermal vent microbial mat bacterial communities from Southern Trench, Guaymas Basin, Mexico - 4872-18-10-11_MG | ecosystem: Environmental > Aquatic > Marine > Hydrothermal vents >...
CCTCAACAACTGGGTCGATTATCCATATTGTGCGAGGATTAGTTAATTATGAATTAGGAATTGTCGCGATGGCTGGTGGGTTAATTGGAGCCCAAATAGGAAGTAGGATAGGGTTAAAAATAAAAGCAATATGGTTAAGGAAAATATTTGGAATTATTCTCATAATATTTGCAATATCAGTAGTACTTAAAAACATCTAAAGGAGCAATTAGGGCATATTTAAATTCATGACCTGGAACTTACAATATTAGCGATGCTATAGCGTTTTGAAGCCAGGTAAATTCATGATTGTGGTTGTTAAGGATATTAGAAGAAAAGGATTAACAATTCCATTGGCTTGCAATACCATAAAGCTTACTCAGCTTGTTGGCTTCCAAATTTTTGATATAATAGTAAACAGAGTATATTTTTCCAAGTTTTTGGGCTTTAAACGATGCAATTAAGATTCAGTCTAAAGGATTTCCCTTAAGTTTAAAGGATTATGAATGGATTATAGTTGCTAAAAAAACCCAAGCATGTTAGAAATTAAAGTTGAGTTTAAGGGAAAGATAGAGGAATTGATCGATCTATTAGTTAAACTAAAGATTTCTAAGTTTAAGATTTGGGAATATGAAGAGAAATACTATTCGATTTTAAAGATAGGATCAATTTCGAGATTTAAGAGTTTTATCCAAGCCTTAGAGGAAAATAAGGTCGAATATAAAATACTTAGAATAGATTTTTCAAAATGGAAGATTTAGGAACTTATTTCTAAAATGCCGAAGACTTAGCTATTGCTTAGAAGGATTTATTTGAAATATAAACAAATGGAGAATGAAAGAAAAATTTGATTTTTATGAGATTGTATTAAGAGAGTTGAGGAAGATTAAATGTAGGAGAAGAATAATACCGTTTCCTCTTGTATATTATAGGTTAGGAGCTATTTTTCATTTGAAAAAATGGAAGTGAGATTGTTATTGGATAATTTGCAGAAAGAGGGATTAAATAGAGATAGTTCCCTTTAAAGGAATTGTTTTAATAGCTCTATAGTCAGTTTTATATCACAGATTGTAATAAAAATTCTCTCAAAACTTAATCACTGAAATAAGGCTCACCATAGAGAAAACCATCTAATTCTAAAAACGAAAATTGGTAACCGCAAATGTTTTTAAGTAAGTTTTTAATTACATTTTTTTCATAGTGATAATTATGTTTGGGCAGGTCTTGCATATTGATCTTACTGAAAAAAATTATGTATATGAAGAGCTAGATGCGAGTGTCATTAGAAAGTTTCTAGGTGGTAGGGGATTAGGAATATATTTAATCTACAGAGATAAGTTATACAGTAAAAATATCAATGTATATTCTGGTGATAATCCATTAATCATTCTATCTGGACCTGTATGTGGAACCAGATTACCAATGGCTACCAGGGCTACGGCTGTATTTAAGTCTCCGCTAACAAATAGATGGAATTATTCTACTGTAGGAGGTACTTTAGCGGCTAGAATGAGATATGCCGGCGTAGATGTACTATATATAACTGGTAAATCAAGGAATCCCTTATACTTATATATCAGCGGCAAGGAGATAAGGTTTCTAGACGCCTCTGAACTATGGGGTTTAGAAACAGTTGAAACAGAGCGTTTATTAAAGAAGAAACATGGAGAGAATGTAGCCGTTCTTACAATAGGTCCTGCAGGTGAGAATCTTGTTCCATACTCCCTAATAAATCATGAGGAGTGGAGACAGTTTGGTAGGGAAGGTGGGGGAGCTGTTATGGGTAGTAAGAATCTCAAGGCTATAGTGTTTAAGCCGTTGAAATATGATGTCGATATAGCAGATAAAGATGGATATAAAGAAATTCTTAAGGAGCTTGTAAAGTTAGCTGTAGGTCCAGCTACAAGGTCGTATAGGTCTGCGGGTACACTTGTAATGATAGATATAGCTAATGAGATGGGTTTCTTCCCAAGTTATTACTGGGATAAGGTTGTTTTAGATGATTGGAAAAATATCTCATGGAATGAAGTTTTAAAGGATAAATATTTTGTCAAGTCTGATGCTTGTTTATTTTGTCCAGTTGCTTGTCATCGTGTTATGAAGGCTGGAGAGAATAAAGTCTATGATTTGGAATATGAATCTGCCATGGCCTTAGGAGGTTTAGTAGGAATAAATGACCCATCTAAAATGATTTCGTTATGTGAACTAGCTGATAGACTAGGATTAGATACGATCTCACTAGGTAACTCAATAGCATTCGCAATCTATTTGAGTAAGAAGGGGATCTTAAAAGAGGATCTGGATTGGGGTGACTATGGGAAGATTAAGAAATTAATTATATCCATAGCTAGACGTGAAGGCATAGGTGAGTTAATATCTAAGGGTGTTAAGGCTATGGCTGAGGAGTTGGGTGTAGAGGATTTAGCACTGCATGTTAAAGGGTTAGAGCCGCCGGGCTATGACCCTAGGACATTAAAGGGTATGATACTTAATTATGCTGTTGCTGAGAGAGGAGCTGATCATCTATGGTCTAGTGCATATGCTATAGATATCCCTGGTAAAGGGGGAGGGAGGTTTAATACTGGTATCGAGAAAGTTAAGGCTGTAATGGATCTTGAGGAGAGAAATGCTATTTATGATTCAGCAATACTATGTAAATTTGGGAGAACACTATATCTCTGGGAGAATCTAGTTAAGGCTTTAAATGTCGTTACAGGATTCGGGTATACGGTAGATGAATTAAGAAGGACCGCTCAGAGAATAATTATATTACATAGGTATATTAATAAGACTACTATGGAGGATGATAAGTTACCGCCACGATGGATTAAAGAGTCGATAGAACTCGAAGGTAGGAAATATGTAGTGACAAAAGATGAATGGCGGAACATGTTAAAGATATATTATGAGCTAAGAAAGTATAATGATGATGGAAGCGTACCAGAGACAAGAATTAGAGAGATTGTCTCTTAAATTATGTTCAGAATAGTAGAGGTGAGACTGGATCAAGCGGCAGATGATGATAAAGAAATTTAGAAATATACTTGTCATCTCAAAGCGTCATTCTCATACTAAATTCTCTATTTTCTCATGAAAATTATTTACAGGTGAAAATATGAGTAAAGAATAAAGATTCCAAAGCCTTTTCTAGGTCATTTTCCATTTAATAAGCTTAACCTGCTAATTTATCTGCTTTTAAATTCTTTATTAAGCTATAAGAAACTTTCCACTTACCTTATCGATATAGATTTGCTTTAGCTAGAATTTCATAATGATCTTGACGTGCCTTATTAGCTATATATTCCAATATTCTTTCTAGAATGCTGTTAAGGGTATTGGTAGTATTAAAGCTACATAAGTATCCTTTAAAATAAAATACATAGATTAATTAACTGATGTAATGTCTTTCTAGTTTTATGAAAGATAATCGTGCTATCATATCCGAAGATAACTCTGGGTTTGTTTGTAATGAATGTAATAATGTATTTATTAAATCTTATTAACTAAAAAGTTTATTTTTTCATATATAATGTTATTTTTGTTTATTTTTTCTTTAAAGGAGTGAAGAAGAATATAGAGTATGATATTGAAGAGGCTGAGAAAGATATATGAGGTGACTGGTAGGTATGAAGCTTTATATTTTGGATTTTGGTAGACTTGGAATACCCTTAGCATGGATATTTGAAGGTCAAGGTCTTGAGAAGAGAACGAGCGTTATGATGGGTGCATTAATAGAGCATCCGAAGGATGGAGTAATATTATATGAAGTCGGACCAGCTGCAGAGTATGAAAAGTATTGGCCTAAGCCTGTTTTAGAGATGTTTCCAATACTTGAATATAAGGATGAGAATAGGCTTGATAATATCCTTTCTAAGATAGGGTATAAGCTTGAAGATGTATCAGCGATTATAATAGGCCATGCCCACTTAGATCATGCAGGCGGATTAGAATTCTTCAGAGATATGGATGTACCAGTGTATATTCATGAAGAAGAGTTGAAATACATGTTTTATGCAGTAGCAACAAAGAAGGACTTCGGGCCATACATACCCCATTATATAGATCTCTCATTCAATTGGAAGGTAATCCATGAAGAAGAGATTGAACTATTCGATGGAATTACACTTTATCATATACCCGGTCATACACCAGGCACGATGGGAATGTTGGTTGAACTCAAGGATAAGAACTTCCTATTCACGACGGATTTATCAATATATAAGGATAATTTTGAAAAGGAGATGCCACTAGGATTTGGATTAAGAGACTTTAATGCATGGCATAGAAGTATAGCAAAGATGAGAAAAATAGCTAAGAAGTATAATGCCCAAGTCGTTTTCGGACATGACATAGAAGTATTCAATTCGCTGAAGCATGTTCCAGACTACTATGAATAAACCCCTTTCACCTTTTTATGTACCCTCTTAAGTCTCCTTTAAATCTAAATAGATTTGCTGGTTATCGCATGCCGTAGCTTTAACCATTTATCAGATACTCTAGAAGCTAAAAATTTGGGAGAAATAGTTAATCCTTCTGCAGGCTGAAAGTTTATCATCTGATCGAGATCGGTATATAAGCTGAAAATATATTTCTTGATGAAAACATTAAGCCATGTACTATATGGATCGAGGAATTGATGGAGCTCTCTATGAAAACGAATATTTTATAACTATAACAACGGATAACTACCTAGAATCAAGTAAACTGTCAGTTAGAATATCATGTTTTTATCTAAGAATTCTTTAGAAGACAAGAAAAAGGTATTATCTTATATTTTGAACCTTTAGAAAAATTAAAGTTGAAACCCAACCCAGATAGTAAAGGTAGGAAATATTGAGGAAAACCGATAAGACAAAATAGAGTTATTTAGGAGATTGTATTTCACCGGAGATCTCGCTGAAATTGATGAAGAGAAGTATTGTGTTTTGAGGAAAGAGCAGACGACATAATTACTAGTTCAGTGGAAACTACTTTAGATTGATTACGTAGATTAGATGAAAATTAATATAATTTTTCTAATTTATGATACTTAGTAATGACGATTGATAGTAAAGATATAGCTAAGTATTATAGGTGGATTATCTTCGGAGTGCTAAGCTCAATCTATTTCTTTGTGTATTTCTATAGAATGTCACCAGCGATAACATCAAAGGATTTAATGGATGAATTTAATGTGTCAGCGATAGCTATGGGTGTTTTATCTTCAGCATATTTTTATTCATATGCTTCTCTTCAGATACCTGTAGGCGTCTTATCTGATACAATAGGTACTAGAAAAACAACTACGGTATTTACGTTAATAGCTTCTTTTGGAGCTATACTATTTGGATTTTCCTCGACATTTTTAATGGCTGTATTAGCTTGGTTTCTAGTAGGGGCCGGTGCTTCTGGAGTTTGGATACCTACATTAAAGATCTTATCTCAATGGTTTAAGGAGGATGAATTTGCTACACTAAGTGGTATATTACTAGCTATAGGGAATGTAGGTGCTATATCTGCGTCATATCCCTTGGCTATAATGGTAACTATATTTGGATGGCGTTATTCATATTTTCTATTAGCAATTATAACTTTCTTTCTCGCTTCCCTATGTTGGATAATCGTCAAAGACGCGCCTCCTATATCCAAGAATAAATTATCGACTAGAGTTATTGAGAAGAATAAGACAGAATGTACTAATCCTAAGAAAAATCTAGGGGTGATAATAAGAAATAAGTATCTATGGATGCTTGCCCTATGGTTCCTTATTATTTATGGTTCAGTGATTAGTTTCCAAGGACTATGGGGCGGTCCATATCTGATGGACACATATAACTTATCTAAATCAGAAGCTGGGGGTATTCTGATGATGATAGGCCTGGGCATGATCATTGGAAGCCCAGCTATAGGCCTGTTATCTGATAAAATATTAAAAACTAGAAAATGGGTTTTAGTAATCTGGAATGTTGGTTTCATAATACCCTGGTTAATATTTTTATTATATCCAACAGGTCTCTCCATGATTATACTTTATATCACATTCTTCTGTATAGGGTTCTTCGGATGCTCTGGTGTACTTGTATACGCAGTCGTTAAAGAACTATTTCCCGTAGAAATTGTAGGAACAGCTACTAGTGTAGTTAATATCTTTCCTATAATAGGCGTAGCTATATTTCAGATAGTTATGGGTTATCTGATGGATCTAATTGGTAGGATTGATGGTATATATCCAGTAGACGCATATCTATTAGTATTTACTTTTTTACTGATTATGGTTTTGACAGCTTTAATAGTCTTGTTGTTTATCAAGGAAACATATAAATCCACGAGTAACTAGTTCATTATCTTTAGCTATAGTAAAAATAGAAGCTGAAAACTCGTGTATTTATCTAATATTAAAAAGTATAGATGAATGGATATAAGCTATATATGAAAGGTAATGAAAATACCAAAAATATCGTCTCACCATTGAAAGAGTTGCGATACCTCTACATGAAGGCGTCACCAGATGATATCTATAAGTCTAGAGTATGAGTTCGATAAGTATACGCATTAAGGGGATATGATGTTAGTGAAGTACCCAGAAAGAGATCTAGAAAAGCCGAGGCTTGCTGAGCTAATCTAAATTTACTAAAGCATTTTTTTGAAATTACACTGAAAAACTGACCTTGAATATTTTTACTTACCAATTGCATAAGAAAATACTTATTATGTATAGAACAAATTTATATTTCTTTAAATGGTTTGTTAAATAATCATGTAGGTTTAGGTAGATATAAAACTAAGGAGGATCTTAATTAATAGTATATATTATTTATAAAAAATATTAAGTAATAAAATTAAATTTATAAAATAAAAAATTCCGAGGAAGGAGGAGAATGTAATGGACATAATTGTTTGTGTTAAGCATGTTCCAGAAACAGCAGAAGTAGATATAAAAGTTGATGATACTGGAAAAAGGATAGAGGAAAAAGGCTTAATTTTTGGTATAAATGAGTGGGATGAATATGCAGTTGAAGAAGCGATACTTATAAAAGAAAAACTTGGTGGAACGGTAACGGTAATAACCGTTGGTCCAGAAGAAGCAGATAACACTTTAAGAATATGTCTAGCGAAGGGGGCAGATAATGCCATAAGGATTACGGACCCTAAGCTTAAAGGTTCAGATGGGTTTGTAATAGCAAAAATCCTTTCGAGCGTTATCAAAGATTTACCTTTCGATTTAATATTGACTGGTGCGCAAGCAAGTGATGACGGTTACGCTATCGTAGGCCCGGCACTCGCGGAACTCTTAGGTATTCCACACGTAACTTTGGTTAAAAAAATTGAACTGGAAAATGGAATTGCTAAAGTGGTACGGGAATTGGAGGGTGGTCTGGGAGAAATAGTCGAGGTCAAGCTTCCTGCAGTTCTTACTATCCAAACTGGAATAAATAATCCTCGATATGTTTCGCTAATAAAAGTTAGGAGAGTTATGAAGAAAGAGATAAAAGTTCTAAGTTTAGCTGACATCGGCTTATCTGAGGATGAAGTCGGTGAGTCAGGTTCGTGGATAAGAATAGAAAAGATGTATACGCCACCCGCGGAGAAGCAAGCAGAATTTATAGAGGGTAGTCCGGAAGAGATCGCGACAAAACTTATTGAAATAATCAAGAGTAAAGGGTTGTTGTAAGATGAGAGAAATACTTGTTCTAGCTGAACATAGACGTGGAGAATTGAGAGATATTACTTTTGAAATGTTAACTAAAGGAAAGGAATTGGCTGAGAAGACTCGTTCGACATTGACGGTAGTTATACTAGGAAAAGATATTACAAAATTTGTAGAAAAATTAACGAAATATGCGGAAAAAGTATTAGTAGTCGAGGATGAAAAACTCGAACACTTCAACTCAGATGCTTATCAGAAAGTTCTTTCCTATATCATAAATGAGAGAAAACCGCTTTTGATATTGATCGGTCATACTAGCTATGGATATGATCTTGCACCGAGCCTTGCTGTTTCATTAAAACTACCATTAGCAACTGACTGTATAGACGTCGATATAGAAGGTGATAATGTAATTGTAGAGCGTCAGATGTATAATGGAAAAGTCAATGTCAAAGCAACGCTCCAGAAAGCTGAAAGCTATATAATAACTATTCGGGAAGGAAACTTTTCTATAGAAGAGCTGAATTTAAATGGGGAGGTAATAAAGATTCATTCGCCTTTAACTGAAGATATAACTGAAAAAAGATTTGTAGATTATGTTTTACCTCCTCCGGGCGGTGTAGACATCTCAGCTGCGGATATCGTAGTCGCTGTAGGTAGGGGAATAGGAGACAAAAATAATATTATACTAGCAGAAGAGCTCGCAAATATATTAGGAGGCGTTTTAGCCTGTTCGAGACCTATCGTAGATAATGGATGGTTGCCAAGTGACAGACAGGTGGGGCTATCAGGTAAAAAGGTTAAGCCAAAGTTATATATTGCCCTCGGGATAAGCGGCGCTTTCCAACATGTAGTGGGGATGAAGAATTCAGATCTAATAATAGCTATTAATAAAGATCCTAACGCGCCGATTTTCAAGATAGCTGACTATGGGGTAGTAGAAGATTTATTCAAAATAGTTCCTATTTTAATAGAGAAGCAAAAAGAGTTGAAGTCAGGAAAAATGTAAAGTGTAATATTATTATATATTGAAAAAGTTTCCGTAAGTATCTAAAGTTTTAAAACTTTAAAACTTAATAAGGTAATTTTATTCTATTAGTGATTAAAAATGTCAGAAGTTATAAAACCTAAAGTTAGTCCTAAAGAACCACTAGAGATTAGAGCAAAGGAGATGATAGATGAACTCAAGGAGGCTATCGGTAAAGATAAAGTAAGTGTCGATCTGCCTACGAGATTAACTCATAGATTTACTCATGGCCCCGAGGTTTTTATGCATGATGATCTGAATGATTTTCTGCCAGCTGCTGTGGTTCATCCTAGAACTGTAGAAGATGTTCAGGAACTAGTTAGACTAGCTAATGAATATTTGGTACCTATAATTCCACAAGGTGGTAGAACAGCTACTTTTGGTGCAGAAGGTGTACGTAATATGATTGCATTGGATACAGGTAGCATGAATAAGATACTAGAATTTAATGAAGAAACACTCCGTGTTACTGCAGAAGCGGGAGTGCGAATTGTAGATCTTTTGAGTTATGCCGATGAAAGAGGCTACCTAGTTCTGGAATATCCTACCATGAATAGGGCATCCACCCTCGGTTCAAGAGTTGCGCTCAACGGATATAATAAATTCCTTGATAGATGGGGGCCTTCTGGTTGGTATGTTGAAGCAATAGAAGTTGTTTTACCATATAATGCAAAGGCCGTGACGATAGGCCGAGGATCAAGAATACCTCATAAATCTCAAATGGGCTTTAATTTACTTCCCCTCTTCTTCGGCTCCAAGGGAGGATTAGGCATAATCACGAAGGTAACGGAAAAAATCATTCCTAAACCTCCTTATTATAAATATGGAATAATGGCTTTCAGTACGATGGAGGGAGGAATTAAAGCTTATATAGAGCTAAGAAAACGTGCAGGGGCAGGCCTTGTATGGAGGGTTAAGACGTATAATAAATGGTTTATAGGACAGGCTGTGCGTGATATATTAGGACAAGAATGGCCTGAGGATGTTGAACAACTTACTGACTTCCATATACTTGGATATGACAAGGAAGTTGTTGACACTATGGAGAAAAAGGCATATGAAATATGTAGAAAATATGGCGGATTCTGGAGAGAAGACATGCCAGAGACAACTTTCATAGGAAGAATGCACGAAACAATGGAGAAGTATATGGGTATGGGAGCCTTACGAAGTGACCGTATAGTAAAGGGTGGCAGGGGCAACAGAATCGTACCTTTTGATCAAGCTATTCCGGATGCAAGGCTTATAAGCTACTTTAGAGAATTCATGCCACTTCTCCGTGAGATTGAGGATGGAGAACACTATCCAGCATTAGCAACAGCGGTTAAGGTGTTATCACCCGGATCTCCTGTACCAGGCGGCTATGGGTGGACCAAGGTATGGGGCCTATTACTTGTAGATGGAACTAAAGTTGATGATGAAGTCAGGAAAGAGTGGGCAGATTGGTATAGAAAAATGGCAGAGCAAGTCTGGCGTCATGGTGGGACACTTACAATGACCCATGGTATGATGTATGTACATAGAGATATGCGGAAAGAATTTATTAAGAGAGAGTTGGGCGAAGAACTATATGAGCTAATGAAATTCGTGAAAAGAGCTTTGGATCCAAACGGTATAATGAATCCATATGCTCTTCCTTAAGATATCTAGAGGTGATAGATTATGGAAAAATATCAGTCATTTGATTTAGAGGAGTATAAGCCCACATTATTGACCTGTATTTATTGTTATTGTGGATTATGTATTGAAGGATGTCCTGTATATAGAGTGACGCTAAATGAATCATATGCAACTAGAGGGCTCAGCCAAATAGCCTATGCCTTACTAAGTGGGGATATCGACCTTAAAGATATACCAGATTCCCTTGTTTATGCGTGTACAGGGTGTAGATGGTGTGAATGGAATTGCTCCATGAACACACCGAGATATATTGTAGAACATGGTAATAGATTAAACAAAGTAAGTGGTGCTACTATAACAGAACTATTTAGGGCTATGAGAGTCGAAAGTGGAGAGATTCCTACGCAGATAAAGGATGCGCTTAATAGTCTCATTAAGTTTGGAAATCCATATGGCCTTCCTAAAGACAAAAAGGATAAGTGGGTTGAAGAGCGTGGTCTAAAGTTAAATGGTCAAGATACGGTTCTATATGTTGGTGCATTAGTTCCTTATGAAGAGAGGGCAACTGCTGAAGCTAATGCCCTCATAGATGTTCTTCAAAATGCTGGGATAGAGTTCGGCATAATAGGAGGTGAAGAGCTAGATAGTGGCGCCTTCGCCCGACCTATGGGTGAAGAAGGGATGTTCAGGGAAATGGTGGAGCATAATATAGAACTATTTAAGGAGAATAATATCAAAAAGATCATATGTCTATCTCCACATGACTATGATACATTTAAGAGCTACTATGAAGACTTAGATGGTGTTGAAGTTAAACATTATACAGAAGTACTCTGGGAACTTATTGAAGCCGGTAAGATTAAGCCTGTTAAAGATCTCAGGAAGAAAGTTACATATCATGATCCATGTTACTTAGGGCGCAGACACGAGATCTTTGACATACCTAGAAATATATTAAAGAGTATACCAGGGTTAGAGTTAGTAGAGGTTAAAGGATGGACTAGAGAGAGATCATTCTGTTGTGGTGGCGGAGGAGTAGGTCTGTTTTACAAACCGCCAGGAATAAATCTAGATTTAATACGTGCAGATCAGCTCAAGGAGACGGGTGCTGAGCTCGTCGCTGTAGCATGCCCACAGTGTCATCAAACATTAGAGGACGCGATGAAAACCAGAGATTATAACATAGAGGTTAAATCTATTGCAGAGATAATAAAAGATGTAATTTAAGATGCATTTAAACGTCCCCCATTTTCTTTTTATTTCCTGTTTTAAAATAATATATTTAATCTCTCTGTATCATCCACTTTATAATGTGATATATGTCGTATAATTACCATTAATACATTTTCTATATATCTCTAGTTATACTAATATATTTCATAGTCCTTAACAAGCTAAGCAGCTCTAAAAGCAAAATAGAAAGTATTATTCATGTTAAAAATTTTTTGGGAAAATCTGGTAATGGAATATATGCATAAAACATTTTAATTAAGGTTATCGTAAAGTTTTTATATAAGGTGATTTATCTTGAATAAGAGTCCAGTGGAAATAGCTCTTGATGTCATGAATGGCGCTGTTGATTATCATGTACATGCTTTTCCTGATGTTACCCCAAGGATTCAGGATATGGTTGAAATGGCAGAAGATGCTAGAAAATATGGTATGAGAGCGTTGGTATTCAAAGATCATTATATGCCTACACCCGATAGATGTTATTTTGTGAATAAGCTTGTTCCTGAAGTTAAATGTATAGGAACGATATGTCTAAACTACGGGGTAGGCGGATTCAATCCTGTAGCTGTAGAAGCAGCTGCTAAGATGGGTGCTAAGGTCGTGTGGATGCCAGGAATAGACTCAGCATGGACGATTCACCAAGTTTATGTGGAAAAAAGAGCTAAATGGCTAGAGCCATTTGTAAGGATTAAAGATCCGAGGAAAGGACTGTCTGTTTTGAAGGGAGGACTAGATGGAAATGAGGTCCTACCTGAGGTAAAAGAGATATTATCTATTATAAAACAATATAATTTAGTATTGGATATACTACATATATCACCTAAGGAAAGGAAGTTACTGGTTAATGAAGCTAAAGAATTCGGGATAGAAAAGATAGTTCTTACACATCCCAACTGTAGCATAGGGTATGCCGATATAGACGAACAGAAGGAACTAGCATCAAAAGGGGTATATATGGCATATGCGTTTCTGCCATGCTTACCTTACTTTGATAGGCAGGATCCGGCTGTTATAGCTGATATGATAAGAGCAGTGGGGCCTGATAAATCCATGCTATGTACGGATCTTGGGCAGGTGATTAATCCCCCTCCAGTCGAAGGATACAAGTTGTTTATACTACATTTATTGGCTTGTGGTATTCCAAAAGACTGGCTTGAAACTATTGCCCAAAAAACACCAGCAGAAGTATTGGATCTGTAGAAAGCCTTTATTAACTCTTTCCCTTTTTTAAATTATTCCGTCGTTTCTTACCATTTGAAGCTGTAATTTATCTATCGTGGGAAAGTGTAGGAATTTTCTTGGCCGGTTTCTTCCTAGATCATCTCTCCTACCTTCTTATGTTTTTAAAATAGTGTCTACCCCATCTTTTAAGACTCCTTTTCTATATATATCTCATGTGCAGAATAATGTACATATTTCACTCCCGCCTTGTCTAGAACATCTTTTAATAATAATGACATATGCTCCCCATAACCATCATGGAATCTAAATGGATCCGGTATTCCTGAGACTGCCGGAAGGTTTTATATCGAGAGTCGAGGAATTTCCTGAGAAGAATACATTGCTTATTGCAGGCGGTAGATTTGGGGAAGGTAGATCTACCGCAGAATTTAGAAGTAATAACAGTAATTGGATTGCCTTATGACGACCCGTTATTCCATAATCCATATCTAAGAGAATTATTCAGATACCTCAAGTTCCATAGTGTTAATGTGAGAAAGCTACTTTATGACTATAGGGCTTTGCCAAAGACTGTGCAGAGCTTTAGAAGGGGAATAAGGAATATTAACCAGAGACTAAAAGATGATCAGTGTTACCTATTTAATAAATATTGTTACCATATGCTTTAAACTGCAATATTTTTCTAGAAGTTAAAAAGGTCAGGAAGATAAGGAATATTATACTACTGGTGAGGCTAGTAGGGAGATAGGTGTAAGTTTTAGGACTGTTAAGAGATGGATTAAAAGTGGAAAGATCAAGTATATTAAAACTGAGAGTAGGAGATACTCGGTTTCTAGGGAAGAAGTTATATTCCATAAGGAAAAGAGAGCTTAAGGGAGCTGAGCTAGGTAATTCTAGGATACTAATTGACGGTAACGGTATCTACTTGCTTCTAACCATACGGAGAAATGTTGAGGTTAACGAGCATAAAATAAGCTCTTCATAGATGTCGATGAAGATGATATTGATTGTTTATTAGTTAAATATGATGAGAGTAGGACAAAACTATTCTCAATTAAGCATGATACCAGGAAAATATGTACTAACTGTAGGAGAATTAGGAAGGGTATTCAGAAGAAGGTAAGGAATACTGAGTTTAAGGGATAGGCTTCTTGCTAAAGCATGGTCAGCGTGAAAGGGGTCGTGTGAAGGACAAGTTGAAGAAAATAACTACTTTGCTAGCAGAAATTGCTAGAGAATACAATGCTGACTTGATTAGAGAGAATCTTAAGGATTTAAAGCTTAACAGTAGGAGGAAGAGCAAAGGCTATACTGAAAAAGAACGGGATAAAGATACAAACACCAAAATTGAATCGTGGTGCGGGGGGTGGGATTTGAACCCACGAAGGCCTACGCCAGTGGATCCTAAGTCCACCCCCGTTGGCCAGGCTAGGGGAACCCCCGCTCTTTCTCTATCATTAATGATTATATAGATATAATTAATTTATTTTTAGTTACTCGCTTTTAACATCTTAAATCCTTGATGAGTTTTGGGTCATATCTATTTCTTTTTTAATCTTTCTAGTTATTTTATTTTGGTGATGTGGTGATTAGTATATGGTTGATGAATTAAGATTGCAAGTTAGTGATACATACAGGATGGATGTAGGTACCGGAAGAGCAAGGATCAGTAGTAG
>Ga0190367_1001358_pt1 | contig 14333 bp, 13 predicted proteins | sample 4872181011_MG_FD_171838 | JGI IMG/M metagenome (GOLD analysis project Ga0190367, IMG submission 171838) | Hydrothermal vent microbial mat bacterial communities from Southern Trench, Guaymas Basin, Mexico - 4872-18-10-11_MG | ecosystem: Environmental > Aquatic > Marine > Hydrothermal vents >...
GCCCGACTCTCCGCACGAAGACGTTAGGAAAACGGCTGGGCGTCCCTACGGTAATGCCGAGCTAAGGAGTTTTGTGAAAAACGTCATGTCTCTGGGTTTCAAGAGGCTAGACCTTTACTTCATGATAGGGCTGAACGGGCAGCGGCGTGGTGAAGGGGAGGACATAGTTAGGCTTGTCAATAACCTTACCGAAGGGTTAGACGTTAAAGGTAAGCTGGCCGTGTTCGCGGCTCCCCTGGCGCCCTTCCTAGACCCGGGTAGCATAGCTTTCGAGAATTCCCCAGACTCCGGGTACAGGCTTTATGCGCGGCACCTTTACGAGCACAGGGATTTACTCCTTAGACCTACGTGGTGGGAGACTCTGAACTACGAGACAGAGACTATGAGCAGGAAGGACATCGCTTTAGAGACTTATGATAGCGCTCTTAGGCTCGCCAGGGCTGGAGTTAAGTGGGGTCTAAACAGCGCCAAAGACGTAGAGAGAATAGAGCGGGGGGTTAAAGAGGCCGAGGAGATAGTGTTGGGGAGGAAGAAGCCCAGACTTATGCTGGGGGAGGAGATATTGGATAAAAATAAGCTGTATCCTTCGAGGGTGCTGTTTACGGCGATACGTCTTAAACTACTACTCCGACTTCTGCGCGGCTTCTTCTCCTAGGTCTGGTGGTGGGAATCCATGATGCGTGAGTACCTTTATTATCCTGGGTATGACTATGGGGGCTTCTTCACTGGCGTCTACGTCTACTAAGAGCCCTTTTGCCTTGTAGTAGTCGATTATCGGCTGGAACGTTTTTCTGTACTCCTCTAACCTACGTTTAACAACTTCCGGGGCGTCGTCCGGTCTCCTAGCCACTGGCCCCCCACATACGTCGCATACTCCGGGTCTCTTGGGGGGCTTCCACTTGACGTGGTATATGGCTCCGCACTTCTTACACACAAGGCGGCCTGAGAGCCTCTGTATGATAACCGTGTCAGGGGCTACGAAGTTTAAGACCAAGTCTATCTTGGTTAGCTCGTCGAGAGCCTTGGCCTGCTTTAGTGTCCGGGGGAACCCGTCCAGTATGAAGCCTTTCTTGCAGTCTTTCTGAGTTAGTCTCTGCTTTATCACTTCGATTACTATTTCATCGGGTACTAGCTCGCCTCTCTTGACGTATTCTTCGACCTTCCTGCCGAGGGATGTGCCTTTCTTTATCTCCTCCCTGAATATGTCCCCCGTTGAGATATGGGGTACGCCGTACCTCTTTGAGACGGCGGTGGCATAAGTACCCTTACCTATTCCCGGAGGGCCTATGAATACCAGTCTCATGTCACCGCCCTCTTGGTACCTATGCCCAGCTTAATAACGGCTACGGGGCTAAACCTGTACGATTTTGTTGAGGATTGGCTGGTAGAACGCATTGGCTACAGTCCCCTTCAGAATGAAGTCTAGTACTATGAGTACGAGGGCTACATAGAGGAGCTTGCGTACCTCGCCGAACTTCAGCCTCCGCTCCCTTATGAGGTTTATGGCTAGGCGTGAGAGGGCTACTCCGAGGCAGACGTACCCGGGAACTCTCAGTATAGCATATATGGGCCACGATAGTAGGGCTACTTGTAGCTCGGCCCCGGGTAAGGCGTGAAGTATCAATGACCCGACATAGTAGTTCATGTAGTTGAGGAGTATGGCTCCCATGAGTAGCGCTGCGAAGCCAGCAGTTACGAAGGCCGCTACCGAGAATACTATTATCTCCCTTATCTTAGGGACTATGAAAAGGCGGGGGTCACCTTCCGGGCCTTCCCCGGTCTTTATCCAGTGGAACATTTCCTCCTTGTAGCTCTCGCCCTTTATGACCAGGGGGGCTATGCCCTCACCGTACATGACTGTGAAGCCAGCCATTAAGAACGTGAGCAGTAGGGCCCAAGCGACCACTAGTACGACCGCTTCCTTCAACCTGTTCTTAGACACTAAGAGGTAGTAGGCGGGGTATAGGGCTATGGTCGGTATCAGGGGTAATAGGATGGGGTGTATGTAGGCGGCGTAAAACCCCACGAGAAAGGCGGGCACTGTCGCGGCCAGGGTTATTAGTATCCAGCGAGCGGGCTTAGATAGTTTTTTGTCGGACATGTTCTCGCCTCCTGTCTAATACGGGTTCACCAGATATATACCCGCCGGGCGTTTCCGAATTATTTATGAGAACCCTAGCACCAGTATATCTTTAAAGAGGTCGTTGGGGGTGCTAGTAGTGGATGTAGATATCGTGTTGGGTGGTAGCGCTTCTCTATACCTAGCCGAGAAGATATCCAGGCTTCTGGGAGCCGAGTTCTCCCCGTTGGTGGTTAGGAACTTCCCCGATGGGGAGACGTACGTTAGGATACCCGTGGATGTGGATGGGAAGCGCGTAGCCCTCGTCCAGTCTATGTATAGGCGCCCGAACGAGTACTTAATGGAGTTCGTGTTAGCCGCTAAATCTCTCAAAGAACTGGGGGCTACGCGGGTAATCGGGATTATCCCGTACTTTCCCTATACTAGGCAGGACTCCAGGTTTAAGCCGGGCGAGGCGGTTAGCGCGAGGATAGTGGCTGAACTAGTCGAGTGGGCTGGCGTAGACTCCCTGATAACCGTAGACATGCACCTTCACAGGTTTAAGTCTCCCTCAGAGTTGTTCAAAGTGAAGGTAGTGAACCTATCCGCATCTGGACTCCTCGCCAAAGCCGCAGTTGAGAAGTTCAACCTTAACAACGTAGTGGTAGTAGGCCCAGACGAAGAAGCCGAGCAGTGGGCCAGCGTGGCTGCGAAGGAGATAGGGGCTAAGCACGCAGTTCTGACGAAGGAGAGGGTGGGTGATGAGGAGGTCAGAGTTACTGGCGGGGTTGACGTAGGCGGTAGAGACGCCCTCTTAGTAGACGACATAGTCAGTACTGGCGGTACACTGGCCGAAGCAGCTAAACACCTATTATCAATGGGAGCCCGCTCCGTCTACGCCGTGTGTACGCACGGGATCCTGGTGAGCGGGGCCGAGAGGAAGCTGTACGAGGCCGGGATATCAGGGTTCCTCTTCAGTGACTCTGTACCAAGTCCTTACAGCGAGGTCTCCGTGGCGCCAATAATAGCCGAGGCTTTGAGAGGTGGGGAGGAGTGAATTATGAAGAAGTAGTACGAGACATTAAGTACGGTAGGATATATAGTTCAACGCTCAGCGTCTACACAGCCCTAGAGGCCTTAGCTAAGCTCGTGAGGGAGTGTAGGAGTAAGGAGGAACTCAAGAAGAGATACATAGCGTTAGCCAGGGAGTTAGTTAGGGCTAGGCCTACCTCCGCGATGCTGTCCAACGCTATAAGGGACTTAACTGAGACCCTAGTCGACGCGTTGAGAGAGCGAGGCTTCAAAGAGGTCGACGACGTAGTCGAGAGTAAGGTCGAAGAGTTGAAGAGGGGGTTTGAGGAAAATAATAGGTTAGCTTCCCAGATAGCTTCGCGTAGGTTGGAGAGCGGCGACGCCGTATTGACGGTGTCCTACAGTAAACTCGTCTTAGAAACCTTCAAGCTAGCTGCCCAAGAGGGGAAGGCCCTCAAGATATACGTCACTGAGTCCCGCCCTGGTAGTGAGGGGTTCGAGCTTGCCATTGCGCTCGTCAAGCTCGGTTTCGACGTGACAGTCCTCGTTGACTCGGCTACCCGCTACGTTATGAAGGAGATAGACCGAGTCTTAGTGGGAGCCGAGGCCATAGCTGCTAACGGCGCCCTCGTGAATAAGGTCGGTACTTCTCTCGTCGCCCTAGCAGCCCACGAGGCCAGGGTTAGGCTGTTCACCGTGGCCCCGACACATAAGATCAGCCCAGAGACCTTCCTAGGGGAGATCGTAGAGCTGGCCGAGGCAAGCCCGGAGTCTCTGGCTAAACCTCCTGCTGAGGTTAGAGATAAGGTGAAAGTTTGGGCCCCCTTGTTCGACGTTACTCCCCCAGAGTACGTGGACGCTATTATAACCGAGAAGGGGCTAGTAGCCCCTCAGGCGATACCCCTAATAGCGGCTGAGACCTATGGGTGGCCTCCTTCGTTCAAAACAATTGATGAGACGTTAAGAGAGCTAGAAGGTGTTTAGCTTTGATTCCAGAGGAAGTTTTGAGGATAGCTGAAGGTATAAGCACGATGAAGATCAGGGGAGCAGGTAGGATAGCCCGCGCCGCCGCTAGGGCTCTGAAAATAGCGGCTGAGGAGTACAGGGGAACTGATGTGAGGAGTTTCTTCAGGTATATGGGGGGCGTTGCCGATCTCTTAAAGTCTACTCGTCCCACGGCTGTCTCTCTGCCTAACGCGGTTAACTACGTGATGATAAGGCTGGAGAGAGCGGAGCCTGAGACTGTAGAGGAGGCACGCAAGGTAGTCGTGAAGAAAGCTGAGGAGTTCATCAAGTATTCTCTGGAGGCTGTCGAGAGGATAGCTGAGATAGGGTCTCATAGGCTCTCGGACGGCGACTGCGTACTAACTCACTGTAACAGTTCGGCGGCTATTGCTATCATAGTGAAAGCACACGAGTACGGTAAGCGTTTGAAAGTCTACGCCACAGAGACGAGACCGAAATTCCAAGGGTTAATAACCGTTAGGGCTCTCGCTAAGGCTGGCGTTGACGTTACGTTGATCCCGGACTCCTCTGTCAAGTTAATAATTAGGAGGCTAGATAAGGTTGTTGTAGGGGCTGATACCGTAGCTGCTAACGGAGCTGTCGTGAACAAGATTGGTACGTCTATGATCGCCTTAGCAGCTAAGATAGCTGACGTAGACTTCTACGTTGCGGCTGAAACCTATAAGTTTAGCCCAGCCACGGTTCTAGGCGAGCTAGTCGAGATAGAGGATAGAGACCCTGAGGAAGTTGTCGGGAGAGAATTCTTGGAGAGGTACCCGCGCATTAAGGTTCTGAACCCCGCCTTCGACGTTACGCCCCCCGAGTACATAGACGCGATAATAACGGAGAAGGGGGTTATCTCCCCGCAGGCTTCGTTCTTAGTGTTGAAAAAGGAGTACGGCTGGGCGTTAGCGGACCACGTGATAAAGGCTACCTCCGACCTTGAGGAGTAAGTTTCGACATTTTTTCTAGTAGGGCTTTTAGCCTGGGCCCCATTTTTTCGGCCCAGTTAATGCTTCCCGGAGGGTTTCCTTTCCCTTCTCTCACTATCCTTAGGGCTTCTTCGACGACTGCTTTAGGGGTCTTGCCCGTAACGTCTATTTCGAACACTTTCTCCCTGCCCAGGTGCTTAACGGCGCTCCACAGGCAGGCGTCGATTATCTCGCTCTCGACGTTCTCCCTTACTTTTATGTGGGGGTAGCCCCTTTTAAGGAGCCTTTCGAGTAGCTCTTCGGGGTCTAGCCTCAGTACTATCGCTACTAGGGTTTTCTCGGGGGGTGATACCTCCACCAGGTGGGTGTCGAGTACGATGTCGTGTTCTTCGGTTACGCGTGACAACGCCTCCCTCAACCCCTTTACGTCTACTACGTCTGCTTTCCTGAGTTCGTCGCGACCTATGACGAGCCCCTCTCTACGGGCTAGTTCGCCCGCGTTTATGTACGTGAACCCTAATTTCTCGGCTAGCATCTTAGCTACGGTCGTCTTCCCCACGCCGGGGGTGCCAGTTATTAATACTATCTTCCCCATACGTTCGGCGTATTCACTTAATCCGTATATATGTGCGCCTTGCTCTTCTTTATGAAGATGAGGAGGACGGGTGTAGCTGACTTACCGCTCCATGGAGGTAAGGTTCCTCCTTGGCTGTTCAGTAGGATGAGAAGGTTAGCCAGGGCTATCGTTAAAGTCATAGTGGTTGAGTACGGTAGGGCGGAGCTTTTAAGGAGGTTGTCTGACCCGTACTGGTTCCAAGCCCTAGGATGCGTTTTAGGGTATGACTGGCACAGTAGCGGGGTTACGACCGTTGTGACGGCAGCCTTAAGGGAGGCTTTAACCCCTGAGGAGCACGGAGTTGCTGTTTGTGGGGGTAAGGGGAAGAAGGCCTTAAAGACCCCTAAGGATATTGAGGAGGCTTGTGAGAAGCTCGGACTCTCGGAGTCTAAGGCTAGGGAGTTAAAGCGCTCTAGTTTCCTAGCGGCTAAGGTTGATAACGCTGCCGTTCAGGACGGACACTCAGTTTACCACCACGTCATGGTGGTAACAGAGGAAGGAGACTGGGGGGTTATCCAGCAGGGCATGAATCCCCAGGCTAAGACTGCTAGGCGGTATCACTGGTTAGGGCTGGAGTTGAAGAGTTTTGAGGAGGAGCCTCACGCCGCGATAGTGGCTGAGGTTAAGGTTAGAGATGTCTTGAACCTGGTCGCCAGGGATAGTAGGGGGGTTAGGAGGTGTATCGTGGACCTAGTCAAGGAGCCCCCGAGTAGGGTGGCCCGTCTGTTGAGCGAGGCCTCGGGTTACGAACCTTTAGACAAGTGGCTTTACGGGTCGTCCAACTTGAGGGTTAAAAGAGTTAAGTACCTCAAGATGCCGTGGAGAGTGAACTGGAAGGCTTTAGAGGAGGCGTACAGGCTTCAGCCCTCCAGGTTTGAGGGAGTTCTTGAGATTAAGGGGTTGGGTCCTTCGACTCTGAGGGGGCTGGCGCTGATAGCCGACCTCGTGTACGGGGAGGAGCCCAGCTGGGAAGACCCAGCTAAGTTCTCCTTCGCGTTTGGGGGTAAGGACGGTGTCCCCTTCCCCGTTAGGACTAAGGACATGGATGTGGCGGCTGAGTTTTTAGAGGACGCAGTTAGGATGGCTGAGCTAAGCTATAGGGAGAAGATGGAGGCTCTCAAAAGGCTTAAAGTTATCCTAGATGCTAAGTGAAGAACATCTGCATAACTCTTTTAAAACCTCGGAATAGACTACTAAGACATGGGCTCAGAGCTGCTCGTGGTTTCATGGGACGAGCTTTTCCGCGACGTAGTCAAGCTAGGCAAGGAGATAAGGGAGTCGGGGTTTGAGCCGAACTTGTTGGTAGCTGTGGCTAGGGGTGGTTGGGTTATAGGCCGCATAATATCGGATGTTCTGGGCCTTAAAAAGGCTGCGGGGATAACTATCGCTTTTTATGGGGAGGTGGGGCGGGCCGGTAAGGCTCCAATAATAACTCAGCCGCTTAATGTCGACGTCTCTGGGCTAAAGGTGTTGGTCGTCGATGACATCGTGGATTCGGGGGCTACTTTAAAGGTTGCCGTTAACCACGTTAAGGAGAAGGGGGCTGGAGAGGTAAGAAGCGCCGCTCCTTACGTTAAGCCGTGGAGTAAGTTTGAGCCCGACTATTACGTTAAGAAGGTTGACAAGTGGGTGGTGTTCCCCTACGAGTACTTCGAGACTGTGGAGAGCCTTAAAAGGCTCGGCGAGGACGTCAGTGTCGAGAACTTGGTGAAGGCCGGGTTCGACAAAGAGCACTTGAAAATGGTGGATGGAGTTGAGGGGGCCCCTTAGTCTCGTCGAATTAGAGAGGAGGAAGAAAGAGCTGGAGAAAGAACTTAGTGAGCTGGAAAGGAGAGAGTCCGAACTCGCGGCCAAGTACGAGAAGGCTAAAAAGATAGAGGATGAAATTTACGAGAAGCTCGTCTCCACGAGAGACGAGCTTGAGAGGGCGAGGCTTGAGGTTAAACTAGTCAAGATTAAAAGTATTAGGGAGAAAATAGAGAGCGAGCTTAACGAGGTGCGTAACAGAATTCGGGGGGCGCGCAGCGAGTACGAGGAGGTTAGCCGGGCTCTCAGCTATTTATCTCCGGGGCGCTTTAAACCTAGTGGGGAGACCTTAGATGAGAGTTTACAGGCTGGCGGCTAATCTAGAAGAGATAGTCGAGGAGGTGGCTCAACTGTTAGCTAGGGACTTCGTGGCTGCAATTCCTACCGATACTTCTTACGGTATAGCAGCCGACGCTCTAAGTGAGGTAGCGGTTAGGAAGGTTTTCGAGGTTAAGAGGAGGCCGCTTGAGAAGCCTATTTCTATCTTCCTGTCCTCCGTAGATGAGGTTAGGAGGTACTGCGTTATCGATGACCTAGCTGAGAGAGCTTTAGGCTTGCTTCCCGGAAGGGTTACGTTGTTAATGAAAGCACGTGACCCTTCGAGTTTCCCGAAGGGGATAATCGGGCCTCATGGGACTATAGGGGTTAGGATTTCGCCCCACTACTTCCCCACGTTGCTAGCTGCTAAGCTCGGTAGGCCTATAACGGCTACAAGCGCTAATATAAGTGGGGAGCCTCCAATATATGACCCCAGAGAGATTAGGGCGCGGCTTTTCGATATCGACGTTCTAGTTGACGCGGGGATACTGCCCCGTGTACCTGTGTCAACTATAATAGACCTTACGGTTAGGCCTCCGGAGATAGTTAGGCAGGGCCCAGTAAGCAAGGAGGAAGTAGAAAGTGTGCTGGGGGTTAAAGTTTCCGTCTAGCCGAGTATCCTCTTCTTTTCCCTGTCCCAGTTCCTAAGGATGTTGCGTATCTGCCGCGCTACGTGCTCCATCAACGTAATCGGGGCTTTACCTACGGGTCTTATCTCGGCTTCTACCCTGTACTTCTCGGCCTCGGGCTCTTTTAGTACCCGTAGCTCCACGGCCAGTTTAACCTCTCCGCCCTCCGTGGATATCATGTAGTTAAACGTGTACTTCCTAACCCTTGTTCCATTCGGCCATACCTCCTCTACTTCCTCCAGGTTCTCCACTCTCTCTAGCGTGCCGAACTTGAGGTCTAGCAGTTTATCGTGGAGGTAGGGGAAGAAGAGCGGAGCCTCCTCCTCGTTTATTCTCTGCGGGTAGGAGTACGTCTTAACAGCAGCTACCTGCGCGATTACCTCCTTCCTCTTCTCTTTGACCTTCTCCGGAGCCTTGACTTTCTTTACCTCTGCAGGTGCGTACATGAAGGCGGCCTCTAACGCTGGTTTGAACGCTCCTAGAGCTGAGACAAAGACGGACAGTAGCACGGCGGTAAAGCTCCAGTACCACTCAAGCTTCTCCTTTATTATGAGGTTCTGCGCCCCAGCTAGGATTTTCAGCAGTCGGAACGTTGCTAGGCCAGCTATATATCCAAAGCCTCCGGAGAGCAGTCCGTAGACTACGGCTTCCGCCATAAATACCATGGCTATGTGTGTTGGGTTGAAGCCGGCTGTTACGAATACGAAGATTTCTCGGCGCCTCTCCCTCACTATGCTGAGCATCGTTATCAGGACGTTTAGGGCTACTATGATTAAGGGTATTGCGAACGCTATTTCCTGCTCGAAGACACTCTCTACCCTTACACCGTACTTGACGATTTTACAAGCCCCATCAACGCAGAAGGTGGCCGTGTACCCGCCGCCCCTCCTATCAACTATGGAGTTGGCTAATTCTTCGTAATTTCCTTCCGCTTTAACTGCTACGCTGTAAACCTTGAAGACCTCGGAGAACTCCCCTCCCTCCCTCTTCAGGGCCTTGATTAAGACTTGCCAGTGAAACACGGCTACGTCAGTCGCGTTAACGGGCTCGACCTCAGCGCCTACTACGAATGGTAAGGGTGAATAGCCGTCCGGGTCTTTTACGCTTAGTTTCTCCTCAGATATTCCGTAGACTTTTAAGGTCAGTTTTTGGGACTCGTAGCCCTCGTGCTCTATGATTACCTCTACGGTGCTCCCTTCCTCTATGCCTAGCTGGTAGAATACTGAGTAAGGTAGAAGTACGCTGTCTTTGACGCTCGGTAAAGAGACTACTGGGTCGCCGCGCTCTAATCCTAGGGCGTGGTGTAATATGACCTCCTTACCCCCGCTTTTGACCCTTACTAGGAGAGAAGAACCTGGCTTCTCGTGTACTCTCGGGTATACGGTTAGCGCCTCACCCAAGTACTCCACGTCTAGTATCGGGTTCAGAGGCTTAGGCACCCCCTCCACTACGTTCCTGACTACTAAGAGGTTCTCTGCGTAGCTCACGGGTGCGGGCTCGGTCACCTTAGTGTACACCGAGGAGAAAGAGGCTAGTACTGTAAAGGCCCAAATAAGCGCCGCCAGCCCGAAGACAGTTATTACCGTGCGGAAGCGCTTAACCTTGGAGAAGCGCTTGGCCAAGACGAACGATATGGATAGGGCCGATAAGGTCGTGAGTTTCTCGGGAACTTCTAGCTCGGGGGCGTACTTTGGCAGTACGAATAGGACAAAGAAGGACGCTACGTACGCGGCCGCCGAGGATGCCAGAAAGGCCTCCCTGTTCAGCTTTAGTAGGAGGGGGAAGCCAGGGTAGAGTACCGTGAAGGCTACTAGGAAAGCGGCGTAGAGGGCTGTTAAGGCGTATATCTTTGCCCTCTTACTGTCGAAGAAGTAGAACGCGAGGATTGCCGAGAAAAACGCCAAGAAGAAGGGTAGTATTACCCCGCCTTCTAGCGCTACGTCTCTCAGGAAGTAGATTCTCTTCGGTACTCTGTCCCTAGCTATTACGTAGGCCTCCTCTAGGAGTGGTATTACGGCTCTCGGGTTCTCCTTCTTCGATAATAGGTCTTTAGCTTCGTTTAAGGCGTCGCGGGCAACTGATATCATCGCTACCTCGTCGGCCAGGTAGAAGCCCAGGGACTCGTAGTCGTGTACGAGTTTTTCGGCTTGCTCTACGTCTCTAGACACTACGTTTAGCGTCCCCTCAGCGCTTAAGAGTAGTAAGTCTACCCGTAGGTCCCAGCCCTCCAGGACCAGGGGGCTCTCAGCAGTCCCCATCTGGGACTCCAGCCACTTCACCCTCTGGTCTCTCGAATCCCACACGGGCACTTTGACTCTTAAACGGACTGGGTATCCGCGCGGTACCAGTACTAAGCGGTCGCTGAAGCCAATACTTACCGACAAGTGATAGGTGGAGTCAACACGCCCGTACTCGTTCAGCGTTAATGCCTTTACTTCCTCGGTTTTACCCGGTAAGGAGACTAAGGCTTTTCCGAGATCCAACCTCAGCTCCTCTCCCTCCCTGTTCAAGACGTCTACTCTGAACCTGCCTGTCCACGAGCCGCCGAGGTATATGGGTACGCCCGTAATTTCTAGCGGGGCTGCCTCGGGCAGCGCTACTTCTAAGGCTACCTCTTCAAAGTTAGTGAAATCCCTCAGGTCTATTACGGCCGGAACGTACCATGTCTCGCCTCTCTTAGCGACTGCGTATACGATGTATTGAGCCCTGGGGTCAACCATACCTCTAAAGGTACCATCCTTGTCCGTAGTAAACACGTAGGGCTGTGAGGGGACTTCGAACGATAAGCGCCTGTAGACATAGAACACGACCTCGGCGTTAGCTAAGGGTGAGCCATCACTCGTGAGGATTCTTCCGTGTATTAGCGCTTCGACGGGTTCTCCTAGGAGTAAGGGCGCTGTGACGACTATCAGCAGTACCAGTATTAGCGGTATTACTCTTCGCATGCCAACCTCCTACCCTATGCTTTTCGAGCGAGTGCCCACGTGTACCAACTATTCATATCTCGATTACACGTGCTTCTTCAAATACTTGCCGCGAGTTACAATTAATTAAAGCGCAGGTGGATAGGGGGCGGGAGGGGAGATGCCAGTAGAGTACAAGTTGGACAGTAAGAGGCTGGAGTTCCTAAAGAGGGTTTGCGAGGCCTTCGGCCCCTCCGGGTTCGAGTCCGACGTCCTGAAAATGTTCTACGATTACGCGTCCCCCTATGCTGACGAGATAAAGCGGGATAACCTGGGCTCGCATATATTCGTCAAGAAAGGTTCTAGGGATAAACCCAAGGTGTTAGTGGCTGGCCACGTCGACGAGGTAGGCTTCCTAGTTACGGGTATAACTAAGGAGGGCTACCTGAAGTTCACGAGGCTGGGTGGCTGGTTTGACCAAGTACTGCTAGCGCAGCGGTTAATGATCAAGACCAAGAACGGCATAGTCCACGGAGTGATAACGGCTAAGCCGCCTCATCTCCTGAAAGAGGAGGAGCGCAACAAGGTCGTTAAGATGGATCAGATGTTCATCGACGTGGGAGCTACAAGCAAGGAGGAGGTTGAAAAGCTGGGTATAAGGATTGGAGACCCCATAGCGCCTTGGTCTCCATTCGAGCAAAGTAAGACAGGTAACACGTTCTTTGGGAAGGCTTTCGACGACAGGTTAGGGGCGTTCATAGCGGTCGAGGTTCTGAGGGTGCTCCGAGAGGGTAAAATCGACCACCCGAACACCTACTATGCGGCTACGACCGTACAGGAGGAGGTAGGGCTTAGAGGGGCCTCAACAGTTGGGTGGGTCGCCGACCACGACGTAGCCATTATAGCCGAGGTCGATATAGCGGGAGATGTCCCGGGAGTAGCCCCTCACGAGGCACCAGCCAAGCTCGGTAAGGGGCCATCCATAGTTACGTTCGACGCGTCCATGATACCCAACGTTAAGCTAAAGGAGTTCATCATAGAAGTGGCCAAGGAGGAGGGCATACCGTACCAGCTCTCCGTAGTTCCCAGGGGAGGTACAGACGCTGGCAGGCTCCACCTCTACAAGGAGGGTAGGCCAGCCATAGTGATAGGAGTGCCGACACGACACATACACAGCCACGTAGGGATTTTCCACAGAGAAGACCTTGAGAACGCGGTCAAACTGCTAGTTGAAGTCGTTAAGAGGCTAGACGAGAAAAAGGTTGAAGAGTTAAAGTCGCTATAACTTTCCTCTTTTTTCCCTTATTAACAGGTATGCAGGTATTCCTGTCAGTAACGCGGCTATACCAACTAGAACTACGAAGGGCTCGAACTGCGTAGCCATTATGAAGCAAGAAGCAGCCCCTAACAGCGGTATTAGGGCTATCCTACCCACTCTCGGAGTTCTAATAACAACGTTCAGTGATGGATCCTTATACCTCAGGATGACAGCGGATAAGTTCACCAAGAGGAACGTTATGAAAACCCCGAAGCTTGTGATCCCGGCGGCCACCCCTATATCCCCTACAACGGCGAATACGGCCGCTGATGCCCCTATGACCAGTATGGAGGCCCATGGAGTCCCTCTCCTAGGGTCTACTTTGGACAGGAAGCTGGGCATAGACCCGTCCCTAGCCATGCCCCACGCCATCCTAGACCCGACGATGAGGGCTATTAGAACCGTATTCGCAGTTGAGAAGAGGGCTATGACCGATAATAGTACGTGCGCCGCTCTACCCAGGGCTCGGGAGGCTACGAGGGCTAGGGGAGCGTTAGACCTGGAGAGTTCGCCCCAACCGACTACGCTGACCGATGAGAGGCCTACTAGAACGTATATCATGGCCGTTATCAGTATTGATAGGAGTATTGCGAGGGGAATGGTCTTCTCGGGGTTCCGCGTCTCCTCGGCTATGTTAGCTATGTCTTCGAAACCTATGTAGGCGAAGAATACGACCGCCGCAGCTGCTAAGACTCCCTCTAACCCCTGGGGCTGGTACAGGTAGTCCACGCTACCGAGTCTAGGCAGACCTATGGCTATTATTATCAGTAGGCCTAAGACCTCCGCCGCCGTACAGACTATGTTCACCTTAGCGGACTCCTTTATTCCCGCGTAATTCAGAAGGGATAAGAGGGCTATGAGGAGTATCGCTAAGGGTACGTTTAACCAGTCAGGCGCCCCCAACAACTCCCCCAGGTATCCGGCGAACCCTAAGGCAACGGTAGCTGAGGAAGTAACACCAGTGATTAAAATCAGCCAGCCTATGAGAAAAGCCAGCCACTCACTCCCAAAGGCCTCCTTAATGTACACATATTCCGCGGCTGCCTTAGGGAACCTAGACGATAGTTCAGCGTAGCTGAGGCCTGTAAGTAGCGCTATCAAAGCCCCTATCAGGAAAGACATCCAGAGTGCGGGGCCAGCAAGCGCCGCGGCCACTGATATTAGTGCGTATATACCAGCTCCCAGTATTATCCCCGTACCGTAGGCTACGCACTCGAAAAGGCCCAGCTCCCTCCTCAAGGACTGAGCCATACCTATCACCACGCCACGTCATCTATCCATATTCTTAAGTCCAATTAAAATTGTATTTTAATAACAGTGTTAATAAAATCAGACAAATACGTTAATTATACTAATACATAGCAAGACTTTTCCTTGAGCCTCTACTACGCATTCCAGGGAAGTATAGGGCTCCGAGATATTCACCTCACAATGCCCTACCGCCATCCTCAGCCCCACACCAAGCTGTCCCGAGATACTAGCAGAGTATGCGCCAGCCCGCCTTCCAGCAGGGATACTTTCACCAATACCCGGGAAAACGCTTTATATCTCGGACATAGTACAAAAAACAGGGGACCAGGAGGGGTCTTCCCGAGCAGTGAGGGAAAGGCCCGTGTGAAAGCTCGACACGCCCCCTACACGGTGCGGCCCGTATCCAAGAGGTACGGGCTAAGGAGGCATAGGTGCGGGGAGGGGAAGCTCGTAGCCCAGCGGCT
>Ga0190367_1001359_pt1 | contig 14319 bp, 11 predicted proteins | sample 4872181011_MG_FD_171838 | JGI IMG/M metagenome (GOLD analysis project Ga0190367, IMG submission 171838) | Hydrothermal vent microbial mat bacterial communities from Southern Trench, Guaymas Basin, Mexico - 4872-18-10-11_MG | ecosystem: Environmental > Aquatic > Marine > Hydrothermal vents >...
CCTACAAAGAATGGTGTAATCGATACCCCAAAACCACCATAACCATAAACTAACGCTACATCTCTCTTCCTAGATTTATGTTCTATGATGAACATGTGAATTCTGGTACCATCAAATGAAGTAGTCCACTCCTCACTGACTCTGAGATTAAGATCAACCTTGTAGCCATAGAACTCCCTTAGCTCTTTTTCTCTTAGCTCATATATCGCTGGAGGTTTACTAAAGCATTCTAGTAAAATGAAAACTCTATTGTCATAGAAATCGAGAGCTCTGATACTGGATGGTTCACTAAAGGCATATTCTTTGACTAACTTACCGTCCACATCATATACTTTAAGTCTACTAGCTGCATTAGCTAGATAATTCACATAAATTTTATCCTTGACCATAATAGCCTTATTAAGAGGATAATCCTGCTCCCCTACAATTTCTTCTACATTACCATTAACAATCCTTATAATTCTACCTAAGCCCTCCCTATCATAATACGCCAAGTAGGGTATTCCATTATAATATCCGATGGTTCTAACTAGGTATTCTTTACCATCAAATAATAATTTCCAGCTGTAAGGATCATTTCTATAGCCGCCATAAATTAGCGACCTGTCCCAACCATATTGCACGGTAATGAAAACTCTACTTAAATCCCATGGCTCATTAATCCATATCATATAATTTGTATCTATTCCTTTGCCAAACACCATTTCTTCGGAACCACTAGTAATTTCACGCAGGAATACTCTTGCAGCAGGAGCTTTTACTCCATCAGGTGTTTTGTCGCTACGATAAAATCTAACATAATAGTAACTGTACTTATCAATCCAAACAACATTACGTACACTACCTCTTAGTTCATCAAGAACCTCTTTGGATTCTGGATCTATTATTCTGAGAAATCCTTCATCACTACCGGCAATTGTATAAAACAAACCAAGAACATCACCGTTAAGTGATGGATATATAGCTCCAATTACAACATGCTTACCCAAGTCCTTTGATGTAATGATATCAGTAACCTCCTTATCCCAATTAAATAATTTGATGCTATAAACATCCGATTCGCGTACAATGGCATATACCCCCTTACTAGTTGCTTTAATGATGCCAATAAAAGGTAGATCATAGTATCTCTTAATTCGATTAATGAACATGTTAGGCAAATTACCTACAAAATCTCTAAACCTCTTATTATGTTCTTCAATAAACTTTATAGTCTTGGGGTCGCTAAGGTTCTCAAGCCAAATAAAAGCATCATATGTCAAGAACTGCCCCCCATACATCAGCTTATGAGAGATCCTTATTTATATTTACTCGTGGAGGTCAGGAGTAAGGCCAATCCTGGCGATGTAGTTAGATTAGTGAAAAATAGAGGCCAACTATAAGGTTACCGAGGTTAAACCTAGATTGACCCCCCATTGTTAACTTTATAGGACGTAAAATTAAGGAAATTACAATGAAACAAACGTTGAAATATATGACTGTTTAGAAGGTACATGAAAGCAATCATTAATGTTCTAACTTAGTTTAAATAATTAAACTACGACTACTATTACCTCCCATGCAATTATTTAGAAAATAGGGGTGTTTAGTTTATGGTAATTAGGCTTAGGAGTAGAGAGGATTTTGAAGCTCTTCTCCTAGGTGCAACAATTTATGCTACAGGTGGTGGTGGAGATCCAAGAAGGGGCATACATATGTTAAAGGAAGTATTCCTAGACAGAGGAAGGGAGTTGCTTATCTATGATGTTGAGGAGTTAAGTGGTGATGAACATATTGTTTCTCCATATTTTCTAGGAACAGCTGCCCCTAAGGTTAAGGTGAGGAAAGAGATAAAAATAAACAATCCTGTTGTTAGAGCACTTGAAATATACACGAAGAAACTAGATATGAAGATAGGTGCATTTATTCCTGTTGAACTTGGTGGAGGAAATACTGCTGTAGCATTATATGCAGCTGGCTTAGCAGGGCTACCCGTTGTTGACGGTGATCGTGTTGGTAGAGCTGCACCTGAAGTACATCAGGACACCATAGTATTGTTCGGTAAAAGTATGACACCTGCAGTAACAGTTACTCCAACGGGAAATGAACTCATAATTTTAGGTTATGCTGATATAGATGATTATGAGGCAATACTAAGACACCTTTCAGTACTAGCAGGTTCACATACCCTAGTATTAGATGCACCAATAAAGGCAAGTGAGTCTAGAGAGATAATAATAAGGGGTAGTCTAAGTAAATGCCTTGAACTTGGAAGAAAAGTAATTGAAGCTAAACGTAAGGGAATAGATGTAGCTAAAGTTATAGCAGAGACTATGAATGGATGGGTAATCTTCAAGGGAATTATAAGTAAATGGACTTGGAGAAGTGAAGGCGATTTCTCCTTGGTGAACTTGAAATACAGGGTACTGAGAAGTATGAGGGACATGTCCTTAGGAGCTGGATAAAGAATGAACACATAATGGTATGGATAGATGGTGAACCAGTAGTAATGCCTCCTGACTTATTTACACTAGTAACAGATAATGGTGATCCATTGATAAACCGTAATGTAGAGGTAGGATTAAAGGTTACGGGTATAGCCGCTCCCGCTCCAAAAGTATGGAGGACAAGCAAGGGACTTGAACTCTTTGGACCCAAACACTTCGGATTCGAATACGAGTATGCACCAGTTGAAAAACTCATAGAGAAGTACGTGATGACGTAAACCTATTAACTTAATAGCCTTTATACGATACTATTTCTTTTGAGGCTACTAGACACTAAGTGATGACTTTCGCCCTTACTGACCTAAATGATGATGATGTCCTCCCTAACTGACATGACCTCCAACTACATTATCAACTTATTTAGGATTAGGAATACAGATGAAACTTGGTGCCGGTAATGGGCGTTAAAGTGAAGTTCATTTTCGAAGGAATAGGTACCGTTATAGGAGAGTTAAATCCAGATAGAAGTCCAAAAACCTATGAGTTAATAGTAAAGGCATTACCATTTGAATCTACGGCTTACCGTTGGGGCGAGGAAGTATACTTCTCTACACCAGTAAGCGTAGAAGAAGAGAATGCCGTAGAAGTAGTAGATTATGGAACTATAGCATACTGGCCCCCAGGAAATGCTTTATGCCTCTTCTTTGGACCAACACCAGTTAGTAGGAGTCCAGATGAAATAAGACCTTATAGTCCTGTAAATGTGTTAGGTAAGGTAATTGAGGGAATAGAGTTATTGAAGAGAGTTCAAAGTGGAGTTAGGGTTAGAGTCGAGTTAGTGAAGTAATTGGATTACTCAATAGAATTATAATAGAATTATAGTATGTATTTTACCTAGTATTCCCTATTTCTTTTAAGTAGTAGAATTAAGTTTAAGGTGAAGGAAGTATTGTATGGTATAGTGCTTGCTGGGGGTTCATCGAAACGTTTTGGTGAAGATAAATTATTGTATAGGATTAATGATAAGCCTATGATACTACATGTAATCGATAGATTAAGTAGGTCTAAGGGTATTGATGAAGTATACGTTGTAGCTTCAAGGGATAACATTGACACTTTAAGGCGCTTGAATATACATAATATAATTGAGGATAATTTGCTTATAGGCCCTATTGGTGGAGTATTAATCGCGTTAAGACATTTTGGCGATGTATTCGTTGTTGCATGCGATATGCCTCTCTTAAACCCAGAACTTATAGAATATATAATATGTATATACTCCAAGTATCGAGACAAATACCTAGCATACATACCTGCATGGCTTAACGGATATCTTGAGCCACTACATGGGATATATGTAAAGGAAATAACACGTATTATAGAGGTGAATATTAAGCAAAGTAAGTACTCTCTCTCAAACATGCTACGTAGCCTTGGGGAGAAAGTGTATAGGATAATACTTGATGATCTTCCACTAAGCTATAAGATTAGTGTATTTAATGTTAATAGGAAGGAGGATTTAGTAAAAGTCAAAAGAATTCTAGGTAGCTAAACTAGATTTGCCTTTAAGATCCTATTCAAATTATAGTAATTAGAGCAAGAGGTGAACATTTGAAGTTACTTAGGATACTCGCATACATCCTCCTCACATTGTATACATTTGTACTGGTATTCATTATATCGTTCATAGGCATTGTATCTTTAATTGTAGCTAGTATTATTGGGTTGTTTATTCTTCCCATGTTATTTGGTTCTCCTATAGGAATCTTAGGATTTATAGCATTAATATTCATTGTGGCAGTATCTATTATTGTACGAGACTTAATTGTAGGACCTGAAATAGAAAAGTATGTAACAAGTACTGGTGTTGATAGAAGCCTTATCTTGAAATATATGGATATTGCTCGTAGCTTAATCGAAGTAATGGATATTAAGAGCGCAATCACATTACATTTCACCAGTATTTTACCTATAGCTGCTTTTGCTTATAGACGTGGATTGAAAGGATATGGTGTAGTTATTGGTAGCTTAATTCTTGAGTTTCCCGAAGAGGAAGCTAGAGCTATTATAGCTCACGAGCTTGCACATATAAAGAATGGTGATTTAATGCTAATGGATTTGTTAACGTTGCCTCATAGAACTTCAAGTACTTTCCTAAACCTACTTAGAGATGCATTAAAGTATCTTGTGGGATCTCTTATTGGTATACTCTTGGTTCCATTTGTATTATTACTATATTTACCAATATTCCTTATCCATGCTTTTACGGTATTAGTTTCAAGAGCTATTAGTAGGTTTACTGAATATAAAGCTGATGAAACTGCTGCAAAGTATACTTCGTCTCAGGCACTTGCAAGAGCCCTCGTTAGGTATGAGGAATTAGCCCATATACTAGCAAAAGCTATTTACTTAAGGAAGATAAGAATTGATCCTAAAGCAATACATGTGGATATCTACAAGTACTTAAAGACTATGAGGATGAGGTTTTGGGATAGATTATACTACATGTTTCTCTCCACGCATCCACCTACAACTAAGAGAATAAAGAGGCTACTTAAACTACAAGGCTTAGCTGAGAAATAGCTTAGTGTTTCCCTTTATACATAATGAGTAGTAATATGTAGTAGATTATTCCAGCAATGAACATGAGACCACATAGATCATATATTATAATCGTTAACTCTGGGTTAAATAGTGGGTTAATTGTTAGTGGACAGAAGGGTTTAATGTCATAGTACATGGGTGAATCGAGCAATACGTGGATGACGGTGCCCGTTGTTCCTGCTATAATGTATGGTTTTAGATTTCTATGGTAAATAGGTGTTAGTAGAAGTTCATCGTAGAGTTCGTGAAGAAGTTTCTCTAGTTTATACATGAAGTATCCTAGTAGTATTCCAACTATTATTGCTGATATGAAGGTGTGTAAGTACCCGTGTAATGGATACCTTAAGCGTAATATCATGACTGTGAAGGGCTCTATATCTATAATGAGGTTTGCTATAATGAATGTTGGTGTATGTATTATTTTTCTTAGCGGTAATCCTATAGCTAAGGCGGGCCCTAAGTGGAATGGTGTAAAGGGCAAAACTTTCCCTAAAAGACCTATTCTCTAGTCATGTCTTGGAGTCCTAGGTCTTTTAGTGTTTTCCTCCTAGCAATAATGTCTATGACGTCCTCAGGGCTAACGTACTTCTTCTCTATATCTGCTATCTTTACTCCTCGATCTAATACTACGAATCTATCTGCAACTGAATATACATGGTATACGTTGTGTGATATAACTACAACTGATATACCTTTACTCTTTAGCTCCTTAATGTATTCGAGGACTTTTTCGCTTTCTCTTATTGAGAGTGCTGCTGTTGGCTCGTCTAGGATTAATAGTTTTGCTCCAAATCTTACTGCTCGTGCTATTGCTATTGATTGTCTTTCTCCTCCAGAAAGATATTTGACTATGTCATCTGGTGTTCTAACGTTAATACCTATCTCTCTGAGTAACTTGAATGCTTCATTTTTCATGGTCTTTTTGTCTAGCAGTTTAAGGAATCCTAGTTTTCTTGTCTTTTCTCTTCCAAGGAATAGGTTTCTATAGATGTTTAGGTCTTCGACTAGTGCTAGGTCTTGGTATACTATTTCTATTCCTCTTTTCCTTGCCTCTCTTGGCGACTTAAACCTAACCTTCTTCCCTTCAAAGTATATTTCTCCACGGTCTGGTTGGTAGAAGCCTACCATTATTTTAGCTAGTGTTGATTTTCCTGCTCCGTTATCTCCTACAAGTCCAACTACTTCTCCTCGCGCTATTTCGAAGTTAACTCCTTTTAATGCTTCAACTGCTCCGAATCTTTTGTAGATGCCTATTAGCTTCATTAGTGGTTCGCTCAAGCTCTCACCACTTTAGTATTTATTATTGCAGCTACAATTAAGATTACTCCTATGAATGTAATGTACCAATATGCTGGTGCACCTGCAAGTACTAGTCCCACACGTACCATTCCTACGAGGAATGCTCCAAGTGATGCTCCAATAATACTACCTACACCACCCCTTAATGAACATCCACCTATAACTGCAGCTGCGATGGCTTCTAGTGGTAGTTCTCTTCCAGCTACAGCTTCAACAACTCTAAACCTAGCAAGATGTATTATTCCTGCAAGCCCTGCCATAAATGCTGAGATCATGAAGTTTATTAGCTTAACTCTATGAACATTTATTCCAAGTGCATGTGCTGCTGTTGGGTTACCTCCTACAGCGAAAACCCAGTTACCATATGCTGTCCAGTCTAGGACTATGTAGAATATTATCGCTGCTCCAAGAAACCATAAGCCTGATAACCTGAAGTCACCAAAGAATCTTTGTGCAAATACCATTGTGAGCTCATAGCCTCCTGGATAAGATACTGTAAATCCACCAGTAATTGCTAGTAGTAGTCCTCTAAGGAACATGTTCATGCCCAGGGTTGTAATGAATGATGGTATTGCAGTCTTAAGCGTTATAATTCCATTGGTGAAGCCTATTGCTGTAGCAAGAGCTAATGCTGTAAAGACAGCTAATGCTGGTGAAACACCGTTCTTGACAAGTAATGCTACGGTCATAGCGGTAATTGCGTATACCGAGCCTACAGATAAATCGAATTCACCTGCTATCATAAGGAATGCTACACCAAGAGTAACAATACCTAGCTCAGCAGCAATAGTGAGTACACTCGCCATAGTCTCGGCTGTAAGGAACTTATTCGATAGATAAGCGAAAACGGACATCATTACTATTAGGCTTACGAAAACGCCAAATTCTCTCAATCTTAGTATTTTACGAATGATATCCTTACCTGCTCCCAATTCTGAGGTCATATACCACGCCCCCAGACAACGTGATACTAAGGAGATACTATCTCAGGATAAAGGGGTGAGGGATGGAATAAAAATGTTTGTTTTATTTAAAAAAGAGTGTTTTTAGGCACCTCCTGTGGTCTCAATCTGCTTTTCAACAATTGATAGTAGCTCTTTGGTTATTGGTGTTGGTCCTGTTGGTACATGTTCTGGTGGCATAATTCCATACTTAACGTACAGGTACATGAATACTACTGGTAGGAATCCTTGAGCATATGGTTGCTGGCTAATAGCTACGAGCATTATTCCTTCCTTAATACCCTCAAGTATCTTATCGTCTACGTCAACTGTTGCTACATAGACTTTGTCCTTAAGTCCTTGCTCGCGTATTAACTGCATTGCTGGGTGAGCACCTAATGGTCCTAGAGTGAATATTATCTCTACATCTGGGTGTGCTGCTAGGTAGCTCTTTAGTAGCTCAAGGGCCTTAGTGGGATCTGTCGTGATGTCTAGTTTCTCGGGAACTGGTAATCCCTCCTCCTTAAATGCGTCTTGTATACCTTTAGCTCTCATTTCTAATCCTACGTGACCTGGTTCGTGTATGCCAATAACTGCTAACTTTGGTGGTCTACCCTTAATCTTCTTAAACTCTTCTAATGCAGCTTTAGCTAGCTTATAACCAGCTTCATATTCGTCCTGCCCAATGTATCCTAGGTATGGTATTCTCTCGCCTTTAGGTCTTGGGTCTGGTACGTTAACTGCGAGTACTGGTATTCCTTGCTTAATTGCTCTTCTTAGTGGTTCGTCCAGTGCTTCATATGATGTTATTGTACATATTATTCCATCGGGTTTAGCTGCAATAGCGCTCTCTAGTAAGTCAACTAACTTCTCGATTGAGAACTTCTCTGGACCTAAGTAAACTACCTTAACGTTAAGTAGTTTAGCTGCATCTTGTGCTCCCTTAATTACTGGAGCCCACCATGGGTCGGCTGGTCCTCCATGTGATACATAGTAGAATGTAAATTCGGGTTTACCTGGTGGAGGAGCTGTACCTGTAACTGTTGTTGTAACTGTAACTGTTTTTGCTGGTGCTGCACCCCAAACTCCATAGCCAACTCCAATACCAATAACTAGTCCTATTATGAGGGCGATAACCGCAAGTAACGTTCCGGTTTTAGCTGCCGACATGAGAATTCCCCCTCTCTGTATTAAACAGTTTACTAGTACTTGTTAAAATATTTTACCATATTGCCCCCAAGGTGGGATAGCTTACTATAATTAATATTACCTGCTACGTCAAACGAGATACAACTCACAAGTTGTAGTCTTATATGGAATTTTTTATTCTGGTATGTTGGAAGTCTTTATTTATGAGTGGGCTAGTAGTAGTATAGTTAGGTGAAGGTGACTATTCATGTATAGGGGCATTGTAATCCTATTATTAGCTATCGTACTATTCAACGTAATACCATCAACAATAGTTGTAGGGAGTACTCCTAAGGTATTCAATCCGCCACCAAAACCAGAAATGGTTGCTTACGATAATGCTCCAAATGAACAAATGCTTAGAAAGAGTAGAGTAGTAAGTACTAGTGGTTATTGGAGTTGGCAGGACTATCCATTCCCATTACCAGATGTTGAACCAATAAAGGTTCCAGTATTCGTTAACCTTGAACTAGCTAACTCAAGCTATACTCCATTTACGGCAGTAGTCAAGGTACCTGAAGGCGAGTGGAGCAAGATACTATTAAGAATTGATGCAAAACTCTATGACCCAGTATTTGGTAGACCAGTACAGTATGATAGACCACTATGGGTATTCATTAATGGAGTACCTGTCCTATGGGGTAGTACTGCTCAAAGATACAATTGGACTGCAACAGCAGACTTAACACTATTCTACAGCTTATTCAAAGACGAAGTAACAGTTACGTTAATACTACCTAACTGGGTTGTTCCAAGAATAGGTGTTACTGGTAGATTCCTACTAAACATGACACTACTATTCTATCCTGGCGAGAAACCAGATGTACCAGATGTAATTGTACCTCTATGGATGGATACATGGATGGAAGGATTAGCTGTAGCTAGACCAACGCTAGATAAGCCAAACGTGACAGCTCCAGTTACAGTACCAGGGAATGTTGTTAAAGCTAAGCTATTAATGTTTACTGAGGGACTAGTATATGATGAGTTCTGGTACTACTATGGAACATGTTATAGAGAAGTAAAAGTATACTTTGATGATAAGCTAGTAGCACTCATACACCCATATCACTACATCTATACTGGAGGACTAATGCCATTTTTATGGAGACCACTACCAGCTGTTAGAACATATGCAACTGAGCCAGTAATAGTTGATGTAACTGGACTACTACCACTAATAGTTGGAGATCACAACGTTACAGTAGAAGTAACTAACATATTCAGTAGATCTAGATGGGTTATAGGTGGAGTACTACTCCTATGGACAACAACAGAGCCAGTTAAAATGGAGCTAAAATACTACAACTACACAACAACTACAAATGTAGAAGAAGAAACCTATGAAACCTTCGCCTTATATCGCGTAAGTACTGCATTTAACCTTAAGGGGGTATCAACAATAACTGTAGGAGATAAGCAAATACTAGCCACAACACTATTACTCTCAACACTTGACGTTGTAAGAACATATAATGATGTATGGGACAATATCACGTTAATTGAATACAGGCTATCAACAACAGTAGAAGACGTATTCAAAGATGGAATGAGGGTAGGTAAATATAAGTGGACAAATGAATGGATTGGACCACTAAGCGTTGACTACGGATTCGTAGTAATACCTGAAGGAGATATAAGTCAAGCATCCGTACAAAACCCTGTTCCAGCAACATTCTCAATAATAGTCTCAGTAATGCAAGGACTAAGTACAACTACACGTACAGTAACACCAGCTGGGCTTGAAGTTAAAGTAAAAGCAACTTCACTAAAGGAGAGCGTTGACGCAGATAACGTGTTGAGTGGTAGATTAATGTTTATAGCTCCAACAGCAGCAGTAATAACGGGTATAACTGACGTATATGCATCAACACTAAAGACAGTTATAGGACTCATTCTCGGAGAAGACTACACATGGATATACTCTAGAGGAACATTCGCGCTAACAACTATGAGGGAGTGGTATAAGATAATAAGCGACTTCCTTAAAATAAAGGAGATATAAAGCTATAGTTAACTTAAACTTAAACCTTTTTTCTCCATAAAATACCTAATACACTCCAATAACCCTTCTCTAAGACCTGTCCTTGGACTCCATTTAAGAACTCTTACTGCCTTGCTTATGTCTGCTACACTAAACCTTATATCTCCAGGTCTAGGCGGAGCATATTCTACACCTAGATGCTCTCTATTAAATAGCTTTAGTATGGTTTTTGCAAGTTCATTGATGCTTACCTCTGTACCTGAGGCTATATTAAATACTCCTTTAACGTCTAGCTCAATAGCTTTAATGAATGCTTCAACGACATCACCTACATATACGAAATCCCTAGTCTGCTTCCCATCACCATAAATAATTGGAGGCAAATTTCGTGAAACCCTATCAATAAACTTAACAATAACTCCAGCATACTCATTAACTACCTGCCCAGGTCCATAAACATTAAACAACCTTAATATTACATACCTTAAATCATGTCTCTCTGATAGTAGTTTAACATAGTATTCTCCAGCTAGCTTAGATACACCATAAGGTGATAAAGGGTTTAAAGGATGATTCTCATCTATGGGAAGACATAGCGGGTTACCATATACAGCTGCTGAAGAAGCATAAATAATTGATTTAACCTTATTCCTAATGGAAGCTAGCACTAGATTTATAGTACCATTAACGTTTACGTCATTATAGAGTATGGGTTCTTTAAAACTCTCCTCAACACTAATCAAAGCAGCTAAATGAACAACTACATCAACCTTAGATACGATGTCATTTATGAAATTGTAGTCCCTTACATCGCCTCTATGGAATTTAAGCCCAAGATTTGCTAACTCATTAACTCTCTCCTTTAGCCCCCTACTTAAGTTATCAATGCCATATACTTCAAACCCTTTATCAAGTAGCTTCCTACATAAATGATATCCTATAAAACCTGCACAGCCCGTTACCAAGACCCTCAATTCCGCTTTACCCTCTTATAAGACAAATAATTAGGTCACTTAAGTAGTTATCAGTAGTATCTTAGTCCTAACCTACTACTTATAGGTGGTAAGCACTATGATGTAGACAACATAACCGTAATACTATTTACAACATGTTAACATTAAGTATAGGTCATCCTGTGATATAGTGTTTGTAGGAAAAGTTTACCATATATGTTTTAGTTAGAGTTTATTTAGTAAAATTCATGGATAAGAGTATGGGGGGTTCTCTAAGTGGACGTTGATACAGTAATTAAACTTGGTATTAGGAAAGGAGTAAACTACATTGATGTTAGATATCAAGACCGATTCTATGAGCTTGTAACCTACGATACTGGTAATTTAAGGGAGTATAGTATTAGTAAGAGTATTGGATTGGGTATCAGGGTTTTATATAACGGATTTATGGGATTCGCGTCAACCAACATCTTAACTAAAGAGTCTATAGAGAAAGCAGTTGATAGGGCCATTGCTTGTGCTAAAGCATCTTCTATAGCAGGGCGTAGAAGAGAGCTTATAGAAGCTCCTATACTTAAGGATAAAGTTAAATCAGTGTTTAAAGTTAATCCTATTGATGTTGATCCTGAAGTTAAGGTTAAACTTATAAAAGAAGTTAATGGGAACAGCATTAAGAGGAATGGAATTAAGTCAGCTATAACTAGAATTGGATGTGAAGTTGATAGGAGAATTTATGCTTCAAGTGAGGGAGCATATATTGAAGTAACTACGGTTTTAACAGGATTTTCTCATACCGCTGTAGCTAGGATAGGTAATGTTATGGAGCGGGTTCATGACTCTATGTCTAGTGTTGCTGGCTATGAGTTTATAGAAGGAAATGATTGGCTTTCATTTGCTGAAGAAGTAGATGAGTTGGCATTAAAGGCTGTTGAAGCTAAGACTCCTCCTGCAGGTTCTTATCCAGTTGTATTGGATAATAGAATTGTAGGACTTTTACTCCACGAGGCTTTTGGTCATGCTACTGAAGCTGATGGTGTTGAGGCAGGTGCATCGGTACTCACAGGTAAAATAGGTGAGAAAGTTGCTAGTGAACTAGTAACTATAGTTGATGAAGGTATTGTTGAAGGAGGATACTTCATGCCATACGACGACGAGGGCGTTCCCAAAAAGAAGACAATTGTAGTTGAGAACGGAGTCCTAAAAACCTATCTCCACAGCAGGTATACAGCTAAAACCCTTGGAGGAAAGCCGACTGGTAATGCTAGAGCGCAAGACTGCTTCGTTCCACCACTCGTCAGGCAAACAAACTTCTACCTAATGCCAAGAGACTATGAAATCGATGAACTCTTTGAGGACATAGATTTTGGGATATACGTTAAGGGTAGAGGAGCTATGGGAGGAGAAGTTAACACATCAGTAGGAACATTCACCTTCAGCATAGGTCCTTCATACATTATTAGGAAGGGTGAGGTATCAGAACTAGTTAGAGGTGTAATTATTAGCGGTATGATACTAGAAACATTAAAGGAAGTAGACGCCATAGCCAAAGACCTAACTATAACAACATCAGTTTTTGGGGGATGCGGTAAGGGCGGTCAAAGAGTAAGAGTTGGTGATGGTGGACCCCATATTAGAGTTAGGAAAATGACCATAGGTGGTAGATGATGAGGGAAATAGACCTAGTTGATTTAGGGGAAAGATTAGTCAGAAAGGCGTTAAGCAACGGTGCTAGTGAAGCTGAAATATATATTGCTGAAGGAGAACACTACTCAATAGAATGCATTAAAGAGGATGTTGATAGAATATCCTATCTTAGACGAATGACGATTGGAGTTAGAGTCATCGTAGGTAAGAGAATTGCTGTTCAAGGAGCAACAATCTCGTCGATAGAGGAAGGGGAAAAACTTGTATTATCAGCAATAAAGATAGCTAAAACTTCACCTGAAGACCCATACTGGAAAACCCTACCAAGAAAACTAGCTAAGAGAACCGTAAGCGACATATATGATGATACTATTGATAGAGTTGATTTGGGAGAGCTGGCCAAGGATATGAAGAGCACGCTAAGTGAAGTAAAATCTCTCGATAAGAGATTATCACCCATAGGAATGGATCTTACATTAACGAAGGGTACAAGAGTTATAGTAAATAGCTATTCAAGTACTTTTATCGATAAAACAACATTAGTGACATTCGCCGTAGGCATTAAAGCTAGAGATTCAGGAAGTGAGACGAGTTACTATGACTTTATATCTAGAAGATACCTTAATGAGGTAAACATAGATAATGTAACGAGGGATACCGCCTATAAGGCCTTAATGTTCCTTAAAGCTAAGAAGCCTCCTACAGGTAGATACGAAGTACTATTCACTAACAAGGTATTTGCAACATTTTTATCTGCAATAATGGTACCAGCTATATCAGCTTATTGGGTTCAAATGAGTAGATCACCGCTAGCAGGTAAGTTAAATGAACAGGTACTTAGTAGTGAACTCACAATAATAGATGATGGCACTATGCCTAAATATGTAGCAACTAGAAGCTACGATGATGAAGGTGTTGAGACTAGTAGGAAAATAGTATTTGATAAAGGTGTACTGGTAACATATCTCTATGATACCTATACAGCTCTTAAAGAGAATAGAGAGTCTACGGGAAATGCAGTTAGGAGAAGCTTATCATCTATGCCTATACCATGGATAACAAACCTGATAGTAACGCCTGGAGACGCAGAGTTTAGTGAGATGACTAGAGAGATAAAGAAGGGTATTGTAGTTTATGCTACTATAGGCGAATGGCTATCAAACCCAGTTAGCGGTTTACTTAATGCAACTATATCTAATGGACTCTACGTTGAGAATGGTGAGGTAAAATATGCTGTTAAGGGGGCAGTCATTAATGCAGACTTCTATGAAGTATTGAGA
>Ga0190367_1001360_pt1 | contig 14303 bp, 18 predicted proteins | sample 4872181011_MG_FD_171838 | JGI IMG/M metagenome (GOLD analysis project Ga0190367, IMG submission 171838) | Hydrothermal vent microbial mat bacterial communities from Southern Trench, Guaymas Basin, Mexico - 4872-18-10-11_MG | ecosystem: Environmental > Aquatic > Marine > Hydrothermal vents >...
TATGGATTTATGTGAGGAATTGTTAAGGAAGAAGAATTTAAGAGAAATGGTTGATGCTATTCCAATTAAAATCTTTAAGGAAGCTATAAAAGAAAAATGGAGATATTACGAAGAAACTGAAAACATCTTCCCTCTTGAGGTAGCTATTGATAAAACAGCTTTCGAAGAAATATGGAGATATATTGAGGATAACATGAAAGGTGTAGATAAACAAGCAGCAGAACGTGTAGTAGGAACCGAAATAGATACAATAAACATTAAGATAATATTGAGAGGAAAGTCTTTAGATCTTAATCCCTCCACTATTCAAGACTTTTTACTGAAAGCGAAATATAAATTAAAGAAAGAAGCCGTGGAAAGAAGTTTATACACGAGAAACATTACAGAAGCTGCCGAGGCACTGGCAGTTTATCCCTATGAAACCGTTATGCATAGAGCCTTAAGAATGTATGAAGAAGAGAAGTCTTTAACAGCTTTCGAAGTAGAACTTGATAAACTTGTTTACGATGTAAGCAGGAAAGTAGGGCTTGGATATCCATTCCAGATAGGTACTATACTGTGTTATCTCAACTTAAAATGGTTTGAGATAAAGAACTTAAAAACAATAGTTGTAGGGAAAGAAGAGAAAATTATACCACTACACATAAGGAAATACTTAATATATGGAGAATAAGAATTATCTATCAGAAACCCCTTAGAAGGACGTATCAATGATGAGTGAGGAAAGGGCTGCTTGGGGTGAACTTTTTAAATATTCTGGTATCGTGCTTGACATCGTGATCTTCGCTGCTATTGGATACATAATTGGACAACAATACGGTAACGAGGTTCTTGGTACATTAGTGGGTACCCTTGCTGGTACTTTTGTAATGTGGCTTCATCTATTCTGGGTGACTGGAGTAATTAAAGGTAAGAGAGAGGCAAAATAAAATTTAAACTTTTATTTTTGCCACTTGTTTTCCTAGGCTTTATTGAAAATTTAAGGATTTTATATTTGCATCAGTATCATGAATGATATTAGGAGCCCATATATGGCTAATGCTTCTGCTAAGATGACAACAATTAAACTTTTTGTAAAGGCCTTAGGCCTCTCTGTTACAGCTCCAGACATAGCAGCACCTGAGTATGCTATTCCAAAACCCGCGCCCAAAGAACTTAACCCAACAGCGCATGAAGCTCCTAATACAGCTAAAGTAACAACAGTCATTTCTGATTGTTTAACCTTCCAATAAATGAGATTTAGTTTTGTAATTTTTATTTCGCGTCTAATTTTCGGTGTTTTAGGTTTGCGATAAATAATTTAGGCTCTTCTATATAGGTTTTCTGATATCGCACAAGAATATATAAGATAAAAATATCTGAAAGAAAAGCGTATTTTTCTTTCGTTTTTGATCTGTTACAAAATTGTTTTTAAACTATAGCAAGAAACTTAATAGGTACTAGAATTTAAATATAATGAGGTTTTTAATACCTTTTCTTTTCTGCCTTTTCTAACTGTTTTATCATTGTATACATGGAGAGTATTCCTAGGAAATAGCCGAGTAAACCAAATGGCAGGATGGCTTGCCAGCCGAAAATTGCATATCCGATGTAAGCTAAGATAAACGTCATTATCGGGAGGTCGGTACTGAGTCCAAGTACTTTAAACGCTTTTAATGACCCATTTTTGTTTTTTGAAAAACTTCTCTGCATCTCTCTCCCCCGAATGCAATAATAGTCTCATTAACTTCTTTATTGCATTAGTAACATGAATGCTATTAGCAAACCATAGATAGCAATAGCTTCTGCTAGGACGACCGTTATCATGGACTTGCTGAAAACTGTTGGCTCTTCAGCTATTGCGCCAGCCATAGCACTTCCTGTCGAAGCTATTCCTATACCAGATGCCATGCCGGTTACTCCTGTAATTGCACCTGCGCACACTGCTTTGAAAGCGAAGTCCCATGTAGGTTCTCCGCCAGTGCTTAAGATTATGAATGATACTAGCATACCGTATATTGCAATGGCTTCTCCTAAGACTACTGGAATCAGGAGCTTTGCGAATGTTTCGGGTTTTTCTGTTATTGCACCGCTAAGTGCGCTACCTACGCTTGAGATTGCAAGACCTGCTCCTATTGCCGCTAATCCAATTGAAAGAGTTATACCCAAATATTCTATGAACACTTCCAGCATGAAATCAACCTCCTTCGCGCGAGTAATATTAAAAATTTTGTTAATAAATTTTACTTTTACGATTATGTATTAAAATAAAGCGCACTAACGGCGTAGATCTGTCACCATCATTAAACTAATTACTGAATTTATGCAAGATAGGTTACTAAATGCGGCAAATATGCATATATATATTTTATCGATCTATTTCGTTATCCAGATGCCGCAAAAATAAAAAATGAATGATTAAGATACATCCATCTGAACAATGTTAATAAGGTGTTTTAAGCGAATTTTGGAGGAAGGGTAAAATGCGTAAAAACACACTTGATGTTATTGATGAAAAAATAATAGAGCTTTTGAGGGAAAATTCGAGGCTGTCTTTTCGTGAAATAGCAGAGAGACTTGGGAAAACAGAGTCGACAATTAGGAGAAGGGTTAAGAAGCTTATTGACTAGAATTATTAAAAAATTTACTATAATAACTAGTTCTTCGAGAAGTGGACAAGATGTTCACGCTTTTATTAGGGTTCTCACGTCAATGAATAAGTTGGATAGAGTGGCTGAGGAAGTGGTTAAGTTTGATGAAGTTAAGCAGGTATGTTTTCTTGCTGGGCAGTGTGGTGTAGCGCTAATAGTAAGGGTACCAAGTGTGGAAGCGTTAAATGAATTTATAAGAGAGAAACTGGCAGATATAGAAGGAGTTACGGGTATAGAGACGTGTATTATATTACAGGAGTTAAAACGTGTATTAGAGATATGAGTTTTTATTTTTCTATTGAATAAAAATTAAAAAAGAATTTTATTTTGTTATTGTGTAATACCTTTCAATTTTGAATGGTTGAAATTCGACGCCTTCGCCTTCGTAGAATTTTAGGAACCATTCGACCCAATGCAACCTAAGCGTGTGTATGAATGATAGAAGTCCTTCCATTATCATTACGAATATTGTTCCCACCAGAAATGATACGGTAAACATGGGAGTTATCGTAAAAGCAAGGCCGTGTTCTGGGTTAACACCGCCTAAGGTTATGAATGTTTTGCTGAATCCTTCGTGAGCCATGTTGAGTGCCAGTATTCGGGCATAGGATATTGTGTTGGAAATTGATTCTATTAAGCTTTCTAGAACGCTCATGCCTCCTTCGATTGGACCTTCGGTTACTACTCTGCCGATGAACATTAGGATTAACGGTAGGATGAGCAGTAGGAATACTGGACTTGCTACGAACTTTGCTGGTTGTGATATTGGAGCATCTTTGAACCATTCCGTGAAGACTATATTTTTAGTGAAGACTATCCGTATAAGACCTATGTAAAACCATAGCCACATTCCAGGTCCAAAGATACCTTCTAAATATTCTCCATGTCTTATTTTGTTGACAACGTCGAGGAATATTCCTAAGCTTAGATGTATTGCACCTATTATAATTGAAAGTATGAAAAGCATCCATGGTTCGTGGAATGGGCTAAACCATATGGGTCCGTGGGGTGGTCCTGGAATATATTCTAGGCCAAGTTCTTCACATAGTTCTTTGTTTGTTAGTCTTACTACTCCCTCATCGAAATCGAAGAGTATGAAGATGTATACTAGGATATTTCTCAGGAAGCTTAGCGGTGGTCCAATGCCGTGCGCGTACCATTCTTCGTGGTAGATTGAAAAACCAAAAAACTCTCCGTAAAGGATTCCAAAGAATATTGAGAATACACTACAGAATAGGAGCAGTGTTGATCCTTTAATAATGTAGTTACCTATTTCTCCTAGGTCGACGTTTTTCCGTTTACCTATGAGCCCAAGGATTGCCACAACGAGGAGGAGTAATCCGTGACCTATATCCCCGAACATAAGACCGAAGAATATCGGAAATGTTATTGACATTAGAATTGTTGGGTCTATTTCACCATATGATGGGGTACCGAAGCTTTTCGTCAACGTTTCGTAGGACTCTAGAGTTTTTGGGTTTTTGAGGAGTGTCGGTGGCTTCTCTTTTTCTTCATGTTCATCGCTTTCGATGACTTCGACGATTGATGATCTATCTGAGACCTTCAGTATGGTTTCTGTAACTTCACCTACCTTTTCGATGGGTACCCATCCCTCTAGGATATACGTTTTTTCTGTTTTTCCCATAAATGTCTTTGTTTCTTCTACTTCCTTTTCTATTTCCAATACTTCTTCAAAGGCGAGAAGTTTTGTTGCGTTTTTCTCTGCTATTCCATCTAGCTGTTTTCTTAGGGAATTTATTTGTTTTTTAACCTCTGGTTCATCTTCTCTTTCTTTTAATGCTTCTATTTCTTTATTAATCCTTGTGCTCTCTGACTCTATTTGTTTTACTTCTTTTTCTATATCGTCAATGAAACTGTCTGAGGGTGTTCTTGGCACGGTTGTTTTCTCTGCAGCAGGTTTCCTTTTTATTTGTAAATCGTCAATTAACCGCTCAACTCTTGAAAGTAAACTTAAAATTTTGTAGTATCGTTCACCTGGTTCGACGGGTGTTATCTTTCCTTCAAATTCCTCTAGTTTGTCTCCTATATTAATTAGATGTACAACGCCGAGTTCTCCTATCGTCCTAATAGTGTCATCAACGTATTTTTCATATATAATCGCACGAATCTTCTTCATTGGGACAGATTTAAACATAGCTCTGTCCACCGCCCTTTTCCCTTTATCTACATGCTTTAATGTCTTTTGGCAAGCCTTACGGCGGAGCATCTAACTATTATTTTGTTGTTATATTTTAATTTTATGCTGAATAACTATTAAAGAACTTGAGATGAAAGTCCGTTCGCATCTGTTTTTGCTTAAAAGAACATAAAGTTATAAACTTTTAGATAGCGGCGGAAAGTTTTATTAAAAGCATGTTAAAAGAAAGTGTTAAAAATATCAACGTGTCAGATAGTATAGAACAAATTATAAGACTTCACCTTTAGACTATTGAATTTATATTAATTAATGGCAACTTCATGGTGTTTGTAGAACATGAAACGTGCATCTATGTTAGAGAGGGTTAGAGGTTTTTTTAGGAAGACTAGGGAGAATTTTAGAACTTATATTGAGATTAGTGGTTTGGGAGAAATAGCTAGAAGATACTTTGTTATGAATGCTTTTGACGGCGCGTTAACTATGCTGGGGGTTATAATGGGTGCTTTGATGGCTCATCGCATCATCACTCCCGACTCTTTGAAAGTTATGATCGGTGCTGGTATAGGTGGAAGCCTTGCTATGGGTGTTTCAGGTTTCTTTGGCGCCTATATGACGGAGAGAGCTGAGAGAACTAGGGAACTAAGACATTTGGAAGTAGCTATGCTAAAAAGCCTTGAGAACAGTATATATGCGAAGGCTTATCGTTTTGCAATAGTGGTTGCTGCTCTCATAGATAGCTCGGCGCCCATGCTTTCAGCTTTTATTTCATTGATACCACTCATTCTTGCCTATATTGGTGTGATTCCAACAACATATGCGGCTATCGCATCTATAGTTTTGATTTTTTCCATGCTTTTCTTATTGGGTGTGTTTTTAGGCAAAGTTTCTAAGGAGAATATGATTTTTTCAGGTATTAAGATGCTTTTTGCGGGTTTAATAACTGCAATCATTAGTCTAATTTTACAATTCATCTAATTCCAATTTGTTAGAATACTTTTCTAGCGAAGGTGATGTATCCCGTGTGGGCTATCATGGATGTTTCTGGTCTTGTTCTTCCTTCTCTAACCAGTATTCTTCTCACAAAACATTCTACTGTGGTAATATCGTAAAATCCAGTTTTTAAAAGGGCAGAAACGGTTTTTTGAACTTGCTCTATTGTTGGTGAGTAGGATACAAAGCTTCCTCCATCTTTTAAGGCTTCGTAGGCATGTGAAACTACTAGCCAAGGTGTTGCCATATCTAAAATAACGGCGTCCACGTTTCTCTCATCAATTCCTTCATTTACGTCTTTTAGCTTAAATGTTACATATTTTTCTAGGCCTGCTTCTTTTATATTTTTCATGGCCAATCTTTGGAAATCTTCTCTCACTTCATAGGTGTAGACGTGTCCATTTGGGCGAACGTAGTAGGCAAGAACTATTGTTAATGCTCCACTACCAGTTCCAGCTTCAACAACTTTCCAGCCTGGACCTATACCTGAATAGAGGAGAATTAAGCCCATATCTTTTGGATAGATTATCTGCGTTGTTCTTCTCATTTTTAAGATATAATCCTTAGGAATGGGTTTAAAAATCCGAAATTTCACACCGGTGCTGCTTTTTATACTGCTTCCGTAAGGTTTGCCGATAATATCATTTAGGTTTACTGCTCCTTTATGTGTATGAAGTTCTTTGTCTTTTTCGGCTTTAACTAACCATCTTCTTTTTTCGTCAAATACTATGAGAACTATATCACCTTCATTCACAACGTTTGTTGAAGACATTGTAATCACCGCTTTAAATTAAAAAGCTTTTAAACTTGTCAATAATGCTTCTTTTAACATATTTTCCAACAATAGGAATTTTTTCTCCACATTTTGGGCACTCGTTTTTCTCGGTTAAATTAAATTTGACTACGTCGAAAATGTATCTTTTAATTAAGAGTTCTCCGCAATTCGGGCAATATGTATTCTCCCATGGATGTCCAGGTACATTACCTAGATAAACGTAGTTTAACCCTTCTTCTAAGCCAATTTTTCTAACTTTTTCTAGAAATTCAACTTTTGGTGGAGGAGCATGATATTTGTACGCTGGATAGTATCTTGTTACATGCCAAGGCGTATTTTCACCAAGATCCTTAACTATTCGACAAGCAATGCTTCGAAGACATTCTAAATCATCATTAACACCAGTTACAATTAAAGTGGTAATTTCTACATGTGCGCCTAAGCGCTTTGCTTCAATGCAATTACGCCAAACATATTCAACATTTGCACCACAAAAACGTAAAACTTCATCCTTACAGCCCTTAATATCTACGTTAAGAGCATCTAAACCAGCATCAATAAGCATCTTCAAAGCATCAACAGTCATATAGCCATTCGTAACAAAAGTATTATAAAAACCGCGTTCCCTAGCAAGTCTAAAAACATCTAAGCCCCACTCAAAAAGTAACGTTGGCTCGTTAAATGATATGCTCGTGCCTTGACATCTATATTTGCCAACCATCTCAACAAATTTTTCAGGAGAAATATAGTTAGCTTTCTCAGGGTTAGGTGGAACTTTACTTATTGAAAAATTTTGACACCAAAGACAAGTGAAGTTACAACTCCATGTACCCACAGTTAAGGCAAGTGATCCAGGCCAAAAATGAAATAAAGGCTTCTTTTCTATGGGGTTAGCGCTTATTGAGGATATGTCTCCATAAACAAGTGTATATAGTTTTCCATTTATGTTTTTCCGTGTTTTGCAAAATCCTGTTTTCCCTTCATTTATCATACATCTTCTTTCACAGATTCCGCATCTAACTTTATTATTTCTCAGCCTTTCGTAAAGTAAAGTTTCTCTGATCCAAGGTTTATCCATTAATTCACACCACTTTAACTTACCCATTTAACATTGCGATGAACTGTTTCATAAACTATTTGTAGACTCCAAAACACCCGCTCAGATCACTACTAATCCAACATTTTAGAACAATGTTGATACAGTACGCAACTTTACAGCTATTTAACCTGATGAGTGGTTCTCAGCCTTATTGTTCAGCGAAGTTTAGCGGTATTAGTTACTTGTTGATTGAAGCTAAAATTGTTTAACAACTGTTTGAAGAGAATATGCTGGAAGTACTTTGACGTCGTTTTTTCAAATCTTTGATTTAGAGATACGATGACTCCTCTTTTTAAACCCATACTTTTAAATAAGTTTTGAAAATTTCCTTAAATAACTTTCATTTACTTTTTCTTTAACTTCTACAGGTAGAATTTCATCATTTTTTAAATAATGTTAATTTCTTTTTTACCCCTTCTAAAATAATAGTTGGCGTTTAGGGTATTTACCACGTAGGTTTCTAACACGGCCCCAAGGTTTTTTCAAAAACTTCTTTGGAATGGGGAAAATTAGTGAGGGTGTTGTTGGATAGAACTTCTTAAGCTTCCTCGATGCTGAAAGAAAAGCTGGTCTAAAGTTCGATAGAGATCTTACCAAAAGCGAAATCTCTAAGAACTTTAAATAATTTGATATAGTTATTTTACTGGCTCCCCAGTCTCTTGATAAAGAATTGATATTAATGATGGATCCTGGTGTAGAGAGAATTAATTTCACAATTCTCTCCAGTAAAATCATCGCGAGTTTAAAAATGAATGATATATCTCTAAGGATAACTCTTTCTATTACGGAATTTTTAATGTATTCAGATATTTTAAGATCATTTTCCCAGTTAATTATTTCAGGGAAGCCAGATTTTCTTAAATAGTCAAAAAATAAGCTTCCATTCTTCTGGAAAAATTTCATTTCTCAGCTTAATACCTTTCATTTCTAAAAATTCAAGAAAAGTTAGGGGTTTAAGTTCGAAGAAAAAGAATCTCCCGGCTAGTTTTTCTCTGGTTTCTTTTGAAATTAAGAGAAAAGATGAGCCGGAAAGAAAAAATTTTAGCCTTGGATATAAGTCGTAGAACCTTCTTAGAATAGAAGGCCAATTTTTTGATGAAATTCATCAAAAAATATGAATGCTTTACCTATCTCCTCAAAAGGTTTTTGAGAACCTTTTTTCATAGAACTCCAAAACTTCTTTTGGATTCGCCAAAGATTCATCAAACGAGAAATAAAGAATTTTATTTGGTTCTTCCCTTTCCAGTAATTATGAGAATTTGTCTCTCTTTTAAACTATCAAGTAGCCTTGGAAAGGCAAAGCTAGTTCCTTCCTTATTTTTCCAGTAAACCACCATTCATTGAATCTTTCCATATCTTCTTCAAGCATATTGGTATAATAATATACCAATACGTAAATTAATGACTTTGATATTTATGAACTCAGTTTCGAAATAAAATGAAATAAATAACTATGAATTAAGGGAACAAATAATTAGCAACTTCTATCAGTATATCACTCTGATACGATTATCAGACAAACTAAAAATATAGTTGTTTAGCCTAGAAGAACATTTTTACTTATTGCTCGCTATATCTTTTCCTAATAATGGAGGTAACACACCATATTAAACCCATAGTTATACTTAAAATATTTAGGAAAATAGACAGTTGAACTAGGTCTTTTTCAAACCCGTATAGCGTGATATATAGATCTACATCTACGCTTTTATTTGACATATTTTGTATTAGAACATAGTAAGCTAGACCTCTCCGCTGAACATGGAAGGTGAATATTCCTCGTTCAACATATTTACGAAAAATCGTACGGTTCCCACCATTAACATAATAATATACTTGAAAAACAATTTCCTCGCTACATCTCAACTCTATTCTAACAGTTCTAGGAGGCCATTTATAAATATCAGTACAACTAGAATTAGGATGTAAAAAGAGGGATAAATGTGTTTCTTCAGGTGTAAAACCTCTAATGACTGTTATTACGCTTAATGACATACTAAATATTAGGAGGATTGCAATAAACCTAGCTAAACGCATGGTCTTCTCACCTTAATCCAATTGCACCCATTTCTGGAAATATATAACCGATAAAACTATTAGAAGAACAGGTAACAAAAGCCTGTAGAGAACCACGTATGAAAATTCCGTGCCTACCCAAGGCGAAGCTAAAGAGAAGCTCAAAAAATTCTTCACAGCATTAAACAATTTTTCATCCCACGTAGAATACAGTAAATCGCATGCTTCCTCATTTACAGAGTCCAATAGTTTTATTAAACCTAAAAACATGAGTGGTGGAATTACAGCTGAAGGCCCTGTCGTCTTTAACGTAACTGATGCAAACAACGCTATTGAACATGTAAACAAAATTAGTAAGAATAGAATAAATAGCCAAATATACATGTCAAGGTTCAGAGGATTAATACCCAGTAACATCATGTCTAACGCGAACGGTATACCAAATGCAAAATAAAGAATTAAAAAGTTAACAGAAAACTTGGATAAAATAACATGATGTCTCTTTGTTGGACATGTCAAGAGCGTCAACATCTCCCTATTTTCAAATGCTCTAGCAACATTTGAGGCAAAGAGAATACCAGCTAAAAACACTACCAACAGTTCAATAGCATCTATCACATTCCCTGGATAAAAAAGATAATTCTCTCGTGAACTCCTAACCTGAAAACCGTTGAAATCTAAGATACGTTCAATTATAATCCCTCTTGAAGAATAGGAAACCATGGGATGAAGTATGTAAGTCGTGGCAACAAATATTATGAATCCAAGCGTAAATATGTTGATTTCCTCAAACTCCCATGTCATTAGCGTTTTAAAATGTTTAATAGCTTTCTTCATCTTTAACATGTTTCTTATACACCTCCATAAGCACCCCATAAGAAGGTTGAAACTTTCTTAAAGACAAATTTAACTCAGTAACTATCCTGGGAACCTCTCTACAAAACCTATTAGCGTCTCTAACCCTACAAATAATCTTGCCACCCTCTACGAAAATCGCCTCGACAAATTCCAAATCATTTAATCTTTTAACAAGCAAATCTTCATCGTTTTCAACCTCTAATTTGTATTCACAAGGCGTATATTTTTTGGCAAGTTCAGCTATGGGTCCTTGATCGACTATTACACCCTCATTTATTATTGAAATCCAGCTGCAAATTTCTTCAAGTTCCGGGAGAATATGACTAGAAATAAAAAAATTTACATTTTTATCTCTCCAAAGCTCCCTTATCTTTTCCAGAAGTTTCATTCTTCCAATCGGGTCTAAATTGGCTGTAGGCTCATCTAAAATGACAAGCTCCGGTTCCCCTATTAAAGCTTTAGCTAAACCAAGCCTTTGTAACATACCAGCTGAAAAACTTCCAATTTTCCTATTTCTAGCCCAGTATAAATCTACATCTCTTAATAATTCTTTAACCTTAAACATAGATTGATCAACCTCGTATATTTTCGCAACAAACTCTAGGTATCGTTCAGCCGTAAAGCTTTTAGGGTAACTTGGATCTTCCAGTAAAACTCCAACTCTAGATCTGATTTCATAGGAATTCTTCCAACAATCCTGATTAAAAACATACGCTTCCCCAAAATCAGCCTTTAATAGTCCCAAGAGGATATGGATTACTGTTGTCTTACCAGCTCCATTAGGTCCAACAAAACCAGAAACACCTTTAGGAACCCTTAAATCCAAGCCATCCAAAGCAACCACATCGCCGAAGAACTTAACCAGCCCCTTAGTCTCAATAATCCACAAAGGAATCCACTCCCTCAATCACATATAATAAAGCACGCACGAATAATATTAATTATTGTTTTCTCCACCCATCTATACACACGCAGGTTCCACAACAATGTTGTTAGTAGTAATGCAACCGACATATATATATATTGCTGAATTCTAACTTAAAAATGGAGGTACATGAGGATGGGAGGAAGAAGTAGAGAACTATTTTTATCGATGATGCTAACAGTGTGTTTGTTTGCAATAGTGCTACTAGCATTAATACCTATACTTCAACCTGTTGCTGCCTTGATATCCAGAAAACAGTTGTAAAGAGAGGATGGTGGGATGGCTATAAACTTACAGGTAAGGTAAGGGTGCTATGGGATGATGCAACTGCAATGTATTGGTCAGAACATTACGGTAAGGCAGAGGTGTACGGTATTGGTTCTTGGTTTGGATTGGAAGTTGATTGGGTTCATGTGTGGGGAAGAGTTTATCTGAACGGGGAATTAGTTGCTGCAGGTGATGTAAAAGAATATGCTAGACCTTTGATCGGTCAGTAAAGGCAGATCTGTGGTTCAGCTTCTATCTAGGTGATCTGGCCCAGACAATGGTAAAATGTCAGTTCTTTGACGGATATTATTACTACTATTACACTATAAGATACCAAGAGCTTACAATTGAATTCTAGAAGGTGCTGTGATATGAGTAGGAAAAATGTGGAAATACTTTTTGCTTCTTTCTTTCTTCTTTTCCTTCTTTTTTCTACTTTTTTGCCTTTAACTATGATTGGCTGTGTTTCTGGTTTGGAATATGTGTCGTTTGAAGCTCCTTTGTGGTTGGAAGAAGGAAAATATGCAAAATATATCTCTAAAGCTTCTCGTATCGAGCTTGTGAATTGGACATCTTTATATATTGAGGATGGTGAAGCGACAGCTATATTTGAATGGGAATGTTTAAGTGTAGAGGGGGATGTGGCGAAGCTTAACATAACTTTTACTTGGAGTGGAAATGGTAGATTTGCGATGGGTGGGCCCTATGAGCGTGTTATAGGTACTGGATTTAAAGTTTTTAAGTGGTCTAAGCTTGTGTATGTTGATTTACAAAAGAATGCTTTTATATTTCCTAATGGTACGCTTATAGGGCCTCTTTTACTTTGGCTTCCTCCACGTCTCGAAAAGGGAACAACCTTAGAGATGTATGCAAATTCCAATTTATGGTTTGGATATTATTGTATTACTCATGTGGTTGGTGAGGTGATATCTCATGGTCGTGTTGTAGGTAAAATTGCGCAAGGATCTCAGAAAGCCTTTTCAGTAGAATGGGAAGTAAAATTTAAAATGATAGTGGCGAATAGAACTCAAAATAGTACGGGTTATCCTTTTTATCGTTATGATTTGGATACTGGAATCGCATTAGCTTGTTTCATGGAGTTTGATCCGGTTCTACTGTTACTTGGAATCTGCGATGTTGGTGTTGAAGGTCTTATGCCTAGAATTTATGATACTAATGTAGATTTGGGTCCTAGGGTTCTTTCTATTCCTTCTTGGTTTGATCTTCTACCTGTGGTGTTAGTTATTGGTTTCTTGGCTACATTTGCTATGGTTTACTATCAGAGAAGAAAGAAAAAACGTTTAATTCGAGCTAGAAAAAGAAAAAGAAGAAGCATTGTATATATGGGGAGAAGGAGAAAATAATCGAGACCTCGGTTAACCTTATGAATAAATTACTGGGGAACTGGTTTCATAAACATTTGTAAAAGATAGTAAGTATTATGTTAGTTAAGATTAGAAAGAGTTACTAATTAGAAACTGCAGTTAGTTATTTTTGAACTATAGTGAAGAAGTTTCTTTTAATTCTGATCTTTTCAATGTCTTCGCTACTGATTTTTTTAATGGAAAAATTAGATTTCTTTAATAGCTTTAAAAGTTCTCTTTTGGAAAAAAGATGATAGAATCTTTGAACTTTTTTGCTGCCGATTTTCCATGAAACATAGATGTCTCCGAATTCACCGTTGCTACGTCTAAAAAGTCTTTTAAAGAAATCTTTTAGGAAATATCCTGTAAAGCTGGGTTGCCACCTTCTCCAAACAGTAATTAAAGCTTCACAATCTTTAGTTAAAACTCTTTTTAGCTCTAATAAACATTGCAATCTTTGATTTGAAGATGGTATATGATGTAAGGAAGCTATGAAAATTGCTTTTTTGAAAATATTTGTTCTAAAGGGTAGAAGGACAACATCGCCAAGAATTAAAGCGATGTTTCCAGATAAATTAGATTTAATAGCTCTTTTTTTCGCAATTTTTAAAAGTTTAGGAGATATGTCGATTCCAATAACTCTAAAGCCTAAGTTAGCACAAAACACAGTATGTCTACCGTTACCGCATCCGGCATCTAGTATAAGTGCATCCTTCAATAAACCATTAAAAAATTTTTCACGCTTGATGAAATCTATGAGAACTTTCCAAGGTTTTGCCCGCAACCTATCGTAGCTTTCTGCTATTTCATTAAAAGCTATCTTTACTGATCTTCTAACTTCTAACACACCGATTTCACCATCCTAATAATGGAAATTGTTTGTAAAATCATTTTCGTTTAAGAGAGACGAACATTAAATCGAACATTAAGGTGCTAACTTGACTTGAAAGCAAGTGATTACCTAATTTAGAAGTTGAAGGGAAAATATTAAATATATAACATTATCCCTTTAAAGTAGTAGTCCATTCCAATATTGCTGTGTTGAAAGGGCCCGTAGCTCAGCTAGGGGTTGTTAAATAGAAACCGGCAAAGTAGAGCGCCGGACATGGGCGTTTTGGCGCCTGTGGGCGAAGCTTTTATCTTTACAAGAAAGGGAGAAACCCGGTGGTCGCGGGTTCGAATCCCGCCGGGCCCGCCACTCTTTGTATTCTTTAAATTTTA
>Ga0190367_1001361_pt1 | contig 14299 bp, 18 predicted proteins | sample 4872181011_MG_FD_171838 | JGI IMG/M metagenome (GOLD analysis project Ga0190367, IMG submission 171838) | Hydrothermal vent microbial mat bacterial communities from Southern Trench, Guaymas Basin, Mexico - 4872-18-10-11_MG | ecosystem: Environmental > Aquatic > Marine > Hydrothermal vents >...
CTCTATGAGATCATCATCCCTCATTTCTCCGTTCACGAAATACACATCGAATCCAAGCAGGCGCAGCCACTTCGCCAATGTTCCAAGCATTTGGTCGCACAGCAGTTTATCCTGGGACATATTTTATCAGCAAACCTTCACCAAGTTTTCTAACTTCCCTTATTCTTAGCCTTATCATCTCATCCTCACTCTCAACCCCTTCTCCATCAGCTATGGTTGGACTCGTTTTCCCCCCAATGATAACTGGCCTCACATAAACTAAAAATTCATCAAACAATTTTTCCTTTAAAAAACTCCATATAACTGTACCTCCTCCCTCAACAAGAAGTTTCCTTACACCTCTGTCATACAATTCTCCCAGAACTTCCTTTAAGTCTAGGAAATTCTTTTTTTCCTCTTTTACTTCAACTACCTCTACGTTTTCTCCAATTGGTTTAGCCTTTCTCTTTCCAACGAACACAATGGTTTTGGCATTTCCACTTACTACCTTTGCATCCTTGGGTAACCTGCATCTACTGTCCAGAACGACCCTTATAGGTTGCTCCCTGCTACCTCTTATGGTCAAATGAGGATCGTCGGAAAGCACCGTCTCTATTCCAACCAGTATAGCATCACAGCTTTTTCTGAGCCCAAGTACTCTTTTCCTATCCTCTTTGCATGATATCCTCGTCTGTTTTCTTGAAGGAAAGGCTATCTTCCCGTCTGCCGATGATGCGCAGTTTATTATAACGTAGGGTCTCTTCATTCAATCACCTGGATAGAAAGGGCATTCCCTATCTTTTTCTGGGCAAATCCCCCTCGTTTTACATGGTGGACCTGCATTTTTGAATATAGTCGGTGCAACTTTTTTTACTTCTTTGAGCATCATATTCGCAAGTTTCCTTATCTCCCACTGTGCTTTCAAACAACATCTCAATTCAAAGAAGTTTAGTAGAGATCTCGCGTTCATTGTTACGATTATATTAGTTTTTGCAGCATTTGGCAGAACGTATCTCGCATCCTCCTCAGGTATTCCAGCATCAAGCAAATCTTTATACTCTTTCCACGCCTTCCTCATGAAATCTTCAAACCTTTTCCTGATATTGTCATCCCTCGATATGGAAGGTGGCGTGACATATCTGACTTCTTCCAATCTTACAAACCTTTGACTCTGCTGAGAATAACTAGCTATCCTGTGCCTAACGAGCTGATGGGTGAGCACCCTGCTCACCCCACTTATAGCAAAGGTGAAGCTCGCATGCTCTACAACGCTCAAATGCCCCCTTTCCAGAACATGCAAGAGTATATTCTTCAAGGTTTTGTCGTCCATCTTCTCTATCTCATCGGGACTTGCATTGCTGTGCGTTAAGGCTGCCGAGATTGCACATATCCTTTCTGCGTTTGGGGTAAATGAAATTAGCTTAACTTCCATGGATCGGGTAAAGGTTGAGGGACTTAAATATGATTCCTCATAAGACCAAAGTGGCTATTATACCAAATGCCGAGGAAACATCCGGATATTTCCTTAAAACTTCTTTTAACTCCTTTTGTAATTTACACTGATGCACAGCTTTTAGCGGATCTAGATAGGCAAGAAATATCCTTCCTTTCTCTTCGCTCAATCTCCAGTATCTCTTAACATCTTTTTCTATTCTTTCTCTTCTCTCCTGTAAGATCTCATTTAAGCTTCTGTGCAAAACTTCAGCAGCATTTTCGGTGGCCCAAGTATAGAAGTCTAAGGTGGTGTAGTCAGCTATTCTCATGTGCAGTTTCCAATCCTTGTTATCCATCTCTTTTGAAGTTTTGACCGTTTTGATGATAGAGGCATCAAAATCCTGTAAGGAGTTTGTCATGATTGGGCTGATGTAGAGAGAAGCAAGGCAAAGGGCTTCGGCAGCTTCTGTTGACATGCATTTTGATAAAAGCTTGGTTGCTGTTTTAACTTCATGGGTTGGATAAGTTAGATTGACTATGTTTTTCTCTTTTATTGGAGTGCTTGAAGGAGGAAGACCAAGGTACCTGTACTTGAACCGAGACAAGAGCCATTTCAGCTTATCGTTTTCACCTTTCCAGTATAGAACTCCTCTAAGGTTTTTGACGATGGCAGCATACTTGTAAAATGATACCTCAATACTCATATGACCAGAATCTTCAGGATATAAAATTTTTTTAAAGTCTTTCGATATTAGCGAGCGTGAGGTGAAAGATTTGGGGAGAATCGTATCAAAAGTTATGATATATGTCACTGTAGCTCTATTGATATCTTCAGCATATCCTCTTACCAAGTCAAAGTAAATGATCAAATCCTCAAAAGATGTAACTTACTGGGGTTTGTTTGTTGCAATAGCAGACTATAATGGAAGTAAAGCAGACCTTCCAATAGAGGAAGATACCTTAATCAGTTTTCCAAATGAACTCAAGAAGTACAGTAACTGGAAGGAAGATCACATGAAGGTACTCATCAATGAGGAAGCCACCTTAGCCAATATAATAGACGGACTCAACTGGCTCTCCAACGTCTCGGATGATGACGATATTGTTCTCTTTTATTTCTCCGGCGCCGGTTAAGGATAGCGACGGAGATGAAGAAAATGGATCGATGAGGCGATAGTACCCTGGGAGTGCACCCTCGATACCTGCATAACGGATGATATGCTCTCGAAACTTCTTGATAACATAAATGCTCATGGAATTGTCATAATACTCGACTGCTGCTTGAGTGGAGAAATGGTGAAGGAATTTAAAACGAGCCTCTTCTTCAGTAGAGAACTCGCGTATCAAAGGGAAATAAGCACAGATATTTCAAAGGAGAACAGAGTTATCCTCACGAGTGCATATGGAGATGGTCTCGCCATCGCATCTATACTCCCTACTTTTTTAACGATGGCTCTAGCAATACCATTTCCTCCATTTGTTGTTGATGGTAATCTGTCTGCGGAGGAGATTTTCAGGTATGTTCAGGTTGAGACAATACTGCTCTTTTCCGCTCTTCCCATAGAGTATGGATGTACCATAGGAACAATAGCTGGTCTGAGTGCCACTCTTGGAGGGTTACTGACCCTTTTCCATCGCCCTCTTGATTTCCTCAAAGGCTTCATCGGGGCTTCATAGTAGGTTTTCTTTGGACCTTAATATCGTTCCTCTTGATCGAGTATATGATCTATAAGGAGATCGGGCACTTCCTGCTACCATTTCCCCAGGTGTATGATGGTTATGAAGGGGAGTTACCTTTGGCTGTAATACCCAAGTTGAGAGGTGCCTAATAGTAACATTTTAAAAGGTAGTTCTGTTTCCCCTTCTTCGGGGAGCGCTCAATGAAAGCATTTGCAGTAACTGCAATTGCAGCTTTTGTGGCATACCTTATTCTAACTGCTGGAGCCGGACATTTGGTTCTATGGAGTATTGATGAAATAATTATCGGGGTCATTCTCTCAATCATCGTTGGCATCATATCGAGAAGGATATTTGTTAAGAAAAGTTACAGGATGCTCAACCCAAAGAGATGGTTATTTGGCTTGGCTTACATCGGACCTTTCTTCATAGCTATGGCGAAAGCAAATCTAGATGTTGCATATAGGGTGATCACTGGTAAAATAAGACCGGGAATAGTCAAGATATCCCCAAACCTTAAAACAGATTTGGGCATAACGATGCTTGCAAATTCCATTACCCTAACACCTGGTACGTTAAGTGTGGATGTTGACGAAAAGAACAATGACTTGTACGTCCATTGGATAAATGTCAAGGATGAAGCCATGAAGAAAATGCCCAGAGATTACAGGTATGTATGTAAAAACTTCCCAGATTGGATAAGGAGGATAGCTGAATGATGGACAGTTTGTTTCTTGGAGCATCGGTTTTTCTCGTCATCTGCATGGTCCTAGCGATGATTAGGGTAATCAAAGGACCAACCGTACCGGATAGGGTTGTTGGATTAGATACCATAAACACGTTAGTTATTGTTGCCATGATTCTGTGCGGAGCAGCCTTCAGAGAAAGCATTTATATAGATGTTGCTATCGTCTATGCCCTGCTATCATTCATAACGACCATACTGATCGCAAGATATCTTGAGGGAGGAGAGGCATGATAGTAGATATCCTTATTTACCTGTTCATTGCGATTGGCCTTACATTCAACCTTTTAGCTGTTATAGGACTGCTGAGGTTTCCAGATGTATACACCAGGTTACATGCCGGTACGAAATGTACAACCTTTGGCTCTATCTTTCTATGCTTGGCAGTAATGATCCATGCATTAAGGATATGGTACTTGAATGGCGAACCAAGTTCTTCAATCATGCCAATACATACGTTAATTGCTTTGATCGCCATATTGATAACCAACCCAACTGGAGCACATGCAATAGCGAGGGCTGCCCATAGAAGTGGTGTTGAGCCAGTCAAAGCTGTGGTTGATGACCTGAAGGAGGATATGGAATGCCAGTCCAAGAAATCATCAACATAGTCCTACCATTAATGATAGTGGCATCGGCAGTAATTGTCGTTGCGCTTAAAGATCTATTAGCAGCAGCAATAGCTCTAGCTGTAATGAGCTTGCTTTTATCTCTCGAGTTCTACATGCTCCATGCTCCCGATGTTGCAATAGCAGAAGCTGGAGTAGGTGCGTGTTTAACGACAGCCATCCTGATATTTGCAATTAAAGCCACAAGGAGGATGGAGGACGGAAGATGAATAAGATAGCGATCCTGATGGTCTTTATCATATTCTCCTGTGTCCTGATTTCAACCATTTTAACGTTGAGACCATTTGGAGAACCCAAATCTACGGAGATGGACGATTACATAATAAAAAATGCCCAGAATGAAACCGGAGCAAACAACGCTGTAACGAGCGTCGTATTCGATTATAGAGGTTTCGATACGCTGGGAGAGGCTACGGTTCTGTTTACCGCTGTTGCTGGAGTCCTGCTCGTATTAAGGAGGAATGCCCATGAGTGAACCATCAAAGATAGTCAAGACCATCGCATCCATAATATTTCCGTTCACGATGGTATTTGGTATCTATGTCATACTTCATGGTCATCTCACTCCAGGAGGAGGCTTTCAGGGCGGAGCAATCGTAGCTTCTGGTATAGTCCTTCTTCTCGTGGCATTTGGTTCTGCTGAAATTGCCAAGAGAGTCAAAGAATCTCATCTCTCTATCTTGGAGAGCGCGGGTGCTTTATGCTTTATATCGTTAGCCTTCCTTGGATTATTCAAAACCTTCTTCTACAACTTTCTGGCGGGATCAAACTTCATATTTGGTAGAATACCTCCGTTTGGAAGCAACCCTGGAGATATGAATACCGGTGGTGTGCTCCCTCTGATGAATATGAGCGTTGGTTTAAAGGTGATAGCAGGTCTCTCTGCCATAGTGCTCGTATTATCTCTATTTGCGAGATCGAGGAAACAGAAGAAGAGGTAGAGAAGATGATCCACAATATTCCATACCTGGCGGCTGTAGCCCTTGCAATAATAGGTCTCTATGCGGTGCTGTTTAAGAGGAATTTGATAAAGATAGCCATAGGTATTAGCATCCTGGAGAGCGGAGTCAACCTATTTCTCATAACTTTAGGATACAGAGAGAACGCGGTTGCACCAATCTACACAAATCTTCCAGAAGGCACAAGCATACCTGAAGGAATGACGCTTCCAGTTCCTCAGGCATTGACGCTGACGAGCATAGTGATAGGGGTTGCGGTACTGGCCTTGATCCTTTCCTTTGCAGTAAAGATATATCAGCATTATGGAACGCTCGATTCCAGAGAGGTGAGGGGGCTGAGGAAGTGAATATGAGCTATGTGCTATTGCATGCGCCCGCCCTATTGATTGCAATACCGCTGTTTGCGGCATTTCTAACGCCTATCATAGATCGATTTAGCAAAAGAGCGAGAAACATCTTTGTTTTAGCTGTATTGATAATTGAAGAGATACTCATGATAATTTTCGCATGGGATGTTTTTACGAATGGTATACACATCTACACGATGGGCGCGCCTAATCCAACTTCTACGGTACCATTGCAGTCTGCAGTTCCGGTGAGAATAGTTCTGGAAGTTGATGGAATGAGTGCTTTTATGGGATTGATAAGTACAACCGTCTCGCTTGCTGCAGGATTTTACTCAATCGCTTTTGTGAGAAAGGAAACAGGACAGGGAAGATATTACACCTTGCTTTTGCTCATGCTGGTTGGCATGCTCGGTATGGAGTTTACTGGAGACATGTTCAATCTTTTTGTCTTCTTTGAGATCCTCTCGATAGCATCGGCAGCTCTTGTGGCGTATCGCTCTTATTATGGAGATGCGGTAGAGGGTGCTTTCAAGTACCTGATCATCTCTTCAATTGCTGGACCTATGGTCCTCTTCGCTGTAGCCCTTCTTTATGGAGAATATGGCGTACTCAACATAGCTGCCCTTGCAAAAGCCATGAATTCTACTACTCTCGATATGATAGCACTTGTTTTGCTTATCTCGGCATTTGCCATGAAGTGCGGTGCAGTACCGATGCATTTCTGGGTTCCCGATAGCTATACGGTCGCCCCTGCTTCAATAACAGCAATGCTCGTTGTTGCAAGCCAGGCGAGTTTGTATGCCTTGTTCAGGATATGCTTTACACTCTATGGAAACACCCCATATGTAGCAACATCCGGCGCAATTCTAATCCTTTTTGGACTACTTTCGATGTTTATTGGAGTAACCATGGCTATACCTCAGAAGGATATCAAACGCTTGATGTCCTACCATGCAATTAGCCAGACGGGATACATGCTCCTCGGTGTCGGCGCGGGGCTTTGTCTTCTTGGAAATCCAGATTTCAGCACCTATGGAATGGCTGCGATGGAAGGAGGTATATTTCACATCTTCAACCATGCTCTTTACAAAGGTCTTCTCTTCCTCACTGCAGGTGCAATATTCTATAAGACCAAAACACGTAATCTAAATGAAATAAGAGGTTTAGCACATTCCATGAAATTTACAACAATTTTCTTTTTGATAGGTGCATTCTCGATCGCTGGCTTGCCTCCATTCAACGGATTTGCTTCCAAATTGCTTATCTATGAATCTGTTTATCATGTCAATCCAATCTTATCTATAATTGCGATGCTCGTCTCAATATTAACGCTCGCCTCTTTCATGAAGGTATTCCACTCAGCATTCATGGGTCCAGCTATGAAAGATGTTGAGAAGGGAGAGGTACCAAAGAGCATGTTATTCGGAATGATTGTCCTAACGGCAGGTATAATTCTGTTCAGCGTAGCTCCTGGGTGGGTTGTTAACCATATCGTGCATCCAGCTGCTCAATCTCTCGCAAATCAGTCAGCATATATACAGGCAGTGATGGGTGATTAAGATGTTGCGCACACCTGGTGGATATTGGGATCCCGTGATATGGTTGCTGGCATTTGTGGTTGCAATCCTCATAGTATATATAATACGCGCATTTGGGAGATCAGATTATAAAGGGGGAGAACAAACCAAGCCTTTCCTTTCCGGTATGGAAGTTCCCAATGAGGATGCTCTCCATGTCAAGGCGGGGAACATCTACTGGGGGTTTATGCGGGCTTTAGAGGGATACTATGATGTTTTAAGGAGAGGTCATACCGGGATAATTAATGACTATGTTGCATGGTTTGTGGGTATATCTGCGATCCTGTTCGTGGTATTCCTTATCCTGGGGGTGATCTGATGCAGGTAACTCTTCTAGAATCTTTCGGGAGGTCAATCGAATGACGGGGATGATAGAACAGGTATCCAAGGCTGTATTTGGAGCAATGGGAGTAGCCATCTTCGCAATCATCTTTGGTTTACTTTACAAAGGTATAGATAGGAAATTAGCTGCTCACATGCAGGCTAGAGTGGGACCACCCATAAGACAACCCTTCCGGGATGTGATAAAACTTTTCTCCAAAGAGAATATTGTACCCGAGCAGGCTATAGGATGGCTGTTTAATCTAGCTCCCGTAATAGCTCTGGCATCCTCCATAACAATCATGCTATATCTGCCTATAGGAAGTTTTGGACCGATACTCTCAACGGAAGGCGATCTGATACTCATTCTATACCTTTTGATGATACCATCCCTAGCCCTAGTACTTGGAGGTTTTGCATCGAGTTCACCCTATGCTACGGTTGGAGCACAGAGAGAAATGGTTTTAATGATGTCACTCGAATTTCCTCTGGCAATAACGGTCATCTCGATAGCATGGAAGCTTAGTAGAATTCCCGTAAGTGATCCCTTTTCTCTATCAACGATAACGAGTTATCCAATATGGAACCAAGTTGGTCCCCTCGGATTTATAGGATGTATATTGCTTCTGATCGCCATGCTGATAGTAGCTCCCGGGGAACTATCAAAGATACCATTTGATGTACCTGAGGCAGAAACAGAGATAGCTGGGGGTTTACTCGTAGAATATTCTGGAAGAAATCTTGCTCTATTTTATCTGGCGGATGCGGTCAAAACCATAGCGATAGGTTCCTTGATTGTTGCCATCTTCTTCCCATATAACTTGTCTTCCATCTTAAATCTGACAGGATACTTGGGCAAGTTCGCCGATGTTGTCTTTTATCTTTTGAAGCTTTTGGCAGTCATCTTCTTTTCGGTTATATTGGTAAGGGTGAGCGTAGCTAGATTAAAAATAGATCAAGTGGTATCCACCTACTGGATCCCTTTGACCCTACTATCTCTCGTTGGTCTTGTTCTTATGATGCTTGACATTATCCTGGTGGAGAGAGGTATACTATGGTAGGTTATGGAGATATAACGATTGGTTCACTTTTTATTGGATAGTTAAAGAGGAAGCCCTGGATTTTAATCTCCTCATATCGAACCAACCACTTGATCTTAACCATAAGGATATCGCGGTAGATTGTCTTTGATTGACCTGGCCACAGTATAAGTTTATAAATGCAAAGCGGTACATACTTTGGCTCTTTATAGATCGTCTCATTACGTTCGTTGATCACCATATAGCCGCCAGCCGGTCGAGTGGTATGCAGAACTAGGACTTTTTCTCCCTCGTTTTTCACCTTTATCACAACATAGTACCTTAAGAGTCCAATCCTGAAGACTTTTAGAAAAACTTTCAATGGAGGTTGATCATCTTCTCCGCTTGTCTGCTCCTTTTTATCCAAACTTTCTTGAAAACTTTCAGGAAGTGCGGATTCAGTTGTGTAGGGCACAGCTTCGGTATCGGGCATGATTTCATTTCTGTCAATTTCTTTGAGAACCAATCCCGCTGATAAAGAGAGAAGTGCTGCGATAGCTACAGGAATTAAAACTACATGAATCCCCTTCATCGTGAAAACAAAAAGAAAAACAACTTATAATTTCTATGACCGTGGTAGGAGACTGTCAACTTTTTGACCTAGTGAAAAGAGTGTTTGGCGAGACGTATAGAACCAAGTCCAAAAATGCTCTTTCCAGGAAATCAAGATGAAATTTATCTTTTATAAATGCTGTTGAATCTCTGGACACTTCTCTAAGGGAATAATTAGCTGGAGATATACCCCTTCTAGTTATTCAACAACATAAACTACTTAAAATATTAATCCCATTAGAAATTCGATGGGGAGGAAATGGTTTAATTTGTTCATAGCATGTGTCTTACTTCTACAAATCCCATCGTATAAGTTACCTGGATATGAATCGAGGGGAGAAGTCATCTACGTTCCAGATGACTACCCAACCATAGAAGATGCGGTTGTTCATGCGGAACCTGGAGACACTATAATCGTTAGAAACGGAACGTACGCTGAAAATATAAAAATAGATAAAAGCCTTACATTGAAATCGGAATGGGGACCAAAAAATTGTATCGTGAAAGCAAAAGATAAAGGTGACCCTGTGTTCCTGATCTTATCAGACCATGTCACCTTGCGAGGTTTCACAGTCATAGAGGGAGGAATATATCTCTACCGATCGAGGTACTGTAAAGTGGTAAACAACGTTTGTTCCTTTTGCCCAGTGGGTATCGGTCTAGAGGAGTCCTCTATGAACAGAGTGATAGAAAATAAATGCGCTGCATATAATGCTATTAACATTGGGCTAGTTTCCTCCAACAGTAACCTTATCTCCAGGAATATCCTTCTGAATAGTACCTATTTTGGCATCATTCTCTTTTACTCAAAGGATAATATCATCTTTAGTAATGATTTTGCAGATAATGCCATGGATGCTTTCTTCTGGAATTCTCTTCTAAATCTTTGGGTGATGAATTACTGGAAGGAATGGGAGGATTTGGGCCAAAATTAATTTTCGGTATATGGCAATCCCCAAAAAATGAGGAACTGGTAATCCCTCTTCTAAACATTGATCCCTTCCCCAGAAAAAAACCTCTCAACCATAGTTTGGTCATTAATTCTTTTGGGTCCATTCCACGAACTAAGCGTATACACTTACCTATTGCCGAAGGTGAATGTATAACAAAGTATGTGCATAAGATTCTCTGGGAGATTAAAAAACCTTTTAAAATTTCAACAAAGAAGGTAAACAAAACTGCATCGTCTCGTTACCTATCTACAGGCAGGATCTATGTCCCTGATGATTACCCAAGTATACAGGAAGCCGTTGATCATGCAAGACCTGGAGATACAATAATCGTGAGGGATGGTGTTTATACTGAAAATATTAAGATAAACAAAACATTAACTATAATGTCCGAAAATGGTTCTCATAACTGCACAGTAACCGCACAAGATATATTTCTACCTGTTTTCCGCATAGAGGCGGATCACGTCAACATAATTGACTTCAGTATCCAATATTGTTTTGCTCCAGCCATATGTCTAGAAAACGTCGAAGGTTGCTACCTTATTGGCAATAACTGTTCATACAGCTTCACTGGTATCTCCCTTGAAGGTGCAGACAACAACTTTCTTATTGCCAATAAATGTTCCTATTGCGGCATAGGTATAGAACTGTTTTTCTCAACTAATAACATGCTCAGGAACAATACCATGTTCAGATGCGGATTAGCCATGGAGGGAAGTACCCTTGACCACTTCATTCATGACATTGATATCAGTAACACAGTCAACGGTAAACCAGTGCTTTATCTGAAAAATGAGAGCGGAAAAGATATAAGGATGGATGCAGGCGAGATAATACTTGTGGATTGTCACAACATTTCTATCGAAAATCTTTATTTTGAATGGACCAATGAAGGTATAATAGTTGCGTTTTCGGATCACATCCACCTACACAACATCACTTGCTTGAATTGTGGAGCCTGTATTGATGTGTGTGGATCTACAAGCTGTACAATTTCATCTTGCAATTGCTCTCTCAGTGGAGTTGGGATTTGGTTGTTGAAATCAAGTAATAACATTTTGAGTAATAACATCTGCCAAGGAAATAGATACGATGGAATTTTTCTTGAAGCCTCTGATACCAATCTCGTCTCCAATAATGTTCTCAATAACAATTCTATGGCCATATACATTGTGTATTCCTTTGGAAACGTACTCAGAAACAACTCAATGCATCTTAATGGCATTGTTGTTGATGGATCTATACCCTTGCATTTCCTTCACGACATAGACACGAGCAACAGGGTAAACGATAAACCTGTGTACTATTGGGTAGGGAAAGAAGGTAAAAAAGTACCCCCAGATGCGGGAGAGGTAATTCTCGCAAATTGTAGAAACATCTTAGTTGAAGGAGAGAACTTAAGCAACTCATCGGTGGGAATAGAAATTGTTTTATCTTCCTCTATAACGGTTAATAACAACACGCTACTAAGGGTCTTCCCCTTATTATACTACGTAGAGGGAATTTTTTTCTCCAATAACAGAATATATTCAAATTACCTGTACCTTGAATCGGTCAGACGGAGTGTATTTTCAAACAACTTTCTCTACGATACAATGTTTGATCTGGTCCTTTTCCGTGATAATGAAATCTCTAACAACACTTTGACAGAAAGCGAGATTTGGTTTGTCTTTGCCACCCGCAATCGATTCCACCAGAACACTCTCCTTAACCACAGCTCCCTAAACGTTATCATTTCATGGAATAACGACTTCTCTGATTCTCTCTTTAAATCGAGTGAGCTCTATATCGGTTATTCGATTGGTGACAAGATACTTGACAATAGATTCTACGGGTCATGGTTGGGGGTTGGGATTAGATATGCTTTAGCAAGTAAAATCCATCATAACGATATAAGAAATAATTCCTTGGGACTCTTCCTGTTCCATACCTTCTGTAGCAGCATAAAGTACAATAACTTCATAGGAAATGCCAAGGATGCTTACTTTGAAAATTCGATGTGTAACGTCTGGTTAAAAAATTACTGGGATGATTGGAGAGGAATTGGACCAATGGTCATTGAAGGGAAGTTACTCGTTAGAGGAAAGGAGATAAAATGGTTCAACCTTGACTATCTTCCCAGCAGAGAACCTTACGATTTTTATAAAGAGACTAGACACTATTCAACGAACTTCCCCCATGATAGATCTTCAAATCTACAAAAAGAGAGACCTTCTCTGGGATTCGAAGTTCTGTCGATAACCCGCAAAATGAAATCGGTAGAATTCACACCGCACGTCATTACTTAACCTGGGATACTTTGATAAGATAATGTTTTAAGAGAATGGGCTCGGAGGGATTTGAACCCTCGACCTCCGCCTCGTCAAGGCGACGTCATAACCCCTAGACTACGAGCCCTTACCGTTGAGTTTAGAATATCAATTCCATTTTTAAATGTTTTAGGGTTACTCCTACTCGACAACTATTGGTATTTTTTCTCCACATTTACCACATCTGTTGCCGTCTAAGTCTATTATCGAGGAGGAAAAACCGTATCTCTCTATCAGTAAAGCTCCACAGCGAGGACAATAGGTATTCTCATAATCACCGTGTGGTACATTTCCAATATAAACGTACTTCAATCCCTCCTCCTTGGCTATCGAAAAGGCTTTTTTCAACGTATCAAGGGGCGTTGGGGGTCTATCTGTCATCTTGAAATGGGGGAAAAACCTCGTGAAATGAACGGGTGTATCAGCAGATATCTCTTCAACAACCCATCTACAGAATTTTCTTATTTCGTTGTCAGAATCGTTGAGACCAGGTATAACAAGGTAGGTTATTTCCAGATGCAGACCAATCTCTTTAGCAAGCTTGCAAGTATTTAAAACCGGCTCCAGTCTTCCGCCAGTAATCTTCCTGTAAAATTCATCACTGAACGCCTTTACATCCACGTTTATGGCATCTAAGTAACTTCCTATCTCTCTGAAGGGTTCTTCATTGATGTATCCATTGCTTACGTAAACCGCGTACAATCCCTTCTTCTTTGCAATCTTCGATGCATCTAGGGCAAACTCATGCCATATGGTTGGTTCATTGTAAGTCCATGCTGTACCTTTACATCCATATCTAATTGCTAGATCAGCAACTTCCTCCACTTCCATCTCCCTCAGGTAAATGTCCTCTGGCCCCACAGCAGATATCGAATAATTTTGGCAATGCTTGCACGACAAATTGCAACCAACAGTACCCATGGAGAATACGTAGCTTCCTGGATAGAAGTGGTAGAGGGGCTTCTTCTCTATTGGATCTACCGCTACAGAAGAAGCTGAGCCATATATCAAAGTGTACAGCTTTCCTCCCTTATTCTCTCTCACCCTACATATACCTCTCTTTCCTTCATAGATTACACATCCGTGCGGACAAAGGGTACATTTCACTTTTTTGTCATCCTTTCTCTCCCAAAACCTAGCTATCTTTTCCATTTGTAAAGGTACCCACACCAGAGCTTATAAAGATTTTTACTATATTGCTAGCTCCATGAAAGCATGGGTATTAGAAAGGATTGCAAGGGTCGAAGATAAGCCGTTGATCCTGAAAGATATAGAGAAGCCAGAGCCAAGGGGAAGAGAGATACTGATAAGGATTTCCACTTGCGGTATATGTAGGACAGAACTTGACGAAATAGAAGGTAGGAAGATGCCAAAGCTTCCTGTAGTGCTTGGGCATGAAGTTGTAGGATTTGTGGAGAAGGTTGGCGAGAGAGCCAGGAGATTCAAAATTGGAGACAGGGTTGGGGTTGGTTGGATATACGATGCATGCGGGAAGTGCAAATTCTGCCTGGAAGGGAAGGAAAATTTATGTGATAGCTTTTTAGCGACTGGATGCGATGCAAATGGGGGATATGCAGAATACATGATAGTAAAAGAAGACTTTGCATATCCGATACCAGATGTTTTTGGAGATGCCGAAGCATCCCCTCTGCTGTGTGCTGGGGCAATAGGATATCGAGCCCTGAAGCTCACCTCTATGAGGAATGGACAGACCATAGCCCTCTATGGATTTGGGGCG
>Ga0190367_1001364_pt1 | contig 14295 bp, 20 predicted proteins | sample 4872181011_MG_FD_171838 | JGI IMG/M metagenome (GOLD analysis project Ga0190367, IMG submission 171838) | Hydrothermal vent microbial mat bacterial communities from Southern Trench, Guaymas Basin, Mexico - 4872-18-10-11_MG | ecosystem: Environmental > Aquatic > Marine > Hydrothermal vents >...
CTCCCTCCTCCCCTAATTCCTCTCCGCCCTGAAGGGCGAAGCTTCCTTAGCGACGTTTTGTGGTGACATAGTCTCTGTACGATCTCCTAAGGCTCAGTCAAAATGTATTTTTATGAATTTAGTATAAGTTATGAAACACCTCGAGTTCAAGGATAAGTTCAAGGAACTTCTGAAGAGTGGTAAGAAGACGGCTACGATCAGGGTTCATTGTAACTTTAAAAAGGGTGAGGAAGTTTTTGTTCACTGCGGGGGAAAGATAATCGGTACGGCTAGGATAGTCGATATTGAAGAAAAGGACTTGGAGGAACTTACAGATGAAGATGCGAGGCACGATGGATTTGATAGCAGGAATAAGTTGTTGGAGGAGATCAGAAGGCTGTATGGTAGTCCTAAAAAAGTTTATATAATTAGATTTAAATTCAAGGAATTTAAGAACGAGATAATACCTTACGAGATGTATTATGGGGAAGAGGATCTGGTAGAAATAGCAAAAACTGCATTAAAAAATCTGAACTTAAACGATAGGGATAAGAAAATACTTGAAATGTTTGTGAAAACGCAGAGCATAAGAAAAACTGCACTAAAGCTTGGAGGGTTGAGAAAAAGGGGAGTTATTAGGAAAATACTGAGAAAATGTTATTTGGAGCTTAAAAAGAAGGGGTTGCTTTAAATGTTAAAGGATTTAAAGGAGAGCTTACCGGTTCTAATACTCTGCTCCTTTGGTGAAATAATAGCCGGAATGTGGATGGGATACCTTTCAAATAGATTTATAATAATTCCTGCTTTAATAATACTCATACCCCCAAGCATATCGTTAAGGGGGAATATATATGCTCCTCTTGGATCCAGACTCGGTACTTATCTGCATGCAGGTAAAATAGAACCTAAATTCAAGCTAAATTCTGTAATAAATGAAAATATAAGCTCATCACTTTTTTTGCTCATAGCTTTAAGCTTCTTAAATGGAATAATATCTGCAAAGATTGCATCGCTTTTGAAAATTCATGAATTCAACTTGGATCTTGTACTTGATCTCATGATAATATCGATAATATCCGCATTTCTATCTGCAGTCTTCATAATACCCTTAACGATTGCTGTTTCGATAGGAAGCTTTAGGTGGGGTTGGGATCCTGATAACGTAACATCACCCCTCATAACGTTTATCAGCGATTTGATAACAATACCTCTCATATTTCTATCAGCAGATTTGGTTTTTCTCACAGGACTTCATGTAAAGGTTGTGATAATTCTTATATCCCTGATATTTATGCTATTTTTTTATAAAAAGAGTGAGAACATGGGATTTAAAATAATAATGGAATCCTTTCCTATTCTGCTTTTCTGTCTGTTACTGGAATTCTGCGTCGGGACAATACTGGGTAATGAAATCGAAGGTTTTGTAAATACTGCCGGAGTCCTTACAATAGTGCCAGCCTTTCTTGCAAGCGGAGGGGCAATGGGAAGTATACTTGTTGCGAGGTTCTCGTCCATGCTTCATCTCGGTTCTCTGAAGCCTTATCTGCTACCCGATAGAGCAGTTTTTAGTAGGTTTTTCGTAATACACCTGCTTGCATTAATCTCCTTTGCGTTTTTAGGCGTATCTGGATTTCTGTTTAACGTAATCCTGTCGATAAAGACTCCTTCCCTACTTTATCTGATCCTGGCTACGTCAATTGCCGGACAGATACTGGCTTTAATCTTAGATATAGTATCGTATTACTTCTCAATAATAAGCTTTAAAATCGGATTTGATCCCGATAACGTTGGAATACCGCTCGTCACATCCTTGATGGATTTCATAGGAATTTCATGCTTAGTGGCAGCACTGAAGAGCTTGAACATAATTTAAATTAGATCTTCAAATGAAATCTCATCAGCCTCCGAATAAGGAGTCGTCATAAGTGTCCTTATCTTCCTCGCTATCTTTTTACCCACCTTTGGTACCTTCATAAGCTCCTCCTCACTCGCAGTAGCTATCCTTTCAATGGTCTGAAAGTGCTCGAGCAGGTTTCTAGCTATAACTGGTCCTATTTCGGAAATAGAGGAGACTACATACTCCATCTGCTCTTTTAACGTCATCTTCGTCTTACCGCTGTGCAGAACAATAGTTCTATCCCTTATGTTCTGCTCCCTTTTTGCAATGGTAATTATGAACTCCGCCGTTTCTTTTGGATCCCTTGTGTTTATCACAGGTATTCCGAAATCTATTGTAATCGCTGCCAGTGCTCCCCTTATAGCATTTGGATTTATCCTCCTGTATAGACCATCACCTTCCACTATTATCACAGGTTTCAAATAGCTCTTCTTAAGCCTTACAATCTGATCAAATATATTCCTATCCTTATTTATCAGGCTATCTACAAAGTCGTCTACAGTCTTCCTCTCAACGACAACTCTATCGCTTAAAACATAATCACCAACATCCAGATTTCTAACCCTTATAATTACACCCCTTTCAAACAGCTCCTTAACAACTTCCGATTTCATCTCTCTGGAATCAACATACACGACACATCTTCCTTCCTGTCTCTCGATCTCAGTTTTCTCCTCTTCAAAGCTTACAAGGCTTTTCTGCCCCTGTCTTTTCTTCAACTGCTCCTTTAACTCTTTAATCCTTTCATACATCAGTTTTTCCTTTCTTAGACTTATCCAGTAATACTTTTCATCCCTGGTTCCCTTTGTAACTAAGACTACTATTCTACCTTCCCTTCTTCTTCCCGTTCTACCCTTTCTCTGGATTGTCCTTATTTCAGAAGGTATTGCCTCGTAAAATATGACTAAATCCGTTTCGGGTATGTCTAGACCCTCCTCGCCAATAGACGTCGCAACTAGAACATCTATCAAACCCTCTCTAAATCTATTTATTATTTCAACCTGTTCCCTCTGCTTCAATCCTCTATCGTCTATTTTACTAGCCTGTCCTATGAACTTGACAGCCCTAATCCCCATATTTCTCAGTTCATTTGTTATTATCTCGGCTGTATCTCTGAAATTCGTAAAAACAATGATTCTGGATTTTGGATTTCGACTAATCTGTTCTCTGATTATATCCTTTAACTTCTCTATTTTAGGATGATCAACTCTGCATCTTAGAGCCTTCAAAACCGCTTTTCTGAATATGGGATCTGATATTATATTCTTTGAGGCTTTGCTGCCACCCTTTGACTTAGCTTCCATGACGAGTCTCTTAAGGTAATGTCTTAAGGCATCAAGTCCCTGAGTCTCTATTAGCTCTATTCCGTGTTGTATCTTCAATATCTCAGCGAGAATCGAGAGGGCATCGAAAAGTCTTGAATCGTTCTTCTCATATGCCTCAACATGTAATGTTTCCTGAAGAGCAAGCAGATCCTTTTTTGACATTCCATCGGCCTTTATACCCAGACCCTCCAGTTTTTTAAATCTTATATCAAGACATCTCTTGAAGCACTCCCTCACTTCTCTCAATTCTTCCGGCATATCTATTCTTACCCATTCTATTTTCTTTTCATGGACATAAGGTATGACGTCTTCATCAAATTCCGTCCTTATCTCTATTTCCTCGATCCTCAGATTATCTACAACCTCCATTATCCTTTCCAGATCGCTTCCAGGCGATGCCGTGATTGCAAGAACAAGAGGATCCTTGGCCTGCTTGAAATAGCTCTTTGCTATGAATACGTAGGAGTAGTTCCCAACCGCTCTATGAGCCTCATCAAACGTTAAGTGTACGACATCCCTTAGATCTATTCTACCTGCTATCAAGTCGTTTTCGATGACCTGAGGTGTTGAAACTACAACTTTAGCATTTTTCCATAGTTTCAACCTCTTATCTGGCGGAATCTCTCCCGTCAGGCAAACTATTTCATCGCTCGGTATCCTCAAAACCCTTCTAAAGAATTCCGCATGCTGCTCGACCAGAGGCTTGGTAGGAGCCAAGAAAAGAACCTTTCCGTTTTTATTATGGAGTCTAGATACCATAACAAGTAAAGCTATCACGGTTTTCCCCAATCCCGTCGGTAGTATTACAAGCGTATTGCGCATTAGTGCCGTTGCTGCTATAGTGATCTGATAACTCCTCCTCTCAATCAAACCATCCTTAATTAGCGGATGATGTACAAACTCCACATCTTATATTGGATGAACTGTTTAAAGTTTTTGGGTTCGCAACGGTTGAAATCAATAATTTAAGCAGTCGCGTGATAGTACATCTATGAATGCACTGATAACGGTGAGTAATAAGGAGGGACTTATAGAATTCGCAAGGAGTTTAATTGAAATCGGTTATAATATCTATGCCACAGATGGTACCGCTAGATATCTTGAGAAGAACGGGATTCACGTCAGAAGGTTATCGGAGCTGACAAATTTGAAGGAAACGAAGGACATAAAAACACTTCATGCAGAGGTGTTCAGAAGGATCTATACGGGGTTCTTCAAAATCGTCGTTGTAAACCTATACGAATTAAAAAGTCTGGAAGACGTAGATATCGGCGGTGTGGCATTGCTTAGGGCGTCTGCAAAAAATTTTAAAAAAGTAATCGTTGTTTCGGACTCCAATCAATACGATGATGTCATTATGAGATTAAAAAACGGTGATATTGACGAACGGTTTAGATTAGAACTAGCGATAAAGGCTTTTAAATCTGTCGTCAGATATGATCTATCGGTTCTAGATATGTTAAGAAAACTAAAAATATCGCAATAGATTAACTTCGATTATGGTGATAACATGAGAAGGACAAAGCTCGTCAACGATATCGTTGAGCTCGTACCTATTCTCCAGATGTTTTCAACAAATCTATATAAAAACGTATATGATGCACTATTATCCGAGTGGCTGACATTTGATGAACTAAAACAGAGATTCGGTGAAGGTGTCGAGGAAGCTTTAAGGATATTGAAGCATGCTGGCATGCTGGAGGTAAAGTGGAGAATGCCATCAGATCCGGCAGGAAGGCCAGAAAAGGAGTACCATGTCAGCTACACCCATATAAATGCAAGCTTTTACGTACCCCTGAGGGACCTGAACAAGATACTCGAAGTTGTATTCATGCCAGATGATGAGTTCGAAGAGATAGTAAAAAAGGTTATGGATGAGGTTAAGGCCGGGAGAATGTCTGTTCAGCACATAAGTAAAAGTCTGGGACTTGAACCTTTGGTAGTCAGGGCAATTGCAAAAAAATCTCTGAAGCTCAATTTAAAAGGTCAGATAGTTGAAATTGCAAAAAAAGAGGAGTTATGATCAGGGATATTTTGAATAGGTTTAAATGGCATCCTGAATTCAATTTTGAAGACGTAGAAGTTGTTTACATAGATAGACCTAAAGGATTCTCAGAGATAAGGGGTGATGAGATAGAAAAGATAGGTCACAAGTTTTTGTACCTTCGTTCAGGTCTCATGATTCCAATGCATAGGATAGTTGAGATAAGGTATAGGGAGAGAGTCGTTTGGAGGAGAGGAGATGTTAAGAAGTAGATTTAGTAGGGATATGGATGAAGAAGCTCTAAAATTCTCTTCATCGATCGATCAGGACAGGTACATATTTTATTACGACATATTAGTCGATATGGCCCATGTTCTGGGGCTGCTCAGATGTAATCACATAAGTGAAAAGGATGCTAAAGAAATCATCAGGGGTTTACTGAGAATTAGGGAAATGGGATATGAAACAATACCCAAAGAATATGAAGATATACATGAAGCAATAGAATCCGAACTTATTAAGATCACGGAAGCCGGAAAGAAGATGCATACTGCGAGAAGTAGAAACGATGAAGTCGCCACATGCCTGAGGATGTTTGTAAGGGATAGACTTCTCTCCCTCGCCCTTTCGCTATTAGAACTAAGAGAGGTATTTATTGAAAAGGCCTTGGAAAACTTAGACGTTATAATGCCGGGATTCACACACTTACAATACGCTCAACCGACTAGGCTTTCGCATCACATAGTAGCGTATCACGATATGATTGAGAGAGATTTTACAAGAATAATCAATACCCTAAAGTTCGTTAACCTATCCCCTCTAGGTTCATGCGCATTTGCCTCAACTTCTCTAAAGCTTGATAGGTTTTACACCGCGGAATTGCTTGGATTTGACGGAATAGTTGAAAATAGCTGTGATGCAGTTTCGTCCAGAGATTTTTTAATAGAATCCGTTTTTATTTCGGCTTCAGTGATGTTATCGCTGAGTAGAATTGCAGAGGAGATAGTGTTATGGAGTTCCGAATTCGACTTCATAGACTTGCCAGAGGAGTTCGCGTCGACATCCAGTATAATGCCCCAGAAGAAGAATCCAGATATAGCAGAGCTGATAAGAGCCAAGGCTGGTACCGTTATTGGATGTTTGACATCGGTCATGTCGATATATAAGGCTATGCCCTTTACTTATAACAGAGACTTTCAGGAAATGAACTATCATCTCTTCAAATCCTTTGATATCGTAGAGCTATCGGTAAATCTAATGAAGAAGATGTTCGAGAAGATTAGGTTTAAGCGTGATGTTATGCTTGAAAAAGCCGTTAAAAACTTTTCAATTGCCAGTGAACTAGCTGATAGAATGGTAAAAAAGGGAGTACCGTTTAGAGATGCTCACAGGATTGTTGGAAGGGCAGTAGCACTTGGAGATCTAAATAAGATTGAAGAAATAGCCAAAGAATTTGGATACGATATAGATCTGGATTTAAAACTTGATGTAGTCGATGCCGTTGAGAACAGGAAAAACATCGGTGGCACTTCGAGGGAAGAGGTTTTAAGGATGATCAATGCCAGAAAGGAAAGACTTAAAGACGATTATGAACTCCTGTCAGATACAGTTGAAAGGATATGCAGCAGACTTGAAAGACTTCACGAAGAAGCGTTTAAGCTGCTGGAGATCGAATAAACTTATATGGCATCATCTAAAGCTTTATCTTACGGTCAAACACATCGATAAAACGTTTAAAAATCTAACTATTCAATAAAAATCATGGGACTTGAGGGAAGAAGGGTCAGAATTAGAGCAAAAGATAAGATTTTTGAAGGAATTGTAATGCCCTCATTCACCGATTGCCTTGTGCTTAAACTCGATAGCGGATATAACGTCGGATTCAAGGAATACGAGTTGCTTGAGATAATAGAGGAAAAGCCAATCGAATTTCCTAGACCAAAGCTTGAGAAGAAGGAGGGATTGCCCGATGTAAAGATAATCTCGACAGGTGGGACAATTGCTAGTAAAGTCGACTACAAAACAGGTGCCGTTACCAGTCAATTTACGGCTGAGGAAATAGCTGGAGAAGTTCCGGAATTGTTAAAGATCTGCAACGTCGATGCCATGCTCCTTTACAACATCTTAAGTGAGAACATGAAACCTAAAAACTGGATCGAGTTGGCAAGAGAGATTTACAAATCGATAAGGAAGGGTTATGACGGTATAATAATAACACATGGAACGGACACAATGCATTACACGGCTTCAGCCATAGCTTTTATGCTTTCAACACCAGTTCCAATAGTTTTTACCGGAGCTCAGAGGAGCAGTGATAGACCATCCAGCGATGCATCTATGAACGTTTTCTGCTCTGCAGCTGCAGCGATATCTGATCTGGGTGAGGTTGTAGTTGTTATGCATGGATCTACGAGCGATGACTACTGCCTTATCCACAGAGGTGTAAAGGTTAGGAAGTGTCATACGTCGAGGAGGGATGCGTTCAAATCTATAAACTTCCCACCCTTGGGAAGGGTTCATTATCCTTCAGGTAAGATCGATTGGATAGTAAAAGAGAGATTTAGGAGAAATGAGAGGGAGCTAGAATTGAGAGACAATTTAGAGGAAAAATGCGTCCTAATAAAGTTCTTCCCGGGTTTAAAACCAGATATACTTGAGTTTTATTATGAAAGGGGATATAGAGGATTTGTCCTAGAGGGGACAGGGCTCGGTCATGTTTCAACCGATTGGATCGATACCATCAAGAGGATATCAGAGGACTGCTTAATGGTAATGACTTCGCAATGCCTGTGGGGTAGGATATGCTGCAGGGTGTATGACACGGGAAGATATCTTCTAAGAGCGGGAGTGATTGAGGGCGAGGATATGCTACCTGAAGTTGCACTGATAAAAGTTATGTATCTACTGGCGAATTACGATCTGGAAGAGGCAAAGGAGCTCGTTAGGGTAAATCTCGTCGGAGAAATAACTAACTCGACAAGATACGACGTTTTCATATCAGGCGGATCTTGATCCTTATACTTCAAGTAATAACGAACCAGCGTTGCCCACATAAAACTTTATATGCTATCGATCAGAGATAAATTATGGATTTGACGTTGATTTTATTCGGATTGCTGATAATCGCGTTCCTATTCCTGATATCGGGAATAAAAATAGTCAGGGAGTACGAAAGGGGTGTTATATTCAGACTGGGGAGATTGGTCGGCGCTAGGGGACCAGGCATATTCTACGTGATACCTATCGTCGAAAACATGGTTAAAGTTGACCTGAGAACTGTAACGTACGATGTTCCGACCCAAGAGGTTGTAACGAGGGATAACGTCACCGTCAGGGTCAATGCAGTAGTTTACTACAGGGTCGTAGATCCAGAAAAGGCCGTTACAGAGGTTTTGGACTACATGTATGCCACCGCTCAAATAGCTCAGACTACGTTGAGGAGCGTTATAGGACAGGCAGAGCTTGATGAAGTTTTATCAGAAAGAGAAAAATTGAATCTAAGACTTCAGAAGATCATAGATGAGGCAACAAATCCATGGGGAATAAAGGTTACAGCTGTAGAAATAAAAGACGTTGAACTGCCAGAAGAGATGAGGAGAATTATGGCTATGCAGGCTGAAGCTGAAAGAGAAAGAAGGGCTAAAATAATAAGAGCAGATGGTGAACTCCAGGCATCAAAGAAGCTGCTTGAAGCTGCTAAGATTCTCGAGGGAAGCAGAGGGGCAATGATGCTGAGAGTTCTCCAGACTCTGAACGAAGTTGCATCGGATCAGGCAAATACAATAATACTACCGATCCCCGTCGAACTACTCGAGTACTTTAGAAGCAATAGAAAGTAATTAACCTCCTCCCCGCACTGAAGTGCGAGGATTCCTTGCGGGGAGATTTGCGCATATCCTCAGCCTCGCTCCTCATCAGATATACGCGGGGTGGGCCAGCACTCCGTTAAACCCGTCTTCCGCAAGGCGGAGAAGTAGGCTATAGTTCCCCTTGCTCGTTTTACCTTCCCTTCCCACCCGACATCGATAAATCAGAGCGAGGTTTTGTAAGACTAACTCTCCACAAACCTCCCCCTCCCTCCTCCCCTAATTCATCTCTGCTCTTTACAGTAGTTCTGAGAGTTGACAATTAGGTTTAATCTAAATGAGGTTAAGAATTTTTATTTTATTTTTAAATGTTTTCTAAATTTTTATTTCAAAGTTGAATTCCAAACTTTCGGAACTACTGTAAAGAGCGAGGCTTTCTTAGCGACGTTTTGTAAAATTAATAAGATGTTTATCAGCCACTCGCTTAAGACCCTGTCAATATAGGATGTCCAGACAGAAGTTGAATTTATAGATGCGATTGGGGTCTGGTAGATGTGCAAATTTATCCTAAAATACACACCAACCTTTATTCCCCATTTACGACGGAGACCCGAGTTACTCCGCCTTTTGACGGATTCATCGAATCTCCATCGGGTTTGTTCAACCGCTCCACCTCGCTTAGCTCATCGACTTCATTGCAGTTGAACTCATCTCCGCAAGCTATAAGTAGTAAGAATTTAAAAAGCTTACTTCTACGTTTTTCTATGAACTCTGTAACGGCGTTAAATTCCGCTGAATATCCTCTCAACCAGCCATCTTGAATCGAACTTAACTAGGTCGTCGTATCCCTGTCCGGTTCCTATGAAGAGGATTGGTTTTTCCGTTACGTAACTTATCGAGATCGCTGTTCCGCCTTTCGGATCTGCATCGAGCTTTGTTAATATCGTTCCATCTATCCCAACTGCTTCGTTAAACATCCTTGCCCTTTCAACTGCATCATTTCCAGCAATGCTCTCATCGACGAATATCGTTAAATCTGGCTTAGTTACCCTCTTTATCTTGGCAAGCTGGTCTATCAGATTTTTCTTTGTATGCATCCTTCCGGCGGTATCTGCCAGTACGAAATCTATCCCCTTACTCTCCGCATGTCTCAGTGCATCGTATATCACAGCTGCCGGATCTGCCCCCTGTCTGTGTTTTATAACCCTTACACCCAATCTCCTTGCATGCTCTTCGAGCTGCTCTATTGCTCCAGCCCTATAAGTATCTCCTGCTGCGAATACGACACTGTACCCGAAATCCATTAATCTTTTCGCAATCTTAGCAATTGTCGTGGTCTTTCCGGTTCCGTTCACACCGACGAATATTATGTTAATAGGCCTTTTTTCCCTTAGCCTCGCTTGCACGAATTCATCGAAATCGAATCTGTTTTTGTCCAGTATATTTAGGATGGTAGATTTTAACTCGTTTAAAACTATATCAGACAACTTCTCTCCTATCTTCCTCCTCCTTCCAACGAGTTTTTCTTTGAGCTTTGATGATATCTCATCAACAACTTCCAAGGCCACATCGCTCTCAAGTAGTATTATTTCCAGATCTTCCAAGATATCGCTAATCTTTTTCTCATCTATTATAATTTCTCTGTCAATTATCAATGCCGTTATCTTATCCTTTAACCCTATCTTCTTATCCCTTTCTCGTGATGATACTTCCTCATACTTTATTTCAGATTTGTCCAGTTTTTTCTTAAATAGGCCCAGCTTCTCCCTTAAAAATTTGAACATCACTTTTCACCCCTAGATTTCTCTCCTATTTTCTCAAGCTCCTGCTGAATTGCCCTAGCCCTCTCAACTATCTGCTGTAATAGCTGTTCAAGTCTAGTTATGCTTTCCCTAATTATCTCCCTCTTTCTTTTTAAAAATTCTATCGCTTCTCCCACATCCTTCTCAATAACGACTCCTGCTCCAACGTCTACTAGCATCTTCTTCGAATTTTTGACATCCACATATGCGAACACTCCGCCACCTAGATTCATAAGGGCTTCAACACCGTTGTCCAATGAGCTGAAGTATTCCAGGCTTTCTATTGTTTTTTCGAGCTGGGAATCAACTATTTCAAGCTCGAGAATCCTCCTCTGGACAGTTTCAGCCTCCGCCTGCAGCTGCTGAAGCACTAAAACCTTTTCACGCGTTTTTTCTTCCATTTTTATTCAACCCTCTTCAAAGACTTTATCTTTATCAGATGTCTTTTAACTTTATGGTTGCTTCCGATCAAGGAATATAATTTTTCCAGCGCAAATCTCTCATTATGAGCCTCCACAACCTTTTTAAACTTCTGCCAATTGTTTGCATTTTTAAAAACACCTTCAACTTCGAATTTCATGATATCACCCCCTAAGGAAAAAGCGATTCTTCGATTACACCAAGTTCAAATCCAGTTGTATCCTTTCCGACTATGTAACCCTTTGAGTTCGCGACAAGACCTGTTCCCACCATATCCACACCAAAATTTACAGTTCCTGTACCAACTTCAACCTTCATAACCTCTTTTGCTTTCTTTATTTCCCATTCACTGGCATTTGGATTTAATATACCTCCTCTGTTCGTTATTACGGCAGCCATTCCAACCGTTTTAATTCCACCGATCGTACTCCTTATTACATCAACATCCAGGAATTCGGATACACTTTCTATGATTTTATCTTCGGCTTCTGGATGCATTATAGCACCTCTGTCATTTATGCAGGTTATATTACCGAGACACGTCATGGGTGTTCTTATAACGTAAACATCCGTAATCCTTTTTAACCTTTCAATCTCCTTCTGCCTTACCAAATCGCTTACAATGATTCCTCTCGAATTAGCAGCAATAAGAGATCCTACTAGCTCCGATCCTGAAATAGTAGTAATTACTACATCGACATCCAACTCATCTCTCAGATATTCAACCGCTTTTTTATCATCTATTCCCAGAACTGCAAAGTGCTCTGTAGCCCTCATGTACAATCCTATTAAAGGATTACCCTTTATCGAAAGCATCTTTACCATGATCAACCTTGTTCCTCTTTTTTCTCTTCTACCTCCTCCTTTTTCTCCCTGATCCTTTCGGGTTGATATAGTTCGGCTTCAACTATTCCATCGTCGAATTTTACAGCTCTTATCCTTATTCTCGCAGGAGGTTTCTGTGAACCTCTTTCCCAGATCTTTAAATTTATGCTCTGATCTATTTTTACCTTGTCTTCCTCTGTCTTCATGTGTTTGCTCAAAAACCTTCTTATGTAAGCTATTGCCTTCTTTGATCTAAGCCATCTGGGATATCTCTTCATTTTGTGTTTAATCCTCAAAGAATATATCCTCTCCACGACAACCTTTGCCATTTCTCACACCTTCAACTTTTTATGTCTCCAAAACCTTCTCTTGGGACTCGTAATCACTCTTCTATTCGTCTTTATTGTAATCCAGACTGGAGGCCTTTTATTTGACTTTAAAAACTTGGCCAGCCTTTTTTTCACACCAACAGTCTTCTTGCCCATTTTATCACTTCCTGATTATCCTTGTCTCCCTTCTTCTAGACGCTATTTGCTTTAATATTGAAACTAGAACCTCATCGCTTATCTTCTGCTTAATCTTACCAGCCTGAGCCAACGCTATCAGCTGATTCTCCACAGCCTCAGCTATGTCTGGATGACCGAGTTTCAGTCTTGCAAGTCTCTCTCTTGCCGCCGGTTCAAGTATGCTTCTAAGTATTGCCTTCTTCTGGATCTCTATCTGCTGCTGCAACTCCTGCTGTCTCCTCAACTCTTCAAGCTCTCTTCTTCTTTGCAATTCAAGCAACTTCCTCCTTCTAATTTCTTCCAGTTCCTCATCCATATAATCACCTCCAATACTCTGTTATTTAGTATTTTGCAAGCTCGGGTATTTCTTTTATAATTTCTCTTTTTATTTCAGCCGCAATTTTATCTAGAAACGATCTACCTTTAGGCGTTACTATTCTTCCATCCTTAGTTTTCGTGACAAATCCCGCTTTCTCAAGTTGCTGGAGGGCTTTTCTGATTATAGAACCGCTACCCTTCCTGAATTTCGGTGGTTCTACACCCCTCCTCTTCCTTCCTCCATAGGCACTCCTCAATCTCTCTATTCCAACCGGTCCGTCTATGTAAACCTTCCTGAATATAGCCGCAACCCTTATCCACCACCAATCCTCCTGTTCGGGTGATCTCTCCTTATGAACACCGGTCTTAACGAACTTCGCCCATTCAGGTGGTCTGAATTCGTTCATCTCTTTTAGTTTCTCGGCTACCCTTTCTATCAGTTTATCGGCAGGAACATCGTAGACAGTCGTCATAAGATCACCTCCTAAATGTTAAAACAAATCCCCTAAAGTCTACGAGCTCCCCTTTTACCCTCCTCGCTATTTCGTTTGCCAGTTCTTTTTTATCCATTTTCGTGGACGATCTGAAATTCCTGAGCATCCTAACCTTTACAATTCCATACTTCTCAAGTATCGTATTTATTTCGTTTATAACTCCTTCGTTAATTCCCCTTTTTCCTATGTTTATCGTTATCACCTTCTTCATGAAGTGTCTCATACTTATAAATTGTTTAAAAAACTTTGCAGTGATTGCGCATCTGACCTGGTCACTCACATTTAACATAACTTCATTCAGGCTCATCCCAGGTGAGCGCTCGGGAGCTCCTTTCAGCCCCGATAACTCACCCTTAGCACGGGCACATCGTCATTATCGGAGCCTTGGGGAACATCCAGGCGGGTTCGATAACGGCATCCACCTCGCTATGTTCATTGACTTCACCGCCGTTATTTCATCACCGATAAATTTAAATAATGTGACATCACTTAAATATTTCGGTCATGACAAGGTTGGTATTTAAATCGAGGGTTGTGAAGGGGGGAGATAGATTCGTCATAACGATTCCGAAGAGGTTGAACGAGAAAGCTTCCAAGCTATACATGAAAGAGGTGATAGTAATTGTCGAAGAGCTTGATTAGAAGTGGTAGAAAAGTTGCTACACATGTTACGATCAACGTCCCGATCAAAGGATCTCCAGAAGACACTGCTAAGCTTATGAGATTGATGTACAGATTCAGAGATTGTGTTAGGAAAGCACTACCCTTAGTAAAAGATGGAATGGATCCATCTAAAGGTAAAATGATCTTGAAGTCTTTCATTAACAACACATGGTATGCTTACTCAGCCTGTTGTATGGCTAAACTGGTTTTGGAGGGATTGGGAGCTATGGATGGTGAATACGCAAACATAAGAAAACCATTCCTCGTTAGTAGCGG
>Ga0190367_1001365_pt1 | contig 14277 bp, 16 predicted proteins | sample 4872181011_MG_FD_171838 | JGI IMG/M metagenome (GOLD analysis project Ga0190367, IMG submission 171838) | Hydrothermal vent microbial mat bacterial communities from Southern Trench, Guaymas Basin, Mexico - 4872-18-10-11_MG | ecosystem: Environmental > Aquatic > Marine > Hydrothermal vents >...
TCTCTAAGCGGAGAGAAACGTACAGGCATCTCGTCGAACACCACGACCAAAACGTCTACCCCTCTAACCCGGCTGAGAACGCGTTGTAAAAGCTTAATCGACAAACCTATTCTAACCCCGCCGCGTCTCGGAGCGCTATGTGGCGCTTAACGTACCCGATCTCGAACTCCTCCCTCACCATCGAGAGAGCCCTAAGCAGTTTTTCACGGCCCCTACGCCTAGCCACGACGTACTTGACCTCCCTAGCCCTCTCCATCCTTAAGAGCCTAGCCACCTTACCGACCGTACCCCTACCCAGGGAGTAGTAGGACATACCCCTCACAACTACTCTCCACACGCACGCCACGACGAAAATCCGGCAGGGCCTCGGATTGCCCCCCGCTAAGGGAATCGAAGTACTGCCCGATCCCCACGCGCAGCGATTCTCTATCTCCCAATACCCCTATAGCCGCCGGGATTCTCACATAGGTGTTCTACTAATCGCCAGAACTAACTCCCCGCGCTTGATATGCGGAATCTGTCCAAATATAACTCTCATTTTGGGGACATATTCCTTATATATCACCCGCGTATTATTACCGTGAAGGTGAAAGATGTGAAGCTCAAATTGTTCGTAAGGAAGTTATTACTAAATAGGAGATTCGTAATACTGGCCATACTGCTACTAGTAGGCCTAGCCCACCTAGCCCTCGGAGACCCAAGCATAGGAATATTAAGCGCAGGTGATGACCCACCTGGTCACGCGGATCCAGATCCGGGTCCAGGATAAAATGCACGGAATGGTTAATATGAACAATATATCAGATATATTATCGGCGGTAGCTACATCTACTTCATTAAGAGAGGCCGCTAGGAAAGCGGGAATCCCTCACTCTACATTAAGTAGATTAATTAAGAAACTTGAGCAAAAAGGTAAGTTTAGAGCATTCTTTAACTATCCGAAACTTGGATTAGTCCCCCTATTAATTATCGCTGAGTGGACTTCTATACCTAGCAAGAATAAGATAATCGAAGGTACAGTCTCTATAAGAGAGGGATATTCGCTAGGATTACGCGCATTAGTAATAACGGCTTTAGTTCCCTTCCGTCTTTTAGATAGCTATTACCTACGCCGTTTAAATGAGTGGGGGCTTACTCCATATGTAGTAGTACGTGGGTTAGAGTATTTAAAGTGGAACCCAGCTCTAGCTCCTGTTACTCATATAAGTCGCCATATTCCATCAAAATATGGTATTAATGGCTCGTTTTTTATACCTATATATTCTGAACTCGAAAAAAAGATCTTAACAGAGAATACTCCTCCTAGCCCCATAGAACCCAATATTAATGTGCCGGATCCGTACGATCTTGCCTTACTTTTCAATTTCTGGAGACATTCTCCTTGGGAACCTAAAAAGATACCAAAATATGCTATAAAAGATGGCTTAAAGAACATTAATGCCAAAAGAATAAGCGACCATTGGCGTAAACATCTCTTACCATATTGGCTATACAATACCTATATCTCGTATTTTAGAATGCTTGAGGTGCCCCTCCGTGTATTAATATTTACAGGTAGAAGTATTTATGGCGTTGCACGAGCCCTTGCGTCAATACCCTATACATACTTCTCAGTAATAGATATTGACAGAGTGGCGATCGTTATGCAGGCGCCATGTAGTTTATATATAGACTTTTATAAGCTACTATCAACTTTTGACGTATCCGTGGAGTATGATTTATTACTAGCGCCTTCCCTAGTTAGATGGGATCCACGGCTGTGGCGGTTCGTCAGGAAGAGGGGGAAGAGATGGGAATGGTGCGAGCCGAAACTCGTAGAGGTAAAGGTGAAGAGGAGGCGCGTGTAGAGGCTTGGAGGATATTCGCGGCTAACCACGGAGATTTCGCAGGGGTATTGGAGTTCCACCTAGCCAATAATTTCGGCGTTTCGCCCGAGGAGGCTATTAAAGACCCCCTCGCCTTTTACAAATATTTAGCTGAGCTTATAGGGGAGGCTTCGGCTAAGTTTGTCATAAGGCTTATAGAGGAGGAAGCTCAGGTAAAAGGTATAAATGTCGAGCTTCTAGAGGTTATAGAGAACGAGATAGGCCCCTAACCGCGTGTTAATCTAGGTTCGAGGTTTCTCTTAGCCTGATGAGTACGGCGCTTTTGGGGGGTATCACCAGTTCTCCCCTCACCTCGGCTCTACCCCATACCACCTCGCCCACGGCCGTTGTTGGGGCCTCCCTGTAGGAGTGGTTTATCAGGAAGAGCAGGCTTGGCTCCCCGTTTTTAGCCCAGTACTCTACCTGTATCGATGGGGTTGAGGGGTTGTAGACAGGTTTTATCCCGGCTTCTCTGGCCAGCATCTCATATATCTTGTACTCGTTCCCGAGACTGGCCTCTCTGAGGTAGAGTTCTAGGGGGTACGGGGATAAGTAGGCCAGGCCCCTCCCCCTCTTAGCCCTGAGCAAGAGGGGCTCGCCCCCGCTCTCACATACCACTTCTGCCTCTACGGGAGTGAAACCCGTGGAGCCGACGTCTCTCCTAGTGGCTGGCACCTCTACGAGTTCTCCATCTATCTTCAGCTCTAGCTTCTCCCGCCACACCCCCTTAAAGCCCGCCTTAAGGGATGGCTTGACCCCGAATAGCTCCGTCCACACGTGGCACGAGGACACATGTGGGTGGTCTAGGTACCTCGCGTGCGAGTAGTACAATACTGAGCCTTTCTCCACGTACTCTAGGAGCCTGCGCCAAGTCGTAGTCAGCAGCCTGGGTACGCTCGGCACTATTATCAGGGGCTTCCTCTCCATCTCCGTCTCTCTGATGAACGTGACGTTTAAGGCGGCGCGCTTAGCCATCACGTAAGCCTGAACTAAAGCTGAGAACAAGTCCCCCCTATCCTCAAAGGTGAAGGGGTAGGACTTGTAAAAGGTTGCTGGCACTAGTATGCCGACGTCCCTCTCGGGCAACTCGTACTCCTCGTCGCCTAGTATCTCCAGTAGCTCTCTAAACCTCTTGACGGACTCGGCCGCTGGTTTAGGCGACCCATCACTCCTGAACAAGCCGAAGGATAGCTCGTGAGGCTCCCATAGATATGGCTCATCCCCCTCCCTCGGGAAGTCGAAGGCACACCATATCAAGGCGCCGCGCGCCCCTAGGGCTAGCGACCCCACTAATATAGTCTCTATGAAGCCTGCATGGCTCTCCTCCGTATATAGGTTCGTCGGGAAGCCAAACTCTTCGAGTATTGTCGGTTTGCCGGTACTTAGGCAGTACTCAAGTATGGCCATGTACGTTAAGCCGTGCCTGACAGGGTCGTCATCGTACAGGTATATGTGAGGAGATAAGTAGTCCACTAATTCGCCCACATTCTCCGGCATTAGGAATACGGGGCTCGTGGGGGAGGTGTTATCCCCTATGGATACTGGTCTCTCGTCTATGAACTTTATAGCCCCAACCACGGACTCCGCCCACGACCTAAAGTGGTCAGGCTCCTCCGGAGTTTTCACGTGCCTTATCTCGTTACTGACAACCCAACACTCAACCGCGGGGTGCCCCCTAACCCTGCTCACAACCCTCCTTATGAAACGGATAGTCCTATGCGTAACCGCGGGCGTGTAGACCTCGTTCGAGGGGTCCCAAGGGAAAGGCCAGTTCTTACCTGACATGTGCCCTACGAGTAGCGTCAGGAAGACTTTAAACCCCCTCTTACTGGCCTCGTCCAGGAATTCCGTTAGCTTTATGAGGGCGTCCCCCTTAACCTCCCCGCTCGGGTAGGCGAAGTCCTCGGCTAGCAGGAACACCCTGAGCGAGTCTACTCCTATACTCTTGAGCTTCTCCAAGTCTTCTACTATCGAGTCTAAGTCCCACCTCCTCCACATCAATATGTTGGCTTCCCGAGGCCAGAAGTTAACGCCGAGGTAGAAGTCGCTAGCCTTAACTATAGGGTCTACGTAGAATCTAGACATGGTAAACCCCTCTAAGCTTTAACGGGTATATTGAGTGAAATAGAGAAATAAAGCTATTCCCTACGTTTAAGCTCCTTAATAACCCCCCTAGGATCGTCAACTATAAGGTAGCACCAGTTCAGCAGTCTGGGCCCTAGCTCCTCTACGAGCCACCTAACTTCCCTCTCCCCTACTATCCACAGGAACACGTCGTAGTTTGAACTTCTAAGCTCCTCTACGAGTTCCCTATCGGCGTACTCCACGTTTAACGATACGCCCTGGGCCCCGGCCTCTCTCACGATTTCACGGGGATGCTGCGGCCTACTATCCAGGCTTAATAACCTACGTATAGTGGTGCATTTCCCAGCCAGGGCTACCTCGTTGTGAAACCTAGAGACTAGGTAAACGTTAAACTTACCCCGTACGCCGTTCTGAGACACGAGCGTAGCCGTGCTCTCAAGGATACCCCTCCTCTTAACGTCTACTAGTAGGAGCGTGCCGTCGGGGAGCCCCAGTGATAAAAGTTTGGCAAGATAATCCTTCAGGGTTAGGCTTCCTTTAGCCTCGACTTCGTCGTGAGCGACGCATAAACCCGTAGGAGTCGGTAAGACGTCGAACTCTAAGCCTTTCAAGTACCTCCTAACTAGGGGGTCTGAGCACAGCCTGGAGAGTTCCCTCAAGTCCTCGTCGCTATTTACTTTGTGCTTTACTAGTTTCAAGACCCCCGCCGAACCCCCCAGCGTTCAGCTAATTTATATTGTTATCGCCTACTGACTTTTTAATAATTTAAAATTGAGCTATAAATTCTATATATCTTAGGCATGTAAGGGTTAAAATCGATAAAAATAGTGGCGCAGATATAAGGTTTATTAAATATTTCAGACTCCTCTAACGGCCGTGCTTATCTTCTCGATTATCGATAAGACCTCTTTAGAAGCTATAGGCGGCGAGAATACCCTCACGTCTGGCGGCAGTATATCGCCGGGTTTTCGAGTATCTCCTCGAGGAAGTAGTCTTCGACGAGTTCTACTTTGAGAGGGTTGGCGTAGTACGTGGCTACTGTGCTGGCAGCCGCAACCTCGGGCTTTAACATGGAGTTTATTCAGGCGTGGGCTAGCTCCACCTCTTTCGCTTTTGACGGTATCACCATGAAGTTTATCCACGTGGTAGTCCCCTCTTTCGGGACGACGTACTTAATGCTTTCCTCTTCCTCCTGGGCGGTCAGTATGTCTCCGTTCCAGGCCTGGGCCGCGTGTATAGACCCGTCCTGTAGCCCCTTGATATATATGCTCGCCCCGACGTACCCAGCCAGGTATGGTTTTTGCCTCCTGAGGAGTTCTATAACTTTCTCTACGGTTTCGTCCGACCAGTCGTCGAGCCTTATGCCCAGGTATGGCTTGGCGGCGTTTATGCCCTCTATGAACTCCTCAAGCATAGTAACCTTGCCTTGTGGGCTGGCAGGAAGTTCTCTGTGTCGAAAAGCTGCTCGTACCCCTCTATCTCGCCCTCCCTGACATACTTGGAGTTGTAGCCTATCCCCGTCGTGCCCCACATGTGGGGTACGGCGTACTTGAAGCGGGGGGTCGAAGGGGTTATTGAAGAACCTGGGATCAATGTTCTCAGGTTGAGTATGAGGGAGTGGTCTAAGAGGCGTATGAGGTCCTCGTCCACGGCCTGGCGTATGTAGGAGTCCGTTAAGATTATTAGGTCGTAGCCTTCACTCCCCAGCTGGATCTTGGTGAAGGCCTCCTCGGCAGCCTCGTACTCGTCGTATATGACCTCTACCCCGTATAGCTCCTCGAATTTGTCTATAACGGAGGGGTCTACGTAGTAGCTGTAGTTGTAAACCTTTAACTGTCTCTTTCCCGGTTTAAGCAGCGAGTATAGGGTTCCCCCTAATACGGCCGCTGCAGCCGCGGCGCCGAGTAACTCTAGAAACCTCCTCCTAGTTATCTTCACAAGCTACATCGAAACTCAGAGGGATAGAAACTACTTCTCTCCCAGTACTAGAGGGCAGGTGTATACCTGCCTATGTCTATCAACGTGATGATGAGTATGCGCGAGATCTTAAAGCTAGATGGGAAGGGGTGAATATGCGCCGCTCAGCTAGTTCGGGATACTACCATGTCAAATATTTCGTCGAATATCTTCTTCACCTTTTCCTGGTTAAATGCCGTGCTCTCGAAGTACTTCACAGGGTTTATCTTTCCGCATACCTCCTCGATAGCCGCGTTGTCCACCTTCCTCTCCAAATCAGCTTTATTACCTATAACAAAGGTTATAGCTCCTGGCTTAGCCACGGCTTTAGCGTGATTATCCCATTCCACTAGTGAAAAGAGAGTTGAGGGCCTGGAGAGGTCGAAGATGTATATGAGCCCTACGGCTTTCTTAGCAACTAAGGGGAGTATGAAGCGGAACCTCTCCTCCCCGCCTATATCCACTATTAAGAACTTCTTACCCTTGTACTCATAAGTGTAGAAATCCGCGCCCACAGTCAGGCGCTCTGGGGGCTCTCTGCCTAAGAAAGCCCTAGTTAGCGTACTCTTCCCTACTCCGCCATCCCCGCAAAGCACTACTTTTAGTACTGCCAAGGCAGATCACTGCTACTTGAAAGTACGTCTATACAGTTCTTCTGAGAACTCTATGGGTATTTCCTCGAAAAGCCCTGGGAAGTCCTCAACTATCTTTTCGGGCGGCCTATTAGCGGGAGCATAAATGTGTACTAATTCCGTGTAGGGGTCGCCGGCAGACATAGACTTAGTCAGCCTGGTATACACTCTCCACTTTCCACCACCAGCGAGTATAGAGTGGGTATTACCAGCGCCTTCGTAGGCCCCAGCCGGGTAGTACGCTATTTTCTTACCCATTTTAACCCCCATATCCCAAGGCGACTTATCATCCCTAATAGTGAGAACATACATGGGACCCTCGTCAACTTCCCTTATTGTCATTTCGACCTCAGGATCTGTACCCGCGAAGAGATACCAGGCCAACCTGCCGAGGAACTTTATCGTTTGAGCGCTTACAGAAGCCCTTTCAATATCCTTCCTTAACCTCATTACATACGCATGCCCCATCACGTAGCCCCACTCGAAAAGCCTTCTTATAGCCTCCTCATAACCGTAGATTTTGACTATTTCTGTTATAGCCATAACATATACCCTATTGAGAGTATAGACGTCTACAGTGGAGGAGCCTAGCTTCTTCCTGACACGAGCCACGAGCATGCCTATTCTCTCCGTGGCCATTTAATCCACCATTCTAGACTTATACGCCCATTAACTAGCAGATGATGTTATTAACCATATATGATGAGCGAAGTCATCTTTATATCAATTAGCTCTCATTTCCTGGTAAATAGAAAAAGAAATTACATTCTTAGCTCTATCTCCTTTAAGTAGCCCAGGGCCCTTAAACGCTCAGCTATCAGCCTGACCCGGGAGAATGGCATGCCAAGAAGCTCAGCTATCTCTCTGAGACTTCTCTTCCCGTCGCACATGACGAGTACTCTTAACTCCTCCTTAGTTAGCGCGCTCACATCCGGGGTTAACTCTGCGGGTACGGGTACCTCCCGTAGGGTGTTTATTAGAGATACTGTAGGCCTAACAGCGGCTTCGACCCCCCTTATGCCGCCGTTCTTATCGACGTAGACTATGATTTGATGGTCTCCGTGGGGCACTACTACGGCTGTAACTCCCGCTGGCGAGGAAGAGGCCTGCTCCACTATCTCCCTACTTATATCTACCTCGACCTCTTGGTTACACCTCGGGCACTTCACCACTCTTTTCATGGGTGTGCACCGCTACCGGGGGAAGTACGGGTCTCCTCCCCCCATTACTAACCTGAAAATGTCTCCTGGGTCTATCTTAAAGAGCTTTAAGCTTAGAGATAAAGACATGGTTTTGATGAGCTCTGACACAAGCTCCGGGTACGGCTTAAGAGTATATATCACGGCCACCAAGAGCTTTCTAAGCTTTTCATCCTCCTCGGCTACTCTGATCATCTCGTCGAGAGTATCCATATCCTTAAACATTATCTTCCTCAGCAACCTTCCGAGCCTGAGTTCCTCCCCTACCTCTGGGTGTTTCTCCGCCTTCCTCTGGTACTCCGATAGCCTCTCGGCTGATAGATCGTCCTCGTTCAGGGCTTTCTCTAGAACCTCGGCCGAGAGCTCAGCGGTTAGCATACCCATCCTTATACCCTCGCCCGTAAGGGTGTTTACGAACCCCCCGGCATCCCCTATCAGTACGGCCCTGTCAGTGTAGAGCTTGCGTAACATCCCGTTATAAGGTATGTAGAAGCCCAGCACCTTCTCCGGCTTCCCCTTAATCCTCTTAGAAGCCACCGGGTGCTCCTTCATGAATTTCTCTAACCCCCTACTCGGGTGCTCCTTATAATTAACCCTTAGAGTACCTATACCTATGTTCCAGTGGTCTTTATGCTTGAATATCCAGGCGTATCCTGCACCCATAAACCCCATGTAGAACTCGTTCTGGGGCTCATCCTCGCCGGGCGGCGGGCTTGGTACGTACGCGACGGGGCAGAAAGCGTTATCCCTGTACCAGTTCGGCGGCATGAGTCCTAGGGAGCGGGCTACGATTGAATTCACACCGTCGGCACCCACCACGGTCCTACCCTCGAAGGTGCGGCCGTCCCTAGTGTAGACTTTAACTCCGTCCTTCTCTACTTTGACACCTTTCACATAGGTCTCCTCTATTATCTCGGCGCCAGCCTCCCTAGCCCTCTCGGCCAATATGTTATCGAAGTCGGCCCGCGGGATATTTATGCCTAGAACCCGGCCCGGGTCTACCTCGTAGTAATAGCCCTTAGGGGAGACGAACATCAGCCTTCTGACCTTAACCCAGTCCTCCAGGTCTAGCTTGTACCTCTTGATAACCCTTATGCTGACCCCTCCCGCGCACACCTTCAGCCTAGGGAATTTAGCGGCTTCAAGGACCAGGGTTTTAAACCCCTTACTGGCTAGCACCTTGGCGGATGTAGAGCCAGCAGGCCCTAGACCCACAATTATGACATCCCACTTCGTCATCGGATAATTAACGCTGAACAAAGCTATTACTCTTATGCCCAGTGGAAATCCACGACTTTCTATGTGTCCCCTCTAGCTTTCCATCCCTAGCAACCAATGTGAAGACTATATTTGCCCTAGGATATTGGCCATTACATTCGGTGTACAAGAATCTTATATACATCTCTTAATAACAATATGTGGTGAATGTAAAGTTGGGTTTTAGGAGCAGGCGGGTGACCGCAGCTATCCTCCTGGCCCTCCTACTGCTCTCTCCTTCGGTTAGAGCTAAGCCTATATACTCCGTAACCTACGTAAACGCCCAGCCGTCCGAGTCCCACTTAGTCTGCAAGTACAATGGTGTTCGCGTGTTGTACGTGAAGGGGGAGCAGGTGAGCGGCAGGCTGGCATTCAAGGGGGTTAGGGTTCCCCCCGAAGAGCTATGCTGCGAGTTATACGTAGGTGGAGCCTACGTCTCCGAGAGCACGGCTGTCACGTACCTAGAAGTGGAGAGACCGTCGCTAATAGGCCTACTCTTCCTAGTACTCGTAATAGCGATAGGTGGGATCGCGGTAGCTTTAGCAAGGAGGGCGTGGTGGGGAGGGGGACGCCCAACTCCCACTCCACCTCCCTACACCGGAGAGAGAGGAGGCTGGGGTACGTACCGGTACGAGAGACCCATGGCTGAGCGTAAGACTAGAAGACCGCTACCAGTAACCGTATTGGCGATCATAGATATCAGTCTCGGAGCGGTGGGTCTCCTGCTGGGACTCGTGGGAATTGTAGGACTCTTAGGCCCTCTCGGCGGCACGGGTTTAGGGGGAATTATCGCGCTGGGTTTAGTATTAGCGTTAGCAATGCTCGGGTCCTCGGCCGGAGTCATACTGCTCCTGAAAGGAGTACTGCTGTGGAGGGGTAGCAAGTGGGGGTTCTGGATGAGCATAGCCTTAATGGTTGTTACGGCGCTCACCGCTTTAGTGGGCGTGTATCCCCTGCTGATATACAGCGCGGCCAACCTCTTAGTACTGCTCCCCTCCTCAAGGGAGTACTTGCTGGGGGCTGAACGTAGGAAGGAACTACCTTACGAAGTCTACGAACTCTAGCCTTTTCCCTATTACCCCAGTAACGGCCAGAGTAGCGTAGAGACTGGTAGGCGAGATACGTTTAGTATTTCTCTAATTGTAGTCGAAATGCCTGGTTTTGATTTCTATGACGATCATTCTTTCGAATAACACTTATTACGAGCTCACACAATATCTCCCATGTGAAGAGGGTTAAAGTTACTCGTACGTACCACGTTCCTCTCCCGCCCGAAGTTATAGATAAGCTGGGGATAGAGGTAGGAGATGAATTCCTAGTCCTAGTTGAAGGAGACAAGATAGTCTTGGAGAAAGTGGGCGAGACCCTGCCTACTTACTTCTTAGGAAAGGGCGTGGGGGAGGGCGAGATTAAAGCTGCCTTAGAAAGGGGATTTAGGAAGGCCTTGGGAGAGGTGGTCGGATGAGCGTAATAGATACGGACGTTTACGTATATAGGGCCCTGAAGGACTCGGAGTACCACGAAGTTTCAAAGAGGATTTTAAGGAGGGTTCCTAAGTGGTTCACGCCCACCATAGTCATACACGAACTCATGTGGGTTCTGAGCGAGCTGCTCGGGAGGGAGGAAGCGTCCGACTACGTCAGGGCCCTCCTATTCCACGAGAAGGTAGAGGTAGTCCCCGTGGTCAAGCTGGACGTGTCCTCGGCTCTGAGGAGTATTAAGAGCGGAGAAGTACCTCCCTCCATGTACAACGATGAGATTATACTCTCCGTGGCTAAGAGGATAGGGGTGGCCCTCGTAACCTTCGACAGGCAACTAATAATGAGGGCCTCTAGGACAGGTGTACCCGTAATTAACCCATACCTCTACGCTCAACCGTAGCGGGAGTGGCTCAGAGACAATATTTTTATGCTTACCCGCAGTACGAAAGTTAGGGGGGAGTTTGCACATAAAAGCGTCCCTAGTGCTCTTAGTCCTGGTTTTATTGATCGTTTATCCCCTAGAAGCTTCAAGCTCACTCTCTCATACCTGGACTTACGTTTTCACCCCGGAAGTAGTTGAGGAAAGCTTCGATGAGGTTTGGGGAGGGGACTCCTACTACCTGTCAGGTAGCACTATTAAGAGGGTTAAGTCGGGCTACATATTAGTAGAGGACTTCGAAGGATCGATCAGCCATTGGATCTCCATCTCCGGGACTTGGGAGCTGGATAACGGCTGGCTCGTGGGTACCCCGACGACACCTCCAAACCCGGCAATAATCCAGTACGAGTACGAGTTCAAGTACGCGGTGTTCGAAGCCCGCCTGAGGGCTGAGGATTACGGGCTGATAACTCAGGGGTTGACCTTCGACTCGGGGGATACTCAAGACCCCTTCACCTCTTCTAAGGCAGCCGCGTCGGTAGCCGTGAAGACGGGGACCGCGACTGCTGGCTACAATCCTCCCCAAACGGTCATCACACTGCCTGGGGAAGTACCCGTGGGAGAAGTGTTCTACTTGAGGATATACTACAAAGAGTCCGACGGCTGGGCGAAGTACGACGCGTATGTTAAGCTTGAGGGTGGAGAGTGGTGGGTAGTAGTTAAAGACCAGTCAGTGCTATTATCTCCCCCCTACCCGGTGTGGTACAGGCTAGCGACCACGGACACCAAGATGGCTTGCGATTACGTCTACGTGTACGAGTCCCCGATAGTCAGGGTCTCAAACCTACCCCCCTACGCGGCCGTACAGCTAGTAAGTGAGGGAGAAGTCTTAGCGAGCGCGCTGGCCGACTCCTCAGGTATCGCCCAATTGAACGTTAGCGAGTACTTGATGCCCCTCAGGAACGTCAAGGTAAGAGTTATTAAGCCGCCCTGTGTATTCCGCAGCTACATAGAGGGCTCTCTGGTCGTGTTCTGCGACGGCGGGCAGGGAATGGCTGTGATAAGCGAGGATGGGCGGGTAGTACTGATATATTCCTACCAGTTCCAGGAGACCAAGGCTATTAGGAACGTGGAGTGGGTAGTACCTAGCCACGCTGAAGTCATAAACCTAACCCTGGTGTCGGGCGGGGATAGGGTAGCGGTTTACCCCCGCTCTGAGGCGGCCTCAGGAGACTACAAGCTAGTGGACTTCTACGTAGACATGGACGGCGACTCAATGGAGCTCTACATGGAGGCCCCAAACATCATCGAGAGCATGGTAGTCCGCAGCTTAGATAGGGGGGTGGATAACCCGCCTGAGGGTAACTCTGGGGAGAGCTTTGAAAGCCTAGTCAGGGTTTCGTTGGACGGGGCGCCGTTAGAGGGGGCTCTGGTAGACTTCGAGCTGATAGATAGGCCGACTGGTACTACGATAGGCTCGTACTCAGGGTATACTAACGCGAGCGGAGAAGTCTCATTCGGTATTACGTATCCGCAGTATAGTACCGGCTTCTTGTCGGTAGCCCGTTACCCCGGATCTGGAACGCCCCTATACTTCGGGAGAGCATATTTCGAGACTAAGCTCAACGTCTCCCTAACACTAGAGGCTCCGGAGGAGGTGGAGGAGGGCGAGTACTTCGACTTGACGGCCAGGCTGTACGCGGCTGAGAGAGGGATACCCGGGCAGGAGGTAGTCTTCCAGCAGTGGACAGGGACTTCGTGGGTAGACCTAGATACCGGGGTTACGGATAGCAGCGGCTGCGCGACTATAACTGTTAGGGCTCTAACCGCTGGCGTACTCAGGATTAGAGCCGTGTACGAGAGAAGCGAGTACTACACCAGCGCTGAGAGCAACTACGTGGACATACTCGTGAAGGCTAAGCCCATATGCGCGCTGACCGGGCCGGGAGTAGTCTACGTAAATAAGGGCTTCACGTTGACGGCGACCTTAACCAGGGGAAGAGAGCCTATACCCGGCAAGACCATAATATTCGAGAGGAGCGAGGGCGGTGTTACGTGGGAGGAGGTAGGCAGGGCTGAGACGAACAACGAGGGTAAGGCCTCCCTTCAAGTATCGGAAGAAGAGCAGGGCATAGTGTATTACAGGGCTAGGTTCCCGGGGGACGAGGAGTACGCCGAGGCCGTTAGCCCCATCATAACCGTCGAGGTCAAGCTGATACCCACGACTATATCCCTATCCCTGAGAGGGCAGGTTAACGCCACAATACCCTTCACAATCGAGGCCGTACTAATCGAGGAGGGGGGCTTCCCGCTGCAGGGTAGGGCTCTAACTCTCTACAGGAACGGAGAGGAAGTAGAGACTAAAGCTACGGACAGCAACGGCAGGGCCGTATTCACAGTGGTAGAGCACACGCCCGGCACATACACGTACGAAGTGGCGTTCGAGGGGGACGAGGAGCACGAGTCCGCTAGGGGGAGGATAGACGTCGAGATCCACAAGCTAAGCGTAAGGCTTACTATATCCTCTCCTAGGGTGTTCTTTGTAGACGAGGAGTACTCGGTGACCGTTGTAGCCAGGTACGTGAACGGGAGTCCCATAAGCGGTATAACCCTATTCCTAAAGGCGGGCAGCACCGAGCTCGGGAATAAAACTACGGATGAAAGAGGGGCGTGCATATTCACAGTGTCGTTCAAAGCTCCAGGGAGATACGACATAGTGGCCAGGTACCCCGGCGACGAACTCAGGTACCCCGGGAAGGCCAGGATCAGGGTGACGGTATCCAAGCTGTCGGTAGCCCTAAGGGTAAAGGAACTCCCGAGCAAGGTGGAGGAGAAAACAGAGTTCGAGGTCAAAATAATGGCCATAGACAGGCTGGGCAGGCCTGTGAAAGGCCTAAAAATAACAGTGTATAGAGAGGGGAGGGTAGAGGGTTCCGGAGTTACGAGGGCGGACGGAGTGGCAGTTATCAAGTTAGTGGCACCAGACCCTGGGACTTACACGTACGTAGCAGTGAGCGAGGAGACCATCAAGTACTACCCCTCGGAGACTAAGTTCAAGATTAACGTGTCCATAGCTACCTGGAAGATAGTCTTAACGGGCGTTGGGGTAGCCTCAATAGCGGCGGGAATAGCGTTCTTCCTCAGAAGGAGAAAGCCCAGGCCTCCCGCTAGGCCAGTCACGCGCCCACCGCCTAGACCCCCACCACCAGAGGTACCCGCGGAAGAAGAGGAAGTACTACCTCCCGAGGAAGAGGAGACCAGGGTTTACGAGTAGCCTCAAAATATTATTTAATTATAAATGTATTATGCCCCTACAAGTCCTCTGAGAACACCTCACTCCACTCTCCCCCCACCCGAGCTACAATCACCACCCTATCTCTCCCGAAGGGCTTCCCCATGCCCAACTTCTCGGCCAACGTAGAG
>Ga0190367_1001366_pt1 | contig 14267 bp, 11 predicted proteins | sample 4872181011_MG_FD_171838 | JGI IMG/M metagenome (GOLD analysis project Ga0190367, IMG submission 171838) | Hydrothermal vent microbial mat bacterial communities from Southern Trench, Guaymas Basin, Mexico - 4872-18-10-11_MG | ecosystem: Environmental > Aquatic > Marine > Hydrothermal vents >...
GTGATTATTTTTTCTACATCAGTAATATTAAGTAGCATTGGATAGACCGTGCGGTATACCCTTAGAATATTTTCACTACTATCATACTCTTTGAATTTCTCCCAGAATTCTCTAGGTCTATCGGCTAATACGATCGCAATGAGCTTGCCGTTTATAAAAACTCCAGTTAGTGGCCATCGCCTTTCTATGGAGAGTATATCACATATCTTGGCAAATATTGAATAGTTTGTTGAATTAGTGGCTTCATAGAAAACTACTGACTCCTCTCCGTATATATCTATGATTGTACTTAAAGTTTTCACGCAGCTCCCGCAATGATGAGAGCCATATATGTAGAATTTTATAGTTGGTTGTGGGTGTACAAGACTGAAGGATGTTAGGATTAGGAGGATGATTGGAAGGAGCCTTAACCCTCTCATGTAGATCACTCTATTAGCGGTATTATTCTCCCCCTAATGTAGTTGAACATATCCTCCATGCTTACCTTACTGAATATCGTTACCACACAGTTTCTGGTTATACCGACAACTACATTATCCTTATCCCTAAATACTACGTACCATATTTTTCCATGTTTCAGGTATTCGTTATATAGTGATGTATCTGCTACGCTAGCTCCATAGAGCGATAATTTATCTACATTTGGGATGTCAACGTTATCAAAAAATATGACCTTTGTCGCCTCTGGATTCGCTTCATGAAGTGCTTTAAGGGTTTCATGGCCAATTCTACATTCAACAATGTTACCTCTTATTCCGGTTAATATTTCCGATAATATATTCGCAATCCTATTCGCTCTCTCCTTTTTGTCAACAATTATAATGAATATTCTAGACTCATAGTTAACTATTTGGAAACGTGTCTTCCGTGTAACGGGAATTCTCTTTTCCTCATCCCTAAATCTAACCGTTATTAAGAAATCCTCTGTTAATACACCTTCCACAGAGTCCTCCTCCATCTTTAAATCTGTCACTTGAGTAAGTAGCTCTATCTCCTCGCCATCCTCTACCTCAACCGAAGTGTATTTAAAGTCCTTAAGCTTCTGAACTATCAGTATTGGCGTAAGTGGTTCCTTTAGTTCAAATACCTTGCAAGCTAGAACCACTTTTATCACCTTTATCAGATAGATAAAAATACCCGTGGATGGTTATAAACCTAAGTGAATACATGAGTACAGGTAAGCCGCTGATAAAGGAGGTTATTATAGAAAATTTCATGTCTTATGAATACGCTAGAGTACCGTTTAAATCAGGCGTTAATATCATAATGGGGCCTAATGGTGCTGGTAAGTCCTCTATATTGCTTGCTTTGGCTGTGGCTTTAGGCCAGACCTATACTGAGAGGGGAAGAAGGTTGTGTGATCTTATTAGGCGGGGTAAATCGCTAGCCCGAGTAACAGTTGTTATTGACAATTCTCCTAGGAATGGTGTTCGACCTATACCTAGATGGAGGCATGACGAGTTTTATCTTACGCGATATTTAAAGTCTGATGGAACTTATTGGCATGAGGCTAACTATAAGGTTATTAGTAAGAATGAAGTGTTGAGGCTTTTATCAAGAATAGGAATTAACCCGGATAATTCTCTGATAATTATGCATCAGAACATGATAGAGGAGTTTGCGGTAATTAACCCTATTGAAAAGCTTAGGCTTGTTGAAGAAGCTGTCGGTTTGAAGATGTATAGGGATAGAATTGTTAGCGCTAGAAGGGAACTCGAATACGTGCTGAGTGAGGAGGAAAACATTAATTCTATGCTTGAAAAAGCGTTATCTCAGCTGTCCTACTGGAAGGAGAAGTATGAAAGGTATCTTAAAAAACTCGAGTTAATTGAGAAGAAGAAAGAACTTGAGGCCGAGCTAGCTTGGGCTAAGTATCTAAAGAAACTTAACGAATATAATGAGATCGGTTCTAGGCTTGAAGATCTCAGAGAAAGACTATCCATACTTAGGAAAAATAGAGATGATATTGAGAGAAGTGTATTGAGTGAGGAAAAGGCGATAAATAAAAAGGAGAAGGAACTGAGGAATAATTTGAGATCATTAGCCAAATTAAGTAGAGCCATTATTAGGGGTAATATTTCTCCTGATGAGGCTCTCACCGAAATAGATGAATTAGAAGCGGGGCTAGAATACAGTTTTATGGATTATAGGCGACTTTGGCATAGCTATCTGGATGATAGAATAAAGCTATCTCTTACTGATTTTAAAATAGAGCTTACGGTTAACGAAATAAAGGATATAGAAAGAAGGGTGAAGAGAACGTCGAGGGAATTAGGTGAATTAAGAAAGGTAGCTGAAACGTATGGGATTAAGGTTATTTCTAGGAGAAGTATAAGTGAGATTGAGCAGGAGCTAAGGGTCATAGATGCTAGGATAAACGCCTTAGCCGATGTATCCCCTGAGGTCGAAGAAGTTTATAATAAGTATTTGTCAGCTGTTGAGGATCTTAAGAAAAAGGCCAGAATAGTGGCGGAGAATAGGCAACGTGCACTGGAGGAGTTGGAGAAGCGGAAAATTGTATGGAAGCGGAAGATTATGGAACTTGTGTCTAAGGTGGGGGATACCTATAGGAAGTTTTTAGCTACTGTTGATGCAACCGGCGATATTAGAGTCACCAACATCGACGATATTGAAAATGCTGGCTTAGAACTGCTGGTTGGATTTAGAGGACTTGAGCCAACAGTTCTTGATGCATATACTCAGAGTGGAGGGGAGAGGACTACAGCTATCATGTGTTTTCTCTTAGCTCTTCAACAGTATATTAAATCGCCATTTAGGGCAATTGATGAATTTGAGGTACACATGGATCCTAGGAATAGGGAGAGGATAATGAGCTTACTTTTAGATATAGCTGCGTCGCAGAAAGATACGCAGTATGTTATCATTACTCCAGGTCCGATACATAGCGTTAATGATAAAGTAAACATTATCTTAGTTCAAAACGTGAAGGGGGTTTCTAAAGTTCTTAAGGTGAGGAAATAGTGGTTAGTAGGCTAGAGAAATTAATAGATGAAATTTTAGAGCTTCTTGAGAAAGCTAAAAGAAGAGAAATAGATCCGTTTGATGTAGATGTTAAATCACTGCTTGATGAGTTAAGCAAGCTGTTTCCTAAACTTAGGTCTGAGGACGAGTATAGCCTTGATATGAAAGCTCTTCATAGTCTAGCTCTTTTAATTAAGGAGCAAGAAGAGTTTGTTAGAAGTGAATCAGCTTTACTAGTATTGGGTCCACTCCTCGCGTTGCTTAGGGCTAGGGTTATGTCCTCGGAGGAGCTTGCAACATTATTCATTGAATCGTGGAATCCTATAGTAGAGCTGGAGCAATTGACCACTGAAAGAATGGAGCAAGCATTAGATTATTGGATAAAGCTTATCAAGTACGGTATAAGAAGAGAGAAATCTCTACCCAGTATATCTGTAGGCTTAGTAGATTATAATTATCTTAGAGAAACAGGTTTGGTATATGATGTAGTTTTTGAGAGGAAACTAGAAGAAGTAGAGAAAGAACTAAAGGAAAAGCTTGGAAGGTCGGGGAAAGTAGATTATTGGAATTTTATTGTATCAAATGATTTTAGGGAAACTGTATTTAGAGCATATTGTATATCTTTTCTCGCGACACAGGGTAAGATATCACTTTATAGGAATCCTCTAGGCGATGAGATTTTTATCCTGCCGCCAGAGGATACTGAATCCCCAGGCTCATCTATGGTTATAGTTATTTCTAAGGATGTTCTTGATAGGGTGAGGAAGAAAAATGTCTCGTGATTTTAGAAGCAAGGTAAAGAAAGCTGCAGCAATGCTCCTCTATAGGGGATTCAGGAGAAGAGGTGTTATGGGCTGGGAGCTTAGAAAATACATTGGGAAAGATTACGTGGATGTATTACGAGTTTTAAATGAGGAACTTGATTTACTTGGATTAACCATTAAAGCCGTATCGGATTCCGGTGATGAACTTGATTGGAACGATGAAACAATATTAAGAAAGGCTTATTTTATCGTTGTCCTTAAGAAGCCTCCACCATTTTCTATAGTTAAAACTGCTGGATGGCGTATCGATGACTTAGCCATTCTTGCTGCTACCCTCATGTATATCGTTTCGAAAAGAGGAAAAGCGAACCGTAATGATGTGGAGAGATTTTTATGTGAAAAATTTCCTAAGTGGAAGGTTGAGCAAAACCTAGATAGATTCATTAAGTTAGGTTATCTCCGAGAGGAAGGAGAAGTATTACACATAGGATGGCGCACCAAGGTTGAGGTAAATCTGAAAAAATTGCTGGGTCTACCTGAATAATTCTATTATAGCTGAGCTTCTCCATCGGATAATATCCTAGTTAACTATTTAATTACAAAGCTACTCACATTATATCACATACCATGACCTAAAATTGCTTATGAAAAAGCAAAATCTTATATTACATGAATTTAGTTAGGTAATTAGGTGAAACTGTGAAAGCGGTAATTCTTGCAGGTGGTCAGGGAAAGAGATTAAGACCCTTAACCGAGTATACTCCTAAGCCTCTTATCAAGATCGGTGGGAAGCCTATAATTTATCATCAAATTGAATGGCTTAAATCGCATGGCATTACGGATATAATTCTCTGCGTTGGATACCTCAAGGAGAAATTTCTCGATGAAATAGGTAGTGGACGTAAGTTTGGTATAAACGTTGCATATATCGTTGAGGATGAGGCGCTAGGTACGGGAGGAGCTCTGAAAAATGCCTCGCATGTTCTTAGGGACGAGGAGTGCTTCTACGTTATTAACGGAGACATAATAACCAACCTAAACCTGAAAGTTATGAAAGAAAAACTCGATGACGATGTAGTCGGTGTCATTGCAGCTTACCCTCTTCCCTCGCCTTACGGTATTATCGACGTTGATGAAAATAACCGTGTTGTATCCTTTAAGGAGAAGCCTCTCTTAATGAAATATTGGATTAATGCAGGGGTGTATCTGTTCAAACCATCGATATTCTCCTTTTTACCTGATAAAGGTGATATAGAGGTAACTACGTTTAGGAAGCTAGCTGAAATGAAGCTGCTCAAGGTAGTATTTTATAAAGATATCTTTTGGAAGAGCATTGATACCTATAAGGATATTGAGGAAGCAGAAAGGCTTCTTTCTAAACTATCTAAGTCTTAGAAACATAGTATTTATCAACTATTCTCCCTTCCTCGAGTCTTATAATATTAAATTCTGGTCTCCGAATATTCTCTAGGTGTGTTATTATTATTATTTGTTCAAAGAACTCCCTTAAATCCTTGGAAAGAAGCTCAAGAATATTTTCCCTCCTTATGTTATCAGATGAGCTTAACGGCTCATCTAAGAATAGGAACTTTGGATAGACTCCTTTTCCATGAGGTATTAGCGATAGTACGAAAGCAAGCCTCATTGCTAGCAGGAATTGATCTACTGTTCCTCCGCTATATATGTCCTTTTCGATAAATTTTCCGGCGGCTGAATCAAATACTTTTAAGTTGTAGTCTTCATCAAGTTTTACTGCCTTATATCTTCCGTTGGTAATTCTTGAGATTATTCTACTCATGTAATTCTCTACACTTGGAATGAAGCTACTTCTGATGTTTTGCGATACTACCTCTAGCGCTCTTATTGTTCTTAAAATTATCTTATGTTCTCTTTCAAACTTTTTAACTATCCTTCGCTGTTCCTCAAGCTTACCTTCAATGTCCTTGTTTTCCTCGATGTAAGCCATTAAATTGCTTCTTGTAGATGCATTATTTCTAAGCTTCTCCACTATTCTGCCTATGTCCTGCGATAATCTATTAGTCTCATCCTTTAACTTATTCAATATCTCATCTGAATACTTTAGTCCTTCGGGAAGCTCTGGAACTTTTATACTTCTAAGCCTTTCAACAAGGTTTTGTAGAGCCTCCCTAGCAGCATTGTATTCCTTTCTCTTAGCTGTCAACCTAGAAATTTTTTCTTTAATCGCATTAACTTGTACAGTGAGCTCCCTCTTTCTGTAACTTTTTCTTTTTAGATTTTCCTTAAGTTTCCTCACAATATCTAAGTCAAGAGATTTTGATAGGTTCTGACCTAAGATATTCGCTAGAGAAGTTAATTCAGAGTTGATTTGAGATATTTTTTCATTGAGATCTAATATTTGTTTCTCTATTTTCGATGTTTCTTCCGATATCTTCTGCATCTCTGAATATAGTTTCGCTTCAAGTAGATATTTCTCCTTTTCTCTGCTTATTTCTTTAATTTTTTCATTTAAAATTCTTATTTTTCTGTTATCTCTATATGCCGTGAAAATGAAAGAAAGAAATCCTATTCCTGATATTATTAGTCCAAGGAAAACACTTATCAGTAGCAAGGCAAAGCCAGCAGCGATAGCAACTATGTAGGGTATGGCTTTTCTAGGTTTAAAGTACAACTTTTCCATAGAAGCAGAAAGTTGCTTTATTTTTTCATCGATCTCCTCCAGCTTTGCTGCACTATCCTTATACTTCATCCTCTCTTCTTTAACTTTATTTAACTCGGATAGTTTCTTTTTTAGCTCTCTCTTTTGGATATTAATGCCGTTAAGATTAGATAATAGTTCTTCTATTCTCTCAGCAGCCTTCAACTGCTTATCTACGTCCTCTAACTCCTCAAGCTCTTTCATTAGCAAAGGCATTCTGTTAGTATCCTTTTCCAACTCATTAATTTCATTTTCAAGGGATTCTATCCTCTTTCTTAGGTCTAATATTCTCTCCTCTATGCCTTTTTTCTCGGCAAGTGCGCTCTTATATTCTTGTAACTTCTGATATTTAGCGTAACATTCGACGTACTCAGATGACTTATTATTCAACTCTATAATTAAATTATCAAAGCTTTCCTCAAGTGCTTTGAGCTCAGCTTTTGCGTCTATATATTTCTTATATGTCTCCTCTAATGCTTTTAGCTTCTCCCTCTCTTGCTTTAGTATTCCTTTAATTTTTTGTGTTCCTTCAAGCTCTTTCTTTCTTTCCTTTAACTCATTTATAGATTTTGTAAAGCTTTCGATATTTAAAAATGCGTTAATTATAGCGCTTCTCTCGCTTCTATTCATTTGAACTATTTTTTCAAGTTCCTTTTGAGCAACTACGTTGCTTGCAAGTAGTTCCTTAAAAGATATTCCTCCTATTATCTCCTTTATAGTCTCATCTACCTTTTTGGGCGTACTTGCCTTAACTATCTTTCTACCATCTGAAAGTACTTCCAGGAGGTATGCTGTCGAGGGCATGCTCCGGCTGATTTTTCTTTCAACAATAAACCTTCTATTCCCAACTTTAAATTGCAACTTTACCATTGCTGTATTAGATTTATGATTTATTGCTAGTTCCTTTCTTCCACGAAGGTATCTACCGTAGAGTGCAAAAAGTATTGCCTCAAGAATAGTCGACTTACCAGCTTCATTAGGCCCCATTATCAGTAAAACACCCCTAGGTATGTCGAGCTCTACGTTTAACTTCCTGAAGTTCCTAGCTTCAAGCCTCTCAATTATCATGAATTAGAAACCTCCTGTTTCCTTCAACTTACTTATACCTAGCTTTAGGACTTCCTCTAGTAGAGACCTTTCCTCATCGTCCTCCGTATTTTCCATGAGCTTCATAATATACTCCTTAAAAGCTTCTATGGGCGAAAGCGTTCTAACAACCCGAGACGGTTGCAACACATCCTTCGGCATTAGATCTATATCCGATAGTTCAAACATGAAAAACTTGTTTAACGCATACCTGTATATTTCATCCCTGCTATAGGTTAGAAGTTTTGAGATAGGGACTTTACCGGATACTATAAGCCTGAATATTATATCACTATCTTCATACTTCTTTATAATACCTTTAATATATGCAGAAATATTTGGCACATTCTCACTAATATTAACTCTTATAGTCTTCATGGTTCTTGAATTAACTTTTATAAAGTCTACCTTTTGTGCATATTCGTTATTTAACTCAGCATATACAAATCCTTTATCGGCATCCTTCTCCTCTAAAAACGTTAATCGCTCCGTGCTACCGGGATAGACTACTAGAGTTCGTCCTAAACTCATCTTCGTGTAGCTGTGTATATGCCCTGAGGCAACATAATGTAAGCCTCTTGGGATTGAAGATTTTTTAACTACAGGTTCGAGGCCATAATATGCGTATTTTATGCCTTCAAGGGGATAGTGCATCATAAATATGTTTATGTCTCCATCGAGAGGTATAGTTAGTTTCTCCAGCGGATCTTCACCAGGATGCAGACTGTGGTTATACGATACACCCGAGATACATACACTATATCCCCTTATGTTTAGGTTCACAGCCTCCACTTCATTAATGCTAGGGAAAAAGTGTATGAAACCCGCTGCTTCGATCTCAGCTATTGGCGACATGCCTTCAAGCACGGATTTTGCTCCATCATGGTTTCCACATATTATGAAAATTTCAGTTCCGTGCTCTTTAACCCTCCTTAATGCACGTATTACTTCAGTCCTAGGGGGATTTCGTGGATCGACTCTATCAAATAAATCCCCCGAGATTAGCAAGATATCCGGTCTAGCTTCAAGGGTATAGTTTATAACTTGCATAAAACTTTTCCAGAAATCTCTCTTCCTCTCCATTACTCGATGCCTAAAGCGAGGTACCTTGGGATCTAGATGGTTATCGGCAGTATGAACTATTTTTATAGATTCCACTTCCTACACCTCAGACCATACGCCTCTCTTAGGTCCTTCAATGCCCTCATCTTCATACGACTTCGAAAGCTCCGTTTCATTTAATGCTTCCTTAAGCTTACTTACAACGTCGATATCAGCTCCGCCTTCCCTCGTCTCTCTACTTCTTATCTTAACCATAACAGGTACTCTAGTTACTTCACCGACAATTATTGCCTCGCCTGGGTTTAATCCGGGAAGATCATTTATTAGATCCTCGCTTACTCTCTCACTGCTTTCTCTTACAGCCTTTTGATCCTGAGGATTGGTCATTCTCATTATTATTTGACTATTGCACTGACTTAAGCTATCTGGGTCTAGTTTATACGGTCTTTGACTGATAAGTACGAGGAAGATGCCGAATTTCCTGCCCTCTGACGCTATGGTATTAATAATTTCAGCCGAGTAGGTGCGTTTTAGGTTCTTAGGCGGTATGAACTTGTGAGCTTCCTCTATAAATATGAAAACTGGATAGTTAAATTCACCTGAAACGACGGCATTATATATTTCGGTTAACGTTTTATACGTAATATAATCCATGCTTAAATCATCGAGTCCTGAAAGATCTATAACCGAGATATGTACTGGCTTAAGGATATCCCTAATGCTTACCCCTCTGTCTCCAAAAACTTTTAGCCTTAAAAGCCTCCTCACATATTTCAAGGCTTGAATAGCATACTCCTTTTTCTTCCTATCTCTTGTTTTCCGAATAAATTCTTCAATTTTTTCATATAGATCCTTAGGAAGATAACACGCTTTCTCGCTTCTTAATTCTTCAACCATTAACCTTACTATCTCCCTCAAATTAGTGTACCTAGAGGAAATTCCACATATATCACATATCTCGTCGACATCCAGCTCGACAAAGTTTACCAGATAAGGCTTTAAATTATCTATATCCTTTTCACTATACCTCCCGGTACTATTTGGGTTTCTAAATACAGTTATTCTATCGTAGAATTCGAATCTTGTATTATCCCTCCTCCTGCTTAGAAAGACATAGTCTGAATGAGGATCTATAACTACTATCGTTGCACCCTTTTTAATTAATTCCTCCATTAATACGCCAGCAGTATACGATTTTCCAGCTCCAGTTTGAGCAAGAATAGCTAAATGTCTACGTAGACCATTTAAGGATATATATACTTTAACATCTGGACGCATCAGCAGATTTCCTATATAGAGCCCCTCCTCTTCATCATATGAGAAGAATTCCTCTAAAAGGTCGGATGGAGCTAGATATACTGGGTTGCCGGGAACTACGGCCCTTCTCGGCATTAATACACCCTTGGATTCTCTATCGATGTATCCTAAGATTTTCGCAAATCCTACAATATTCACTTCATCTATCCCAGCCCTTCTGATCCTCTCTATTGTCTCTATATCCAGGTTTTCTGATAAAACTAGGCTACGCGAAACTATCTTCTGTACTTGCGCCAGAACTGGAACCTCTTTAAGTCTACCAGCAATATACTCTTTAGACATAACTAGCAGATACTCGTACTTAGGAGGGTAGCGTTCCTTATCTGATATAAAGACGAATTCTGCGGAGGAAGCTTCTCCAACTATTCTTCCAACTTCTATTAAGTTACGGGTATTTAACACGTCTGTATCCCCTCGAATGTAATACTACTGTGCCAAGCTCCTTTTCCAGTATTTTCTCGTATATTTCATCTACTACTTTCGTTCTAAGTCTAACCTTCTCATCTACTCTTTCCAGTAGTACATTATAATGTCTTTTCCCAGAGTATAGCAGCATTAGGATTGACGTTATTTCCCGAATTACCTCTATTGTCTCCTTAGATTCTATCACTTCACTCTGCTCTACATCCGAAATAGACTTGTCTAATCCTAAAACCCATGCTGGAACATCTATTCTCAGCGGAATATCGCCTTTTTCAAATATTATATAATATGATATTATTGCTGGAAAATTAGTCATTTTTCTTAGGATATCTAGAGCCTTTTCTCTAACATCATAATTTAACATTATGCTTTTCTCAAAGTTTACATCTACATACTTCTCTAGGTCTATTTTATGCGAAAAAACGGTACCGTGTCTTCTTCCTCTAACGATAATTGGACTAGTATATCCACTGTTCTCTAAATAAGCTAATAATAGCTGGTAATCCGGCTTTGGATTGATTAATTCATTCAAAATCCACTTAATGTTTTTACATGATTCATCTCCTATAGCTAAGGCTATATCTGGAGGAACTTCTGTAGGAGTTTTTCTCCCGCTTAAACTGAGAAATTCATTAACTCTAGCCTTGAGATCATCATCTAGAGAAGATAATATCTCATCAATGATTCTACACAGTATATATTCTCTTAGGAAATTAGCCCTTGAATCCTTACTAACGCCTATTATCCATACATCCCTCCTAAGACACTCACACATTAAATTATGGTAGAGTTCCATGTATTTTATCATAAAATCCCTATTGTGGCTTACGGGTGCATCCTTGGGTATATGCATTAGTCTTCCATACAAGCTTCCATCTATCAGAATTAGCTTCCTCTCATCGTTTGGCTCAACGTTTTTTACGTAATTATAGGCTACGTTAAATTCTAGGAATTCTCTTCTCATACCGAGATAGGAGTTAAGCTCTCTATCATTACCACAGTAATAGAACATCTCTATGTCTAGATCCCTTTCCTCCTTGCCCCTATTTGAAAGGCCTAAAGCTCTGCATATGTGGATTATTGCTCCATTATAAAGCTCTCTTGTAGCTCCGCTACTATCAACCGCAAATACTTCTACTGGCTGTCTTCTCTTGAGAGGAAGCGGATTCCAGAGCTTTCTAAGCCATTTACTATACTTTTCATCTAAGGGGGACTCTAAAGCTGATTCAATGATTTTTTTGAATTCATCCCTCTTTTCTCTAAGCCTGGACACATATAGATCGAGGAAAATCGGCATACTTTCCAAGCCTATATTAAAATAACAAGAGCTATTAAAAGTAATCCTTTAAGAATGTGCTAAACCTATTATCTCCTTCACGCTACTGTAACCTTCAGAGCGAAGATATTGAACTATTCCCCTCTTAATCTCTTTTATTGCTGAAAAACCCCTGCTAGCTATGACTGTTCCTATTCCTATGGCCCGTGCCCCAGCTAAAAGGAATTCCACAGCATCTATCCAACTTTCCACTCCTCCTACTCCAACTATATCTACTTCAGGATGTTCCCTATAGATTTCATATACCACCCTAACGGCTATCGGATGAATTGCAGGCCCCGATAATCCGCCGAAAACATTTGAAAGAATTGGTTTCTTAGCATAGACATCTATTGCCATAGCTTTCATAGTGTTAATAGCTACTATTCCCCTAGCACCGTGTTTTAGAACTAGGTTGACTATATCGAGAATATTTGGATGATGAGCTGATACCTTCACTAATATTGGTGTAGATGTTATCGAACAAACGGCATCAACTATTTGGGAGACTAGCTTTCTATCGGAAAGTACCTCGATCCCATAGCCAGAATAGTGGGGGCAAGAGAGATTAAGTTCAATAGCGGATATCTTTATCTCTGAAACCTTCTCGATAAGCTTTTCAAACTCTTTAACCGTACTTCCAGCAAGACTTACTATTATTGGTGCCTTTATTTCATTGATATGTTGCTTAAGCTCTTCAATGAAATAGTTAATACCGGGATTCGGTAGGCCCATCGCGTTTATAATTCCATATTTTAATACTACTATTACAGGGTTTGAATAGCCTTTTTTAGGCTCTAAAGTTATGCTCTTCGTTGTTACGGCGCCTACACCTTCATCGGCTACTCTTTTAAGTATGCTCCACGTATTTCCTAGTATTCCTGAGGCTAGTACAAGAGGGTTTTTAAGCGCTATTCCACAGAGATTAATATTAAGCATAGACACTTTCCCTTACCCCCACAGGTCTCCCCATTCCCGGCTTCCCGATAATTTCTCCCCTATCATAAACAAGGTTACCTCGCAAGAAGGTCATGATAACTTTTGCCTTTACCTTAAATTCTTTAAAGGGAGAAAATTTAGCTTTTGAATAGAAGCTTGAGGGATCTATTCTGTATTCGCTACTGTAATCTATTACTGTGAAATCTGCATCATAGCCTAGCCTAATAGCCCCCTTTTTTATCCTAAGAATTCTCGCTGGTTTTTCCGAGTATAGTTTAATCGAATCCAAAGGTAATCTACCGTTTATGACCTCTGTTAAAATTAGAGGGAGACATGTTTCAAGCCCTGGGAAGCCCGAGGGAACAGTATCGTAATTACCAGATATTTTTTCATCCAATGTATGTGGAGCATGATCTGTAACTATGCAGTCTACAAGTCCCTTACGTAACAAATTGAATAAATATTTGCGATCGAAAGATGACCTTAGAGGTGGATTTACTTTCCCTATCCATCCAAGGTTTTTCAATAAGCTGACGTCTAGAAGAAAATAGTGCGGACAGGTATCAAAAGTTATACTTGATCTATATCTAGTTTTCGAAATTAAAATTCTACGTGCACCCCTTCTGGAAGAGATATGTGTAAAATGTATCCTTAGATTATCACTACCTATTAAGCTAAGTATCTTTTTTATAGCGCTAACTTCCGCCTCTATGGGTCTTATGCGACAGTGATCTAGTACGTCTAGTTTTTTCCTTCTCATCTTCTCATACTTCATCTTTATAATTTCAGGGTCTTCAGCGTGAATTATTATGGGAAAATCATGTCCATCTACCCAGCGAAAAAGTTGACTTAGTTTACCGTAATCCTCTGGATATACCTTTATACCCAGGAAGCCAAGTTTAAGGCATTTTTTCAACTCTATGATACTATCTGGAACCCCTAAGTAGAATCCATAGTCCACTAAAGCTCTGCTCCTCACCATGTCATATTTTACTTTTAGTATGTCAAATGTGTTTGTAGGCGGTATAGTATTGGGCATATCTGCTACAAAGGTTACTCCACCTGCTAGCGCGGCAGAAGAACCCGATATCCAATCCTCCTTATATTCTAAGCCAGGCGTTCTCATGTGGACATGTATATCAACCATTGCCGGAAATAGAAGCTTCTTGCCACTTAGCACCACTTTGTGTTCGGCTTGTGGAGCCAGTGCTGGTTTCGATATAGATACTATTTTCTCGTCGTTAACACCTACGGCCACGTCGATTATGTCGTCATTTATATAGGCTGGTCCTACGATCTTTAAGTCCATCTTCAAGCTTTTTCGCCTAGTGGAACTTTTCTCCCAGAACTATCACGCCAGAATACTCCGAAATCTTCAAGTTGTAGTAGCGTTTCAAGCCTAAAGACTGGACCATCACTACAGACCCTTAAGCCCATCCCGTCTAGGACACAGGATCCGCATAAACCTATTCCACATTTAATTATCCTCTCTAAGGAGAATTCTACTATTGAGCTACTCCAGTTAAACTCGGTAGCTATTCTTTTCATCATTAATTCGTTTCCACAAACATAGACGTAATCGTAGCCTAAATCATCTAACTGTTTTAGCCCATCTACAACATTACCCTTAACGCCGAAAGATCCATCATCGGTAGTGATTATTAGTTTATTAGCCAGCCTCTTTAAAGTATCTACATGGAAA
>Ga0190367_1001368_pt1 | contig 14234 bp, 19 predicted proteins | sample 4872181011_MG_FD_171838 | JGI IMG/M metagenome (GOLD analysis project Ga0190367, IMG submission 171838) | Hydrothermal vent microbial mat bacterial communities from Southern Trench, Guaymas Basin, Mexico - 4872-18-10-11_MG | ecosystem: Environmental > Aquatic > Marine > Hydrothermal vents >...
GACGTAGATATAGTAATAGTATCTAATGATCTTAAAGGGAGCCCGTTGGAGAGGTTAAAAGAAATAGAGTATCCGCCTGGTTTTGAAGTTATACCATTAACAACAGATGAATTACAAATACTTTTAAGAAAGAATAACCCAATAGCATTAGATATAAAGCATTATGGTATTATATTGAGAGATGACCTAGGGTTATCTAAGGTGATTAAAAAGCCTGAATAATCATTATTCTCTAAATGTTCTCATATACTTAAAATTAGTTCGGTTACTGATATAATCACCATCTTTGGTTACAACAATAGTGTAAGAAACATCCTAAAATGATGCTTAAAGGTCTTATGTACTAGGTTATGAAATAGGCTTACTATGGAATTAGTATCGTGTTTTGGTAATTATTCCTTTATGTATTGCCGTTGCTATAAGTACGCCATTTACACCTAGACTCTTCAGCATAATTATGTCGTCTTCATTCCTTATCCCACCTCCAACAATTAGTTGGTCATGGAATCTTCTTCTAACTATTGATATTAATTCGGTATTTGGCCCCAACATAGTACCTACCCTGCTTAAGTCTATGACAAGAAGCTTCCTTATTTTGACATTGGCTAATCTCTCTAATACTTCTTCCACATGTACTTTTCTATTCTTAAACTTGACACTCTTATTGAAGGCATCTAGGCTCACAACTCTATTGTCAAGTAAAGTTAAATCACTGGGATATTCAAGGTATTCAGTTCCAATAACATATCTAATGGAGTTCTTATCCTTGTAGAGTTAAACCTCTTCTTCCAACATCAGCAAGTATCTTAAAGCCCAATTCAATAGCCATTTCAATAACCCAAGTATTATCACCTTTACCCATTATTGAGTCCAGGTCAGCTATTAGACTTCTCTAAAACCTAGTGAATACAATCCCTCAAGTACATCTCTGGGTTTAGGACTAGTACATATTACGCTATTTGTTAGGGGCTTATACCGTTCTCTCTTACCAGCTATTGCATGGACTACGAGGCCATTCATTACATCAACTACAGGTATTATATTAATCATTTATTACTACCATAATCTAATCAGTAGTTAAGGGATTTAAAATATGGTCTATATTATTGGATTGGATATTGGTGGTGCTAACATCAAGGCTGTAAAACTTAAACCCCTTAACAAAGTCCTTGAAGTTAAAGATGTTGTTAGGGAATACTTTCCATTATGGATTCATGGTAAGAAGGGTCTTGAACGTAAGCTATATGAGCTAAGGAGTCGGTTAGTTGATGAACCACGTAATTATTTTGTATCAGTCTGTATGACTGCTGAGTTATGTGATATATATCGTGTGAAAAGGGAAGGTGTTGAACATGTAGTTAATACTGTATGTAATGTATTTAGGGATTCACTTGGTATTAGGTTTGTTACAGTTGATATGAGGTTAGTTGATAAGGATGAAGCTATAAGGAATTATTTGAAGGTTGCAGCTGCCAATTGGGCCGCAACTGCATGGTTTCTTGAAAGATATTGTACTATGTGGGGTTTACCTAACTCTATACTTATCGACATAGGTAGTACCACGACCTCTATAATTCCTCTTATTAATGGTAAAGTACATGTTCGTGGTTTTACAGATCCTGATAAACTACTTCATGGTGAACTCGTTTATACGGGAGTACTTAGGGGTAATGTAGCTACTATTACCGATAGAGTACCATATAAGGGGTTCCTAGTTAGGATATCCTTTGAGAAATTTGCACTTACAGGTGATGTACATTTAGTACTTGGCTATATTAAGAGTGAAGACTATACAACAGAGACAGCTAATGGAAGAAGAGCTTCATTAAAAGAGGCTATAGAGAGACTTGCTAGAATCATTTGCGCTGATGTAGAAATGATGAATCCGCTTGAAGTTCGTGAAATAGCTAGATATATTTATGAATCTCAGGTGTTTAAAGTATTTGAAGCTTTAATGCAAATTAGATCAAGGATTGCCTCTTTAGGTCTTGACCCAGATAAATTCACGGTCATTACTGCGGGTATTGGTGAATATCTAGCTAGAGAAGCTGCTAAAAGAGCAGGTTTTAAAGACATCATGAGTATTAGTGAACTTGTTGGTAGTGATATCTCTAGTGTTCTTCCCGCATATGCTACTGCCCTAATGATGGTACATGAAGTTTTAAGACATGATTAAGCATGTCGTTAAAATCAGTGGACAAGCATTATGGTATTCTAACGATACTCGTAAGCTTATTCTTAAAATTCTTGAATTAAGTAAGGAGAATCATTTCTATAGTAGTTTCTGGTAGCAGCTATTTGCTAATTTGGTTAGAAGACCTCAAGATAAAGTAGGATACGATGATAAAGTAACCCATCAGATAGCCGTCAAGTCTATGGAAGTTCACAGAGTCTATTTATTTGTTTAAGTAGCCTTCTTCCATTACTTAACCATCGCGACGTCGATCAATGATGTAACCAGAGAATGGAAATCAGGAAGAGTACTCATATTATTACCCTTTGAACTGCTTAGAAAATATCCTAAACTTCCAGAGTCTTAGTCAGTAACGAGAGATTCTATGTACTATCTATACAGGATACTTACTTCACGTGAATCGCGTATTATTAAGTAAAGGTAGTTGATGGGATATTAGATGAAAAGAGCGAATTAATACACGTAATTCATGTACATGTAAACGAAATACCTTTAAGTCGAAGGATCATTGTTCTTTGTCTTCTTATTTAATCCTCTTCTCTAATGATAGTAGTATAAGAATTGTTATTAAAAATAGTGTTAAGCTCGTTAGGTATGGTAATGTAGGATATAGTGATGCTAACAGTCCAGCTATGAACGGTGCTACAAGTCCTACCAATCTTTCAAAACTTGATATACCAGCTAGGATACTACTTGCCTTGTTGCTCGGTACCTTACTGAATAGCCATGATCTATAAAAGGGTAATGATAATGTGTTCCCGAACTCAGCCATGACATTAGCCGCTAATATAGCATAGAAATTAGGGACTAGGAACATTATCAGGGCCCATAAGGTCCTCAATATAAAGTATAGCGATATGACCTTAAACTTATGCCTAGGATGTATACGCTCAGATAAATGAGTTGCCGGTAATGATGCTAGTGTAGATAAAGCTATAACGAGCATTACCTGAAAGAAAGACATCTTGAGCTCTATCATCATGTAGTTTATTAAGACTATTTCAGGTGCTAAACATAGCGCGAGAATCTCCAGAGCCTCTATGGCAAGTATAGCCTTAAACTCTTTATCAAATTTGAAGGTGAATACATCACCTATTCTTTCCTTAGCATCAAGTTTAGGCAGATACCTAGCTAGGTATGCTACTGTAAATACAGAGGATGCTCCTATAGCTATGAAGCCTACAGCATAATGTATTGGCTTCGAGAACAATACGCCTAAAATGTAACCAAGCACAATAAACCCTATAGCCTCACTTAACAAAGGTAACCTCATATGCCAAGCATACACTTCTTCGAGTCTACTCTTAGGATAGAGTAACTTCTCAGCTGCTTGGTATAATGGATAGAAGATCCTAGAGATTTTACCTATGAGTAAACCTAAAGAAATCATTAAAGGTCCTAGAAAACTGTACGATAATCCATAGAGAACATTCTCTATACCATCTAATGCATCTATTAGAATGAGACCATGCCTAATAGCTACCCTATCAAAGAGCTTACCAATAAGGTAGGTTAAGGGAACTGATAGAATGTTTATTATTGTGAAAAGTAGCCCTATTTCAAGTATAGAATAGCCTGTCATGAGCATATACGCTGGCAACATATACCATGTTATGAGGAGAGGTGATATGATCGTATGGTACAGTATGTACCTACGAGCTTCTTCAGGTATCTCCTCCCACTTCAAAGACCCTCACCCATAGACTCTTTGATTAATAAATGCATCATCGGGTCTTGAGCACCATATGTTGCCGAATCTTCTTTCCTACTAGTCTGGAAGATAATTAATAATTATTTGGGTAATATATACAGTTAACACAATGTACATTGTTCAAGATTTCTTCAATTCAGTAACATAATTCATATAGCTGATGGCTATAAGCACGATTCTATCATTTCAAAAAAGGCTACAGGACTCAGAGCTATAAACTTGATATTATTTTCGGTTCGAACTTACTTAGTCTATTATGCTTTATACGTACTATGACAAGACTGCCCACATAGGCTTTAGCTATAACAGGATCTGGATGCACCAGGGCTATTAGTGATGAATATGAAATCATATTTTGTTTCCTGAAACTTCGCACTGTAGTAGGGGGTTTGCTATGGCAGAGAAAGATCAAAGCTTGTTCTTGTAGAACATGCTGATTTCTTTAGGATGTCTAAATATTGAATCTCTAAACCTTATTGATATAGTCTATAAAGTAGATGCTGATATAGTTATGATGGATACTAAGATTAAGGATGGTAAATCTACTTTCCAATTCCTAACAGATGATCGCCTTAAGCTATTTGTAAACAGAGCTAAAGATCATGAATTATCAGCAGCTATTGCAGGTAGTTTAAGTGTACGTAGATGCATTGAACTAGAATAATGTTATTGGATTTAGAATAGTTGCGTGTTAGTGACAGTAGACTATCTAAGCTCAAAAAGATACGGCAAAAGCTTAACAACGTTCTTTGAAGAAGCAAGAAGGTAGCTCTATTCTCTTGACCTAAGGGGCTTCCATCAGCTATGATCAGAGTAAGTAACATTAAAATAGGGGTCACAATAATAGTTAGGCAAAATAGATCTTAATAGACCTCTGAAACCTTAACCAAATCTGTTTCTTAACCTTCCCGTGAAGAGGAAAATTATCAACAAAAGTTATATTTCACCATAGAGTTAAACTACATATGCCTAGAATTAACGGTATACTCTATTCATATTGTGGCCTTGTTTGTAGCTTTTGTAAAGCATTTAGAGAAGGTGAGTGTAAGGGATGCGATGTACATGCAGGGGTATGTGAATTTGCAAAGTGCTGTATTAGGCGAGGATTAAGGTGCTGTTTCGAATGCAAGGATTTTCCATGTAAACTACATAGTGAAGGATTTATATGGGAGACAGAAGAATTTGGTAAACTGAAATGGAAAGTATATAGTGATGTATTTTTAAGTATATTCAAGAAGGCAAAGTGAAACTTACGACTATGATAAGCAATAATTAAGTTATTCTTAGTTGAATAGCGTACTTATTTAATTCTCCTTGTTATTATGAATTGACAGAAGGGGTCTCCTTTCGCTATACATTTATCCTCTAATGCTATGACCTCTTCTCCTGTGATAGCCTCAACTACACCTGCTAAAATTCCTCTAAAGAAATGGCTATTAGCTTCCTCCATTCTCCCTCTAAAAGGTTCGCATTCAAATAAGTCGTATGCTCTTATAAGTATGTTTACAGGTTTAAGCTTAGAATACAAGATTTCAAACCTACCATAACCACAAGCTTGAAATAATTGTAAACACGCTCTCAATATATCTATCTTCTCAGCCTCCTTAACCTTCTTTAACTCACCAATCATTCCCTTAGCACTAGAATAACCAGCATAATACATTAAAGCCTTTGCAGCTGATCCAAACCTGCTATATAAGTACCTAAGCATTTCACTCATACCAGTAATATGAATTAAGATACATCTCACATCAAGGCATAGAAGGGGATACGTTAAAACATTGACAATGAGTTCTGGTAATTGAGGTTTAATAACCTCAACGTCTAAAACGACATCTGAATCCTTTAATTCTTCTATTACTACGTCTAAAGGAGCTCTTGACTTAGTGTAATCTATGAATGAAATCATAGTTGCTTTAGGTCCAGCTGAGGGGGCATTAAGTATAGAGGAAAGAATATTGATATTATATTTAGCTATAACTGATGATGCTTTAGCTAAAGCGCCTGGGATATTTTTTAATACTAGCTTGATTAATGATATTTTAAGTCCCTTACATCTCATTGCTATAGGTAGAGATATACCCTTCGACGCAACAGTCCCAAAATTCATAGCTATTATGACATTAATAAAAATTACTAAAAAAGTATTAATAATAATCCTTTGATATTAATGGAAAAGACGTCTCTCTAAATACCATATGGAAGCTTACAGAGATGTTCCTAGATTCTTCTATCCCTTTAAGTATTTCATGGAGTCAAGTATCTTGCCTATATCCCCTTCTAGGAGTATTAAAATTTCATCATCTTTACCAGCACTAATTATTATTTTATCCTTAATCTTTATAGCTCCGCAAACAAATATTGTTGATGGTCTTCTACCACTATATATTTCAGGATAAGGAGATATTATTGGTTCAGGTGTTATACCTAATAATTCGCCTGTGTCGCTAAAGAGGGCTGCAAATGTATAGTACATTCCATGAGGGTATTCAACTGAATGAAATATCAATAGATATTCATTACTTGATATCTTTAAGGAAGCATTAGCTCCAGTTTTTCTCTCTATATTAGGTATGGGGAGTAGTTCTGGTATTGGTTCTAGCGATTTAAATGATACTACATGTTTATCTCTATAACCTACAAATATGCCTCCTATACCTGGATCTTCTATCCAAGGCCTAATAATCATCACATTACGTGAAAGTGGGAAGGAATCTCTATAACTTCTAATAATGAAATATTTACCGTTATCCTCAAGAAGTATTGGCTCTAGAAGTTTTGGATAAACCTCGCCTTTAACATAAGCTATATTAGTATGGAATGTTATAACGACGCTTTCAACCTTATATCTTGTCGGGTAATAGGCCCTGACATGATATAAATCAATAGGAGTATCAGGATCTATACGTGGATCTTCAACACATTCCGATGAAAGTATAGGTGGCAAGATGACCTTAGACTTAACCTTTACACGACCATATAGGTTATCTACTGGGATTTCAGTATATGCTATAAAAGTTCTTGAGAAATTAACGCCTCCAAGTCTTAGGAAAACACCTATACTATTTCCTCTATCTACAATAGCTGAATTGGATACTGTGAGAACTGGTATTGGTATATCATATTGGCTAACGACATATACATCTTGAGGAAGTATGTATGCTTTTAATCTTAATAAGTTTCTGTCACTTAACTTCCTCTTAATCTTCGCCTTTTCTCTGTGCCTAAGTAGTTTATCAAGTAATATGGACTCAGCATCTCTATTTATATCATCTATGAGCTTTAATATGTATTCACGAAAAGTATTGGTTCTAGATTCTTCTAGGTTAAAAGTATACGTTGGAATCATTTTCCATCCAATCACATACGATAATTAACAGATTTATTAAATTTACTATAAACATAGCATTAGCTAACTAGAAAGCTACAGCTATTATAAAACTTATAAAACATTAATGTATCTTCTCATAATACTTAAGTATCTTATGTTATTTAATTTATGAGGGGAATACAGATGATTCTAATTCAAGTTAGTAAGGTTGATGCATTTACAGACAAGCCTTTAGAAGGAAATCCCGCGGGGATAGTGTTTGGTGCTAATGGATTAAGTAAAGAAGATATGTTAAAAATTGCATGTGAGTTGAATATCTCCGAAACTGTATTTATCTTAAATCCTACATCAAGTAAAGCTAATTTTAAGTTGAAGTTCTATACACCTACAAGTGAAGTAGATCTTTGTGGTCATGCTACAATAGCAGCAAGCTACTTTCTAATTAAAGAAGGTAAAGTTAAGATAATAGAACCCATCACAATTATAAAATTTGAAACAAATGTAGGTATAATTCCTGTAGAAGTTTATGTAGAAAAGGGTGAACCAAAGATAATATATATGACTCAGGCAAGACCAGAGGTAAAGGATGTTAATATTAACGTTGAAGATATTGCTGAAGCATTAAGGGTTAATGTAAGTGAGATACTAGATACAAATCTCCCTATACAAGTAGCCTCAACAGGACTTCCATTCTTAATAATACCAGTAAGAAGCCTAAAGACATTATTAAACTTAAGACCTAACTTACTTAAGATATATGAACTCTCCGAAAAATTAAAGGTAGCAGGCTTTCACATATTCACCTTTGAAACTATTAATAAAGAATCAACTGTTCATACAAGATGTTTTGCACCATATGTAGGCGTTTTTGAAGATCCGGTTACAGGAACAGCTAATGGTACTCTAGGAGCATACCTGGTATGGAATAACGCTATCGAAATAAGCAAGCCATATACAATGATAATTTCAGAACAAGGATATGCTATAAGGAGACCAGGTAAAGTCTATATAAAAGTGAAGATACAAAACGATAGGCCTGTAGAAGTTAAAGTTGGAGGATCTGCGGTGCTTTCACTCAAGGGAGAACTAAGAGTAAAGTAATGGCATATCTATATGATTCTAAAAATATTAGCTTTCTTCAATGATTTAATTACCTTAAATAATAGTAAGTAGATATAATACAATATACCAAATAATCCCATAAATATGCAGATACCGTATATTGTCATTGTTAGATTGGGATTGTATAGAGGATTCACGTCTATGGGATATAATGGCCTTATATCACGATATAGCGGTGAATCTAGAAGAACATGTAATAGGGTTCCCGAAAACCCTGCTATGATGAAGGAATTTATTCCTAGAGGCTCCTTAGGTACGAGGAGCAGAACTCTATATAGTGGGTTAAAGACTTTCTCTAACAAATACATTACATATCCTAGGACCAATCCAAATATGAATGCAAGTAGAAAAGTATGTAAATAACCATGTAATGGATAGTTTAACTTCAAGGTTATTACTAAATAGGGTTCTATATCTATAATTATATTAGCTAATATAAATGTAGGAGCATGAATATACCTTCTAAGAGGTAATCCTAAAGCTAACGCGGGTCCTAAATGAAATGGTGTAAACGGCAAACCACCACCTACGTTACCTTATATTGAGTAGTCCTAGAATAAATAGATGGCCGTCTAATAGCTATAGAAAATAAATTTTAGCGTTATTCATAGTTATCTCTGGTGAATTATTGCTCAGGAGGATTATCCTTGTATTTATCTTAGTAATCTTGCCTGGCTTTTTCACCTTGTATTCTACCTCCAAATTATTATACTCTACCTGAAGAAAAGAGACGTACAGTTAAAGCTGCTATAGAGCATTCACTTCGTCACTTAGATGAAGGTATTTAGTTGTTGACTCTAAGACTTGATTACATGGTTATATTTAAAAATCCTTACTTTAAACATCCAATGCTTCAAGGTACTGCCTGGGAAGTTAGACTTAAAGCATATACTTTTTTCTATATACCACTATGTGAAGTTAGAATTTTTATTGATGACAAAACCCTACAGCCTCTATGTGAATCTATTAAACCTACTAACTACAAATGGCCTAGATACTGGAAATAAGTATCCACAATATAAGACATACTTCAAATAATATTTTATATATCAAAGGATGTACTGATATAATGGTGAAATCTTGAGTGAAGAATTTGATCTTATTATTATTAATGGATTAGTATATGATGGAAAAGGTAATCCCCCATACAAAGCTTCAATTGCAGTAAAGGATGGTAAAATTGTTAAAATTGGCGATATACGTAGATTTGAAGCTAAACGAGTCATTGATGCAAAGGGTTTAGCTGTCAGTCCAGGTTTTATTGATATTCATTCACATGGCGATGAAACATTATTCCTTTATCCTACAGCTGATAGTTTTGTCATGCAGGGAATAACAACAATTATTGGAGGTAATTGTGGCTTTACCCCAGCTCCACTAAGAGATTGGTGGCTTCTATCATTTTGGGAGTACGATTTATGGGATGAACTACGTCCATTTAAATATTACCCTGAAATACTTATCCCATTAGATGAGTTTAAAAAGAAAGTTAAGGAAGTATATGGTATTGATATTAACTGGAAATCATTTAATGATTATCTAAAGAGAATTGAATCTATAGGTATTTCAGTAAACTATGCTCCTCTTGTGGGGCATAATACTATTAGGGCACAAGTTATGGGCAACGATTATAAGAGAAAGGCTAAACCTGAAGAGATTAAGGAAATGAAGGAACTAGTGAGAGAAGCTATGGAAGCCGGCGCCCATGGACTATCAACAGGATTAGACTACGAACCCGGAGCCTATGCTGATACCGAAGAATTAATAGAATTAGTTAAGGTCGTTAAAGAATATGGAGGTATCTATTCAACTCATTGGAGGAGAACAGGAATTAGAAAGGAAAGAGTAGAATTTAGACCTCCAGAGAAGATTAAAGGTATTTTAGAAGCTATTGAGATAGGAAAGAAGACTAAGGTACCGGTCCAAATTTCTCATATAATGTCGGGTTATGCTATTTATCCTCCTCCACCACCTGAACTTGCTACATCAGCAGCTAAAGCTACTATAAAGGTTATAGATAATGCTAGAAAAGAGGGTATTGATATTACATTCGATGTTATTCCTAACGTTGACGGTGGCGTATTTACCTTTAAATACCTTGCAGGACTTTTAGCTCCATGGGTTAGGGAGTTAGGATCTAGAGAAAATCTTGCTAAAGCTCTAAAAGCTAAAGATTTTAGAGATGAAGTTAAACAGGTCATACTATCTGGTAAATGGTGGTACATTAATCCTAAAGTAAATCCCTACTGGGCTGAGAAAGTAAAAATACTAGTATGTAAGAATAATAGCTATGTAGGAAAGACCTTAGCCGAAATTGCTTCAGAAAAGAATCAAGATCCTATAGATACGCTATTTGATATAATAATAGAGGATCCAGATACTAGAGTCGAGTATGGCTCATTTATAGATGAATCTGAAGTAATAGAATTTATTAAACATCCCTACTCAATGATATGTACTGACACCTTTGCATTAGACTTTAAATGGGAGATAAAGAAACCACCATACTTCCTACCACATCCCAACACGTATGCTGCATTTCCTAGATTCATAAGAAGATATGTACGTGAACTAAAGGTAATTACGCTAGAAGAAGCAATAAAGAAAATAACATTCCTACCAGCTCAAAAACTGAAACTAAAGGGAAGAGGAGTTATAGAAGTAGGAGCTTATGCCGATATAGTAATATTTAATCCAAACGAAATTGCAGAAGGAGGAGATTATTTAGAACCAAGAAAACCTCCAAAAGGAATACACTATGTAATAGTTAATGGTGAAATAGTAGTAGAAAAAGGAAAACATACAGCTAAGAAACCTGGCAAGGTTATTAGGAGGACTAGATGACATCTTTACATTCTTTTTTACTAAATATGTTTTTATGGAATTACCTTTAATCCCTTCTTTATAGCTATTCTTCTAAGTTTTTTGTCGAAGGTCGCTAATATTAGATTATAATGAAGAGCTGTTGCGAGAATTATGTAGTCATTTATTTCCCTTATATTTTGCTCACCCCTTTCAAGCATTTTTAAGGCATTAATTAATGCTCCCATAGGCTCTAATATACATGTTGTTCTCGGATCTTCAAGATATTCGCGTATCTTTAATGAGACAAAACTGGGGGATACACGGGCTAATTTGAGCATAACCCATATATATTCATAAATTACAATAGAAGGTATAAATAGCTCTTTTGCTGTATCTATAATTCTCATAGCCATATTATGGTACTCACTGTCTTCAATCGTATCATAAACTAAGACATTAGTGTCAAGAAGTAGCTTCATTCATCATCTCCTCAATAGCCTCTTCAATTTCTTCAACACTGATTCGTCTTCCAATTCTAATTGTTGTCCTCTTTTTCCTTAGTGGAATGATCTTAATAACTCCTTCCCGTTCATCATAAATTATTTTAACAATATCACCTTCGTTAATCCCTGCCTTAGCTCTAATAGTAGCAGGAATCGTTACTTGATAATTACGGGTAACCTTAACGATTTCCTCCAAATAAGATCCCTAGTAGGATCCATTAGTTACTAATATATAAGTTTTACTAGTAAAGATATATGAAAATTACTTTCAATTGTTTTTCATCATAGTCTTGTTAGTTTAATTATAGGCGAAGAAGCTTTATGTAGAGTTAGATTTTACATTAATGTTGAGGCGAAGTTAGATGGACTTTCCAAGTATAATTAGGGATCTAGGAGAGTCCCTTATCGCTCCAAGACAAGTTATAAGAATACTTATTGCTGAAAGAAGGGGATTACTATTTGGATTCTTTATTGTACTAATATTCTCTATAATTGAAGGAGCTATTGCTACGCTAACTTTTATTGGCAAATTAGCTACCTGGATTCCAGTAGGATTTATAGGCTGGTTATTTGGAGGTTTATCACTATTATTTGGAATTACACTTTACGTGATCTTAAGTATTGGCTACTGGATTATTGGAGGCCTTATAGTACACTTATTCTGTAAATTATTTAATGGACGAGGGTTATTTGAACAAACTTTAACAGCATTTTCGTATTTATGGCTACCTGCATTTATTCTAGGTTTAGGAGCACCATTCATACTAATACTAGACTATATTACTGGTATAGGTCTATTCCTTTTATTATTCTCTATTTCATTTATATGGGGTCTAATATTATCTTCACAAGCAATATCTGAGGTACATGGCTTTGGTGTAGGCAAAGCACTATTATCTGTTATCTCTCCAACAGTTATACTCTTCATTATATTAATTATAATTCCATTAGGATTAACGTTATGAAGGTGAAGAGTCATGAATAAGAATCTTAGTTTAGGTAATATCCTAGGCATACTAATCTTATTAGGTATAATAATTGGTATTTTAACCCCAATTATAGCTTTCAAGTATAGAGGATCAAAGACATACACATCACCCTTAGAATGGTTACTTAAACTACCATTCATAAATATATCTAAGAAACTTGTAGAAAAGTATAGTTTTAGTGTTGATGAAGGTCTAAATGTAGTAGTTTATGTAAGTGGAGGAATAGAAATTACCGAAGGCACAGACAAGAAAGTTCAAGTTAAAGTATATGAATATACTGGCATACCATCCTGGATTATGGGATTAGAGAAGACATATAACATATATTATAATAAGACTATTAATACATTATATATCGATGTTAAAGGTTACTTAATTGAATTAAAATTACCTTCAAATATAGTACATTCTATAACCTTAAACATTAAAGGTGGAGGAGTAGAAATAGATACCTCATTAAAAAACCTAAAAGAATTTTATGCTAAGATTTCTGGAGGTGCATTAAAATTCAAGTTCAGCAACCTAGCTAAATCTAAAATCAATATTAATATTTCTGGTGGTGCATTGGACGGTGAACTTGATTACACAATGTTTAAGGGTGAATCATATTTATTCTTATCAGTTTCTGGTGGAGTTATAGATCTAGATGTTAGACAGCCTAGAAGCATTAAGGTTATGGTTGAAGGTAATGTAAGTGGTGGTATAGCTTCTATAAGTATTGGAGGAAGTCATATTGGGAATTTCTTTAAAGACGAAGGCTATGATGTTGCTGAAGGGAAATTACATGTAGTTTACCGTATCTCAGGAGGAGTTATAGATCTTGGGATTTACAGATGAATGAAGATAAATTAGTAATTCCAGAGGATAGACCTCTAGCTATACGTAGGGTACTTGATATATTAAATAGCGGTCCAAAACTCTCTATACTCAGAATATTATTAGATCATGGTGAAGTTACAGCAAAAGAAATTGCTGATAAACTTAAAATCAAGTTACCAACAGTCTTATCACATTTATCGGATTTAATAAAAGCTGGGCTAGTTAAAGTACGCATTCTAGATGTTAAGGGTAGAAAAGTTAAGAAGTATTCATTAGTATCTAAGAAGTTTATACTTAATATTGATTTAAGTATACTACTTCATTTGGAAGAATATGAAGCTGAAGAAAAGCTTAAGGAAATAGAATACCTAGCAATTCAGTACATTAACCTTAAGCGCAAAAAGGAAGGCCTACCTTTAACTATTAGTGCTAGGGATGTCGCTAAAGAACTTGGAATAGACATTAATACTGCTATAGAGGTTACTGACTTCATAAATACATATACAGATAAAATAATAAATTACCTTAGTAGTGAAGCATTAGAGTTAATTAAAAGTAGGGGTAAAATTAGTGGACTAAGAGAATTAGCCTCATTAATGAATGTTCATCATTATTGGATAGCCCTGATAATACAAGACCTTAATAATAAGGGATTTATTAAAGTATTGAATGATGGAACTATAACCTTATCTTGAACATGTATTGTTCTTAAGTAGCTATATTTATTATAACTCCTTATTTTACTCCTTGAGGATATATT
>Ga0190367_1001369_pt1 | contig 14234 bp, 15 predicted proteins | sample 4872181011_MG_FD_171838 | JGI IMG/M metagenome (GOLD analysis project Ga0190367, IMG submission 171838) | Hydrothermal vent microbial mat bacterial communities from Southern Trench, Guaymas Basin, Mexico - 4872-18-10-11_MG | ecosystem: Environmental > Aquatic > Marine > Hydrothermal vents >...
GATTAAGGTTGTTCTAAACAGTACAATGGTAATAAGAGTAGTAAAAATGCTATATTCAAAAAATCAATGCGCCGGCCGGGATTTGAACCCGGGGCAGGGGCGTGGCAGGCCCCTGTGTTAGCCAGGCTACACCACCGGCGCTTGATTAGGTTATTTTAAAAATACATTAATTTGAAAAGTATCTTCCCTAATTTTTACTCTCTAAGTAGAATAAAATTTTTGCCCTTAAAAATCTATTTTCTTAAAAGCACATCCAAGTGACTGTAATTCATAAATGAATTTCATAAAATTAAATAATTAATAATATAGAAATAAGAGAGAGTTTAAAGATTTTTGCCCTTGGTTCCTCACTTCCCTTTCCTGTAGTTTTACTTGCTACCACCAGCAACCCCAGTAGCTTTAACACTGGCAATCCATTTGTTTAAGCCAGCTATTCCCTCCTCACGTATAACCTTCGCCACATCTTTTCGGAGTGATGTTATTTTAAGCAAATCAAGTAGACAGTGTGCAAAGTTACCGTGTATGAATGACCAATATATTGCTAAAAACACAACTCCTGTGCTTAGAAGTATTGCAGTCACAATATCCGAGTGTGGGATAGTAGTAATAAATCTTGGCCAAGCTGATGGATCTCTAAATAGCAGATAATAGTTTATGGCCGATATTGTTCCAAATAGTAGCATTTTCGGAACAAGCCTTCCTTTATGACCAGTAACATCTAAAGCTTGCTCTAATACACCCTCTCTTCTTAACTGACTTCTAACTCTCCACATTGGAACCATTACTATTGGAAACACTGCAACCATCGCAACAACCATTATTGGTAACACTAAGGAATCTAAAAATGCTCTTAAACCTGGATCCAAAGATATCCAACCCAAATCTGCTAAGTATCCAGGTACTGCACAAGCTCTACTTATAGTAACTATTAGCATAACCACAGCCATCGCAAGCTTTATGTAGTACTGCCTAACGTAGGTTGTACCAACAGCTCCTATCTGCACTCCGATAAGTGATGCCGCAAGTATTAATGTAGTCATTCTAAAATCTACAGCTCCAAGCAAGTATGCCCAAGTCCAAGTTCCAGTAGATCCCATCACAAACGCAATACCCAACTCTGTACCGCTTGCTACTGCACTAGGTGCTCCAATTATATAAATTAAGGATGGTACTCCAATAAATCCTCCTACAGCTATAGTTGCCGCTAGAAAACCCGTACCAAACCCTGTGGGAATTGTTAGCCACAGAGATTGAGTTCTCTTTGCAACCTTAAACGTTATCATCGGTGGCACTCTGAACTTTTGCTCCAATTTTGCGGCAAACTTTGGTTCAGTGTCATCTATGCCATACTTTTTAGCTCTTATAACATCTCTAAGACAAAAAGCTGCAACAGTTGGTAAAATTATGAGAAATGCACAACTTACATATAAATTTGTTCCAGCTACACCCAATGTTTGAAGTATTAACTTCTGAATTTGAATACCTACCTGAACACCAGCAATGGCTGATATCGCCATTAAAATTGCAAGTCTTAAGTCTAGATGGCCGACCTTCGCCCTTCTCCAAGCACCAATCATAGCCTTTGGGAATTTGTGACACATGTTACTTGCAACCGCTATAGGACCTGGTGCTCCTATTGACATCATTCCTGGTGTTAAGACAAATGCTCCACCCGAACCTATGAATCCACTTAACATTCCTCCAAAGAAACCCAGTGCTATTAGAAATATTGCCTCAAATAATCCTATTTCAATGAACATATCTGGTGTTATTGTCACCCCAGCTGGAGGTAATCCTCCCACTTTTATCTCCTCCCAATTTTCTATGAACTTAATTTTTTTATATTAAATGCATTTTATTTAAATTAAGTTATATGTTGAAGAAATTTATATTAATTTATTTAAAATTTTTATAAAATTTTTTTCTTAAATTCCCTCTAAACAATACCTTAAGAATCAACCTCCTTCTAAAAGTTTTAGGTATTATTTTACTAAGTTTCAAATTCTTGGCTTCAAACTCCCTGAAAAATTTTTGGTTCACATCTATTTAAAAATTTAACGAAGATTTTCAAAAATAAAGTAGACATACAGCTGCATACATGATATTAACTCATATGTATTAAGTAATAATTCTTAGGAAGTTTTAAGATGCCTTTCCACTCACAAAAACTTTAATAGACTATATTTAACTGAAAATTCCAAGATTTTTCAATTTTTCTCCGTAGAATAAGGTTACAAAATATTTAAATAAAAAATAAATTTAAATTGACGGTATGATACAAGAGTCTTTTATTAAAAAAGGAGAACTTTTATTTTCTTGAATTTTTTATTAACAATAATAATTTTACTCTTTGGATTTTACGCGTATTTCACTTTACCTTAAAACTATACCTGTACACTTTAACTTAAACGGTTTGCCTAGTTCCTGTGGTGATAAAAAATATTTTCTAGTGCCTTGCATTTGTATTTAACTCAATCTTAGTTGTTTTTTCTCTAATTGCAAAATTTAGATTTGTTTTAGCTGAAAAATTTCCATACCTTGTAAATTTACTATATTTTATTGTTAATCTAATAAAAAATGCAAATTCAAACGTCAAATATTTAATTATTAATTAGATATTTCGAGATCTTTCTCACGTTTGGATTATATCTCCCTGTTTACCTATTGTTATTGGGGATTACTCTCTTTATTTGCTCATTAATTAAAAAATGCCTCCAGAGCTTATAATTTTTATTATATTTACACCCATAGCTTTAGTTATACTTTTTAAGCTAAAATTAAAAAATTTTACATTGAGACACAATAAAATATAAAACACAATACTTTTAAGTTCGAAAAATTAGAAAGAATACTTCGTGAAAAACTTCACAATTATTCTTGTTTTGTGCAGCCTAATTTGGATAGTAATATTTATAATAAATGACACTGGCAAATTTTTATCTCCTCAAGAAAACAGTATAGATCTCCAGAGAGGTAGTCAAGAACTAACTTCTATTAATTCAAGCGAATTGATAATTTACATTGTATACGATAACAATAACTACAATGCAAGTTTTTCCTCAGATTGGGGTTTTTCTTGTCTCATAAAAACTTCAAACATTACAATTCTCTTTGATACAGGTGGAAACGGTGACATACTGGTACAAAATTTGAAAAAATTTAACATAAATCCAAAGGATATTGATATAATTTTTCTTTCCCATATTCATGGCGATCACACTGGAGGATTAAAGTCTATACTCGACAAAAATTCAAATGTCACAGTAGTAATACCAAAATCCTTTCCAGTAACCTTTAAATTGCTTATTAAAAGTTACAACACTAGAATTTTAGAGGTTTCAGAATTCTCAAAGGTTTGTAAAGGTTTTTACTCTACTGGAGAAATGGGCAATTGGATTACAGAACAATCATTAGTTATAAACACTGATAAAGGTTTAATTGTTATAACTGGATGCGCTCATCCAGGAATAGTGAAAATTATCGAAAAAGCAAGAAATTCTGTGAACAAGGATATTCTTCTAGTACTAGGAGGATTTCACCTAATAGGAAAGTCAAAATCAGAAATAAAACAAATTATAAACGATTTTAAAAAATTAAACGTTAAATATGTAGCACCTTGTCATTGTACTGGAGATCTTGCAATTAATATGTTCAAAATGGAATATGGAAGTAAATTTATAAAAACAGGAGTCGGAAGAATAATAGAAATTAAAAATTTAGGTTAAAATTCAGCATTTTTATGTTTCTGCGGTGTTTAAATCTTTAATAACGTTATTCTGAATTGTTAGCAGTTGAATTTTCGCTTATAAGGTACATAAATACTATTTTTGAATTTCACAAATTTTTATTAAATTTTTGTGAAACTTAACGCATTTTAAGTAAAGCTTAAAAAATCGTTCTAGAAAACTAACTATGTATCAGCCATGACTAAGCCAATTATCAAACTTTCAACTGTGTTTGCCTTAATTACTTTACTAATTCTTCTAAGTAGTGCATCATCTGCGCAAGCTCAAACTGTAGTCACAAGATTCTTACCAAAGTACGTTGAGCCTAATAAACCATTTAAAGTTATGTTAAAGCTTGAATTTGGCAGCATTAAGCCCAATGGAGTAATAATTGTTGAGAAGATTCCAAAAGGCTTTAAATACAATTCAAGTGACCCAAAAGGTTTGTTTTTAGAGAGTTTTAACGAACTGAGGTGGGGTTTTTACTGCGATGAGGTCTTTAACAGAACAATAACTTACACCCTCATAGCTCCAAGCGAAGCTAAGAAGTATAAATTTGAAGGATTTGTGAAAACAGTACACGGAACCTTCTTAATCAAAGGAGATAAGGAGTTAATAGTGAGAAAAAATGTAACAGAAAAAACAACACCAGAACCAAAAAGGTGCCCTGGATTTAGTATCACACTTTTTCTCTTTGCATTGTTTGCAATTATATTAATTCAGAAAAGATTAACAAAGAATACATGACTGATTTTTCATTTTAAAACAATCTTAAAGATTTTGAACTATTTCCATCTCAGTGGAGCTTCACACTAAAAGATTTTGATTTTTTATCTTTTAAGTTTTTGAAGACTTCATTTAATATATTTTCCACACCCTCACCAGTTACGCTGGAAAATGCTGGTAAATCTCTTAAATTATGCAAATCAGATTTACTATAAGCAGCTATTATAGGCGTATCTTTGAATTCCCTTTTAATTTCATTGAGCAATGAAAATTGAGGTTCTACAGGATATCCACATGTTCCAGTTGGGTCTATTATAAATAATATACAATCTGCAAGATGTTTAAGACAAAGTATTGCTTTTTTCTCTATTATATTTCTTTTATGTATAGGTCTGTCAAGTAAACCAGGAGTATCTATAACCTGAATTTTTAGTCCATTTTTATTCAAATATCCTATATGTATACTTTTGGTTGTAAACGGATACGTTGCAATTTCAGGCTTAACCGATGACACTCTTGCTACAAAGCTTGATTTTCCTACATTTGGATATCCTGCAACTACCAATGTTGGATCTTCTGTAAAAACTGGAATTTCTTTTAATTTGCTTTTGGCATTCTTTAAAAACTCAAGTTCTTCACTAATTTGCTCTATTACTGATGATACCCTACCGTATGTTGCTCTTAAAACTTCAACTGGATCTTTTTTACCAGCTTTAACTTCTCTTATCCCCCTTGTTATAATAGCTCTAGTTATGTTCTTAGCCCAGTTAACTGCACCAAGACTTTTCTTTAATTTATCAATACCGACTAATATGTCAATCATTTCTCTGTAAAAATCGGATAACTCACTATAATTTGGATGATTCTTTATAATCTTATCAAAGTAATCCGATAAGATATTTGAAACAGTTGATAACTTATTTATAATGCGTTCCCTTGTATTTCTACCTCCCACCTTCGATGCTCTTCTAAAAGCCTTATCTATTATTTCCTGAGCCGTTAAAACTGTTGGTAAACGCCTAACCTCAAACATAGATAGACCTATTAAATTTAAAAATTTTCTTAATCCTTATTCAAGTTATATGACAATATTTTGCTTATATCCGCATTCTGGACATCTGTTTCCGTCAAGATTCATTGAAAGCACGTAAAATCCTTCTCTTTCTATTAGCTTTGCTCCACAATTTGGACAATACGTGTTCTCATACCTGTGTCCCCAGACATTTCCAATATATACATACTCTACTCCAACGTCCTTTGCAATTTCTATAGCCATTTCCAAGGTTTCTAGAGGTGTAACAGATTTGTTAAGCATCTTGAAGTCTGGATGAAATCTAGAAAAGTGCACCGGTATTCTTTTATCTAAGTCACAAACCCATTCAGCAAAAGATCTAATTTCATCTTTAGAGTCGTTTTCACCAGGTATGATTAAATACGTTAGCTCTATAAATACTCCAGATTTATAGAACTCTTTCACAGTCCTTAAAACTTTCTCAAGACTTGCTTTGCAAAGCTCTCTGTAAAATCTTTCATTAAACGCTTTCACATCAATATTTGCTGCATCTAGCAACCCTTTTAACTGAGATATCGCCTCAGGACTTGAATAACCGTTTGTTACGTAAACTGTAAAGAAACCATTTTCCTTTAACAATTTATTACAATCTATCGCATATTCATGCCAAATTGAGGGTTCATTGTAAGTCCAAGCGACCCCATCTGCATTGTACTCTTCAGCCAATTTTAAAACCTCAGAAGGTAAAATTTCCTTAGTATACGAAAAATTCAGGTCTGCAAAGGATATTTCGTAGTTTTGACAGAATGGGCATCTAAAATTACAACTAACTCCTCCAAACGATAAAACCTTTGTACCTGGTTTATAGTTATTCAACGGTTTCTTTTCAATCGGATCCAACGCTACAGAGGTTACAATTCCATAATTGTACACTTTTAGTGTACCGTTTTCGTTTTTTCTTACTCTGCATCTACCCCACTGTCCATTTTTTAACCTACAGTAATGATTGCATGTTTTACAAATAACAAAATCTCCACAATTTTCATAAAGTCTAGAATCTACAATCATTTTACCTGCTCTGGAGCTAATTCAAGCAGTATTTTATGATCAGTTATAACTCCAACAGGTTTTCTTTCATCTGTAACAACCAATAATCTTACGTTTTCATCTCTCATTAGTCTTAATGCGTCCTTTATGGACATATCCTTTTCAACGCATACCACTTTTGGTATCATCACATTTCTGACTTTTTCATCGAGTTTATTTTCAGCTACAGCTTCAGCAACCTGATTTAAAGTAAATAATCCTATAATCTTGTTATCTTCCTTTACTGGAGCAGTATATATTCTGTTTGATGCCAAAACTTTAGCTGCATCTCTTACAAGCTGATTAGCATCAACTGTTATTATTGGAGAAGACATATGATCTCCCACTTTATCCTTTGGAAGAGCAAATATCTTATTTATTGATACAACAATTAGATTTTCTGTATCATCTCTCCCTATGACTGTTCCAAAAAGCATGAGCTCATTCACAGGCGTTGGACCTATTACTACGTCATCCCCGATGTTTATCTTCTTAATGTTACCCACTATTTTGACAATACCCTGACAAATTGTTGGATGAGACAATGCTGGCAATATTATTTCCTCAGCACTTAAATCATCCAATACTTTGTTGTTCACTATCACAGGTACTTTTACAGCTATTTCTGGTTTAGTTATAGCGAGTAACTCATAAGCTTTTGCCGTAGGTCTATATCCTCCCTTAGGACCAGGAACACCCTCTACTAAACCTAGCGCTCTCAAAGCTTGCATTTGATTTCTTACAGTGCCTGGATTTCTGTTAATAAGTTCGGCAATTTCTTCTCCTTTGATTGATGATCCACACTTTTTCTTATATAAAGTAACAAGAGCGTGAAGAATATCTTTTTGAATTTGAGTGAGTTCTACAGCCATTTAAAATCACCACACAAAGCTTAAATTTAATATTTTCAAAAAAAAGTATAAATGTTTCTCTTAGAGTTGCTAGATAAAAAAATTAAAAATTTTCAAAGTTTTTGCTTTTCAATATTAATATTTCAATTTTGCATTTCCAGAAACTAAAATTTTTTATTATTTTATTTTATAAAATTTATTAAATCTTCGACAGTAGTCACATTTAGTCAGTTAAAGAAAAATTGAGTTCAAAAACATTTTAAGTGGTTGCCCGTCTGAACCCTTCCCCGCCATTGAATGGCGAGGGTCCCCCATAGGGGAACTTCCCACTCCACAACCCTCACGGGTACTTCACGGGGTCGGTTAGTGTCATCGGGACGGGTCAGAGCGCGAAACCTCGTCATGGTTGCAGATAATAAAGGTAGAAAGATTTTAAGGTTTGATGGAGATATAGTTAACCACTACAAAGAATTGTTAGAGAAGGAAAGAGCAAGAAGACAGAGAAGATAGATGAAATATCTGAATAACAGAAAATTTAGATTAGGTTATCAATACAGAAACTTCTCTAAATATATTAACCACGTCATAGCAAAGGAAATCGTTAGAAAGGCTAAGGAATATCGGGCTTGTATAGTTCTCGAAAAGCTTAAAGGGGTAAAGAGAAGTAGTGCAAAGATGCCTAAATGGGTTAGAAAGATTCTACACAGATGGAAGTTATCACGATTTAATCCAGAAGATAAAGTATAAAGCTAAGCTTGAAGGTGTTCCAGTAATAGAAGTATCTCCGAGAAATACGTCAAAGACTTGTTCAAAATGTGGTTATGTCTATAAGCGTTTCAAAAATCAGAGATTGTTCCATTGCCCTAAATATGGCTCAGTCATCGATAGAGATTTGAATGCTTCAATAAATATTGCAAGAAAGGGTATGGAAGAATTTAACAAGTGGACTTTCCTTCCCGCCTTGAAAGGCAAAGCTTCCAGCCCGCAAGGAGTGTGAACAATACATTTCTCTAGTAAATGAACTTGTAGAGATAGCATTATCTAAGAAGTTAAGCTACACTGCTAAAGTAGTGTTTAGGGATGGAAAGATGTACTTACATGTTTCAGTACCGATAGAGTTACATCTTAAGTACTTCAGTAAAGGTAAAGCTAAAGGAGGATTAATTGCTGGTTTTGACCTTAATAGCGATAGGATAAACATGGTGATAGTTGATAAGCTTGGCATTATAAGAGATATTAAGATGGTTTCCAGAAGTAGCAAGTCATGGATTTCCAAGGAATAAAGCTAATGCGATGAGGTTCCAAGCTCTTGCTAAGCTATTGAATTATGCCTACAATCATGGTGTAGGTATTGTCCTCTTTGAGGACTTAGAGAAAATTAAAAGGCGAAAATACACGAAGAATAAAATTGCTAATCGAAAGATAACACAATTCCCCAAGAGGAAGCTACTGAAACATGCAGTAGTAAGGGCATTAAAATACGGTTTTAAAGTTTATCTCGTAAATCCATCCCACACTTCAAAAGTGAGGGAGAGAATAGGGGAAGAGTTAGGATTAGACAAACATACCGCATCAGCATGCATATTAGCAGTAAAAGCACCACAACCGGAAGTTTTCAAAATGCTTAATACTTAATAGTTCCCAAAATACTCTAAAAACTCAAATAAGCAAATAATCTTTTAGAATTTGGAGGTTAAAAAATGGGACAAAGTAATTTTGTAAAGATTAAAATAAAATTTGTAGGAGGATTTAGAAAAAGTGAGAAGGAAGTGGAAATAGATCGTAATAGCACATATTTTAAACTCCTTGAGCAGCTTAATATAAATCCAGAAACTGTTGTAATTGTAAAAGATGGTCTTCCAGTTCCTACAGATGAGACTGTTGAAGAGGGAGAAATCACAGTCATAAGAGTGATTTCTGGCGGTTAATTTTACACCTTCACGTATTTTCAGAGTTTAGCTTTTCTTTTTGCTAGATATCACATAATATTTTACATTGTTAAACTCCATTTCTTCAATTTCGTTTTCAATTTCTTCCATCTTTAATCCGTATTTCTTTAACAATTCAAGCAATTGATCTCTTCTTAAGGGATGTCTTCTAATTATTGATAAAATTCCTTCCTTTGGATTTTTATCATCCATTAAAGAGATTTCTCCAACTTCTGGTTTTAAAATCTTAGTAACTTTCCCTATTATAGTTTCAGCTTTTATTATATCCAAATAATCTGGTATTTCTATTTTTTCCGTGGGAGGTCTAGTTGGAATCATCAAATAAACTCCATCTGGCTTGATTTTCTCTATCGCTTCCTTTATCTTGGTTAGTTCCTCTTTATGAGTATTGTAACCCTTTACAAGCATGATTTCTATGTAAAATTTGCCATCAAACTCCTCAGAGAACGCACTTAAACCGTCTATAATTCTATCTATTACTAAACTTTCATGTGGTCTATTGATTTTTTTAAATGTATCCTGAGATGCTGCATCCAAAGATGGTATAACCACATCTGCTTCAAACAAATCATTTCTCACATCACTTCTCCATAATAAAGATCCATTTGTCAAAACAGCTACCTTTAAATCATACTTCTTTGCTTCAGCAATAAATACGCCTAAATCTTTATTTAAAGTGGGTTCACCCTCTCCTGCAAATGTTAAGTAGTCAAAGCTTATGTTTCTATTAGCTAAGCTTTTTATTTCTTTTAAAATTTCATTTTTATCAAAATAAGATTTCCTTTCTACAGTTTTATTTGTTGTATACCCTAATTGGCAGTAAACGCATGAATATGTGCAAGTTTTATATGGGGTTACATTTATTCCCAAAGATTTTCCTAATCTTCTTGATACCACCGGTCCGTACAAATACTTCATCGAAAGATTTTACAAAGGACTTATAAAATCTTGAGGATACTCATAACCGCATTTAGGACATCTTATGTAACCACAGTTTCCAAATACAGAGTATTTGCATCCTCTACACGCAAACATCCTAGCATAACTAACATCAAATTCAAAACCGCATCTTGGGCATTTACTAATTTTAGTTTTACCGCCAATTCTTGCCCCGATTTTCATCACACCCCTTTGTTTAAATTTGTCATGATTTAATTACTTTTGGAAACTTTTCTCTTTTATACACATTAATTACTTTAAGAATTTTAACCTTTAATCAAATTCTAAGGTTCTACCTTCGTACTGACTTTGCAGCAAGCTAAGTAATATCCGCTTTTTATACAACAAAACCTAAAAGGTATCTATTTTATCCTCATTTTTAGCTTTAATCCCAATTTTCTCATGTTTGTCGCATGACACTTCCATATTATTCTTTTTCTAACCTCAAAGTTATCTTTACTTGTAGCAATCAAATGTGCTTTCCACCAAGATAGTCCTTTGTTTATCAACTTTAACTCCTCGAGTTCGTGTGAAATTAAAGCTTTTCTTTCATCCCTGCTAAGACTTTTCCAGAAATTTGTGTCAATAAAAATTTTACTCTTTTTGTCATGTGTAACGCAGATTAAAGCTCTAATGTCAACAACATATATCTTAAAACCCTCGTACTCAAATATTCTGAAGATTTCATCATAGTTTACGTTCATTACCTTTTTATCCTCCTACTTTCCTTCTTCTTCTCCTAGATATAGCTAGCTCCTTTGTTTCCTTGGATATCAATTCATATAAAATAGCCTTATCCTTACCTGCTGCAGGCCTAAGTATTCTACCCAACCTTTGCACAAATTCTCTCGATGAGCCAGTTCCACTAACAATAATTCCAACGTTTGCATCAGGAACGTCAATACCTTCATCAAGTACCTGACTGCTGACTATAGCTCTAAATTTTCCTTTTTTAAAACCATCAAGTATATACTTTCTTTCATTTTTGTCAGTTTTATGCGTTATTGCTGGAATCAGAAATATTTTCGATATCGCATAAACTAGATTATTGTATCTTGTAAATATTATTATTTTATCATTTTTATGTTCCTCTAAAAGTTCTTTAAGTTTTTTTAGCTTGTTCTTAGAGTTAAAAGCTATTTTTCTAGCATTATCCCATGATCTTAACGCTTCGTACGCTTTTTCGTCCACTTTTGTTCTCATTATTATTTTTCTAAAGTCTTCAATATCCTCAATCCTTATATTGTTTGATTCTATATATTCCTTAAACACTTTAATGGATTTTTCATATTTCTTCCTCTCTTCATCCGTCAAAGGTATTAGTAATCTTCTAATAGAGTAATTTGCCAAATACTTGCCTGCTAAATCCTTAGCCTTGAGTTCAAAAACCTTACCACCTATCAAATCAGGTAATAAATTATGTAAATTGTCTTCTCTCTCATAAGTTGCAGTTAAACCCAATCTATAAGGTGCAATAGACATCTCAGCAATGATCCTGTAACTTTCTGCTGGAAGATGATGACATTCATCAAATATTATTAACAGAAACTTATTTCCAAGAGTTTCTATGTTTATATATGCTGAATCATACGTTGTAACGGTTATTGGCTTCAATTCTTTCTTTCTTCCAGAAAATTCCCCAATATAGTAATCCCCAAATATTTTCAATTTTTCCTTCCACTGATCTAGCAAGGCTAAAGTCGGTACAACAACTAAGGTCGGCGTGCTTAGCTCTTTTATTATTTCCAAGGCTACATAAGTTTTTCCAGACCCAGTTGGTAGCACAACTACTCCTTTCTTGTCATCCATCCATTTTTCCACTGCTTGAAGCTGGTATTCCCTTAAATTTATATCTGCATCGAAAAGAGGAGTAGGTATTATATCATTTATGACATAATCTTCAAATTTAATTTCATGTTTCACCAAATATTCCAAAATTTCCCTATACTTATATGCTAAGGCTCTATAGCAATTAGATCTCTCATCCCATTTAGCAAGCGGTATGTGTACATTTCCTTCAATTCTTATTGTACCTTTGTCATAAAACAATCTTACCTTCACCTTTACTAAGCTAGGTTTATCCCCTTTTAAAGTTCTTACCGTTAAGATGAAAGTTTAAGAACTTACCTTGTTGAAGAGAGAATTAAATGTCAATACTGCTTTCACTAATGTTCTAAAATTTCAAACAAAATTAGAGCAGTTTAAAATAACACTTACTACTTTACTAGCTTTCTACTTACTTTCATCTGAAAAATTACGTTTTACATTCGAATTCACAAAAAGCATTTTAAATGTCAGAACTTAAAGTTGTATAGTGCTTCCAAAGGATTTAGTTGAAGTCAGAAAAATAAAAGGTAGAATATTTCCAAAATTTGCTAGAGATGAAGATTTAGAGCTAGCCCGTAAAGTTTTAAAAATTTACAAGACTTGTATAAACGATAAATATAAAAAAATTCAAACAGCGTTAAGAAAAATTGAGAACGCCAGCAATTTCAAAAAAGTAAGAGGCTTTGCAAGAATAATAGAGAGAGATTGCGTTTTTGATAAAGGTACTAGTCTTGATCCAAAAAAAGTAAGATTATTTTTATTTGAACACGGCTATGTTACTACAGTAAAAGAGCGAGAAGAAGTTATAAAAAAAGCAGCTCAATATTTTGGAGTAGAGCCAAGCGAGATCGAAAATGCTATGTTTGCTGACTACGAGGACGAGCTTGTGTTAAAGAGTGTTCCGGAATTGTCTCCAATTGATCTGGTAAAGAAATATAATCTTTCTCTTCTTCAATCAACTGTTTTCAACTGCTTAAGATTGACTTTTTGGATTACTTCTAACTACAAAAATGTATTCAGGAAAATCAAGCTACTTGGACTTATGTATGAACTTTATGAGAAAAACGAGAGAGTACTCATAGAAGTTACTGGTCCTGCATCTATTTTAAAAATGACAAGAAAATACGCAACATCTATGGCTAAACTAATTCCTGAAATTATCAAAGCTAAAAATTGGTGGATCAGAGCTGAAATAGTGGATGAATCAAAAAGAGTTTACTTTCTGGAGATATCAGATGTTGACAGAAATTTATTTCCTGATATTATTCATGATGATCAAATAGAGTTTGATTCACAAGTTGAAGAAGAGTTCTACAGAAGACTAAAAACTTTAACTGGATTAAGCATAACAAGAGAGCCTGGACTAGTAAAAGCCGGGAATTACGCATACATTCCAGATTTTGCCATTGAGAGAAATGGTAAAAAAATCTATATAGAAATTGCCGGGTTCTGGACAAAAGATTATCTAGAAAGGAAGCTTAAAAAAATTACAGAATTAAAAATACCAATTATACTAATAATTAGAGAGGATTTAGGAGTAGATAAACTTAAAATCGAAGGAAAAAGTAATTTAAATATTGTTATAATGAAAAAGGGAAAAATTCCGTATGGAGAAGTGCTAAGAAAAATAAAACTAATTTTAGGAGGTTAAATTTAGCTTGATAACAAGTTCTTCACTTCTTCATCAGCTTTATATACTTCCTCTTTCTTCTTTCTTTGATAATTTATTACTTTACGCTTAACATCTTTATCATAAATACCTATTATTTTTGCAGCAGCAAGCGCCGCATTTTCAGGGTCTAAAACTACCATTGGTCCCACTCCTGATGGCATTCTCAGTGATGAAAAAATATCTACCCCTGCAAACTTGTCACTGTAAGGTGGACAGGCTATTACAGGATTCGATGTGTTTGCATCAACAAAACCGCTTAAGGCATTACTTCTGCCAGCAACAGTTATAAACACAACATTTTCGCCTTCATATTCCTTGATAATTTCAATTAGCTTTTCTGGTGTCTTGTGAGCAGAAGCTATCCTATATTCAAAATTTACTCCCAATTCTTTGAGTTTATTTCCAATTTTTTTCGCAAATTTCAAATCTGACTTGGAACCCATGAGT
>Ga0190367_1001370_pt1 | contig 14233 bp, 13 predicted proteins | sample 4872181011_MG_FD_171838 | JGI IMG/M metagenome (GOLD analysis project Ga0190367, IMG submission 171838) | Hydrothermal vent microbial mat bacterial communities from Southern Trench, Guaymas Basin, Mexico - 4872-18-10-11_MG | ecosystem: Environmental > Aquatic > Marine > Hydrothermal vents >...
AGACGATAAGAGAGATTGCACACGAATACGGATTAACTTTCGCAACTTGTAGGGAGGGTTTTCCGGAGCTTCACGATAGGGATGTCACCTGTAACGGAGTACACTTGGTGGAGGGATGGAGACAGTAGTTAATATTTTACAATTGTAAAGAACTGGGGTATACTCTCTGTTATGCATATTCCAATACTTTAGAACGTCTAACAAGCCATCTCCTTTCCTAAATGATGCTTTAACTAAATAGTCATTATGATAAAATTTATTAAGCAGATATTGATTTAAAGTTGAGAATATTTAGAGGTGATGCGGATGAAGATAAAGATTATTTTAGGTATTATAGTGGTTGCTATTGTAGCTTTTTTAGTCGTTAACAATCTACTCCTAAGCTCCAGCGAAAAGTCTCTAGTGGAGAAAATTAAGGAGAGGGGTAAAATCATAGTCGGCACCTCGGCTGACTGGCCGCCTTTCGAGTATATTGATAGTAGCGGTAGATACGCTGGCATAGACATTGAGATTGCTAAAGAGATAGCTAAAAAGATGGGAGTAGAGCTTGAAATCAAGGATATGGGCTTTGATTCGCTAATAGCAGCCCTCAAAGGAGGTCAAATAGATATCATTATAGCTGACATGGCTATAACTCCTGAGCGTGAACTCGAGGTCGATTTTTCAATGCCGTATTTCATAGACTACTTCGTATTCGTTACATTGTCCTCAAGCGACGTTAAATCTATCGAGGATTTGTACGGCGAGAAGATAGGCGTTCAGACAGGGACAACGCAGGAGGAGTGGGCCAACAGCGTGTTGGCGGGCAACTGTACAATAGTTTCATACGAAAGAGTATTTCCGGAGATGGTTCTGGAGCTTAAGAAGGGCGAGTTGAAGGCAATACTGATAGGTAAGTTCGTAGCCGACGTAATTGTAAGCATGGATAACGACCTGAAGATAGCTATAGAGGTACCCGAAACAACTGAGTATGCGGCAATAGCTGTGCCTCAGGGGGCTGAGGATCTAAAGTTTATAGTAAACCAGGTTATTAAGGAGCTTCTCGAGACTGGTAAGCTGAAGCAGATAGTTGAAGCCGAGGTTGAGGAGTTCATTGGCGTAAAGAGCTAGGGCTGTAAACAGGGTGGACTGCATTGACTTATCTAGTTGATACCTTAAACTTTTTTCTAAATATCATTCCATTCCTACTTTTTGGCCTCCAATTAACTCTAGAGGTAAGTATCCTCGCTTTCATACTGGGCATGGCTCTAGGCAGTATACTGACGTTGGTTAGAGTATTTTTAGATAGACCCTGGTCGATGTTCGCCTTATCGTACATAGAGTTCTTCAGGGGAACTCCATTGCTCGTTCAGATATTCATAATATATTTTGGCCTACCCTACCTAGGGATAAGGTTTGATCCACTAACTGCAAGTATACTAGCCTTGGGGTTAAACTCTGCAGCATACCAAGCTGAGATACTTAGAGCTTCAATAAATGCTATACCTAAAAGCCAATATATGTCAGCTGAATCTCTAGGCATGAGTCGAATACAAATATATAGGTACGTTATCCTGCCGCAGGCACTTAGGAACGCTGTGCCTGCACTAGTAAATGAGGTGGTAGCGTTAATTAAGGATAGTTCACTAGCTTCCGTAATAGGCCTGGTGGAGCTGACTAAGAGGGGAAGATATCTCGTTGCAACAACTTTTAGGGTGTTCGAGGTATATATGGCGGTAGCTTTAATCTACTTAATAGTTTGTTTAGCTTGTTCTAAGCTCTCCAAAATCCTTGAGGCTAAGATAAGTATACCGGGATATATGGGTGGATTGAGGTGAGCGAAATACTGAGGATCGTAGATTTACACGTTAAATATGATAGCACGCCTGTCTTGAGGGGAATAAACCTTAGCATAAATAGGGGGGAGAAGGTAGTTATAATGGGACCAAGCGGCTCGGGGAAATCCACGTTGCTTAGAAGCATACCATTACTTGTTAAACCCTATAGGGGTGAGATATATTTCAACAATATTAGGGTAAATGATCCAAACACGGATATAAGGAGCATAAGGCAGAAAATAGGCTTCGTATTTCAAAGCTACAACCTATTTCCACATCTAACGGTATTGGAGAACATAACGCTGCCGCTAACAATAGTTAAAAAGTACCCGAGGGAGAAGGCGGTTGAAAAAGCGATGGAGATGTTGAGAGTCGTAGGCCTGGAGGATAAAGCCAATAAATATCCCTTATTGATAAGCGGGGGAGAACAGCAGAGGGCAGCTATAGCCAGAGCATTAGCCATGGATCCAATGCTCCTCCTACTAGACGAGCCAACCTCAGCCCTAGACCCAGAGCTAGTTGACGAGGTTCTAGAGACTCTTAGGATAATAGCTAAGCGAGGCATAACAATGATGATAGTAACCCATGAACTCGACTTTGCGGAGGAAGTTGCTGATAAAGCAATCTTTATGGACAATGGAGTAATAATTGAGCAGGGAAACGCGCACGAGATATTCTATAACCCGAAACATGAGAGAACAAGAAGATTCCTAAGAAGACTACATAGGAGATTTCACATAAATCCAAAATCTCATCAACTATAGTGATATCCCTTTTCTTTGATTTTCATCATCAATATTACTTCATTTCCAAGCATGTTGACAGGTAATTTGTTTTTAATGTAATTATAGACATGATCGTTTATCAAGATACATGCTTTCATAAATCCCATATTCTTGGCTTTCCATAGAAGCCAGCATAGCATGTCTAGGATATAGCTTTCATCTTTAAGCCACAAATATATGCTAGCTACCTTATCTTCACGCCAACATTCAATTATAAAAGTCGATTCGGGATAGGCGGAGTAGCCTTCAAAGAACTTAATCTTAAAGCTTCTCAACGCTATCTCCCATCTGCTTTTAAGCCAAGCGGCAAATGAGGAATATATTCTGGGAGTTATTAAATGAAAGTCTCTGAGCATATCGTATCTGCTTGGAAAGGGCAGTACCTCGTATTCGGCGTGTACCTTCTCTATTTTCTTCAAGTCTATGCTTAGATTAACTATCCTATAAGCTACTTTATCTAAGCCACATTTCCTATAGAATAGTATCGCATCCTCTTCAGGCCATACGCTTAAGGTATCACATCCCTCGCTGACGGCTATCTCCTGAGCTTTAGCTATCAACATTCTACCTATACCCCTCCTCCTAAAGTCCCTGTGGACGTAAAGTATGTCTATGAATCCCGTTTTACCTAAAACTCCTCTATCTTCACCAATATAGAGCTCTAATTCACCAACTATTTTTCCGTTAAGCTCAGCTATAATCGGATACTGACCTGATGTAAGCATATAGTTAAGGTGAATTGCGCAGGTCTCAACGCTCATCCAAGGCCCTCCATGCCTGAAACGATCCTCTACCGTCAATTCATCATATTTAGCCTCAACCTTCCTGCCATTAACTATTTTATACCATCTATTAACATCCGAGCAATGTACTTCCGTTATACCTTCTGCATCATTCAGAGTTGCTAAACGTATACTTAAGGGCATATGAAACACCTAAGTACCTTGGATAACAAGTAACATCACTAAATTATTTATTTTCCAGTTATTACGTATTGCATAATATAGGGAGGCTATAGTATAGAAGCAGGTATTAGATAGTGATGGAATGAACAGGAGAAAATTAGTTGAACAGGCGATTAATGGCGAAATTCCGGTTAACACTCCGGTTGCTCCACTCATAGGTGCTCATTCAGCTATGCTTTATAGAGAATCTGTTAAGGAGGCCTATAGAAATCCTGAGCTTATGGCTCGTTTGCAGATTAAAGCTGTTAAATTCTATGATATTGATATAGTTTTTCATTACATGGACACCACATTAGAGGCAGAAGCTTTAGGAGCAAAGATAGATATTAAGAATAGTCTTCCAACGATAGTAGGACATCTAACAGAGCCGCCTGAACCTATCTTTAATGAGGAGAGGGGGAGAATAAAGATATTTGTAAACGCCTTAGCTAAGATATCTAAAGAGCTTTCCATCGAGAAAATTATAGGAGGCTATGTTTTAGGCCCCTTTACCTTTTTATGTCAACTATTTGGTATAGCTAAAGTTTTCAGAAAAATAATATATGGAGAAACTTCTTCCGTTAAAACATATATCTTTAAGCTTTCTGAATATAGTAAAGGATACGTAGATCTACTTATAGATAGGGGTAAAGCGGATCTAATAATGGTTTTAGAGCCTTGTTTAATATTAGCAGGCCCAGTCGTATTTGAACGCTACGCTCGAAGGGCTGTTGAGAACCTATTGTCTTATATTAAACGGCGAGGTGTATATTCAGCAATACATGTGTGTGGAAGATCGAATAGGATCATACAGCATTTGAAAAATTTATCATTTGACGTAATTCAGCTGGATTGCTACGTGGATTTAAGGGAGGCGAAGAAGATACTAGCAAATAAATGTATTTTAGGCAATATTGACACAAGACTTTTAGTAAATTCTGTCCCGGATATAGTGTTTAATAAGGCTAGGGAATGTATCGAAAGGGGAGGAGGCAGGTATCATATTCTAAGTGCTGGCTGTGAAGTACCACTACGGTCGCATCCCGAAAATATTAAGGCTTTAGTTAAAGCAGCTAGAGGATGTAGGTAAAATGAATATATAGCCTATGTTAACTCGTCTAGCCTGGCCATAACTGCTAATGATTAATAATGCCTTTTTCCATCTTAAATTAGGTGAATTAATTGAAATACGTTTCTAAAATTATACCTAAATCAGGGATACCTCTTGGAGGATTAGGAACAGGATACTTTGAAATTAGACCTGATGGCAGGTTCTATGAGTGGCAGATATTCAACAATAATCCTTGGAGGGGCTGTGGGAGCGAGGAAAACTGCATGGGTCAAGACGACTTCTTCTTCGCAGCTAGAGTGAAAGTGGGGGACGAAGTATATGTCAGGATTTTAAGGCTGGGGGTGAACGATTTAGGTGGAGATCTATACCACATGCCGTGGCTTAAGAACATAGAGGAAATAGAGTATATCGGTGAATACCCGATAGCCTTGCTCAAATTCAAGGACAATATTCCGGTTGAAATAAGGCTTAGAGCCTATACGCCTTTCATACCAGGCGATGTAAAGAATTCATCCCTACCAACCGCTATCTTCGAGTTCGAAATAAGGAATACGTCAGATATAGAGGTTGAAGTAAGCATACTCTCAGCATGTAAGAATCCAATCGGATACGGGTATGGCGGCAGAATACTAGTAAACAAGGCGTTTAGGGGCAAGAATCTAGCATATATCCACATGTATGGAGCAAATATCCCGAGAAATCATGGAACATATAATGGATCGATGACATTAGCAGTAGTAGGTCCTAGTGTATCATATCATGCCGCTCTGCTTAAGAAGATAGAGCGCATGAGGGAGATGTGGATAGATTTCAGGAGCGATGGATGTATCGATGGAGTCGATGAAGGTACTTCGAGCGAGGATATCTACGGGGTATTAGCTAGAAAAGTTAAGGTAGAGGCTGGTGGAGAGGAGAAGATAGTATTCATTCTAACGTGGTTCTTCCCAAACCATATAGACTGCGATGGAATATATTTGGGCCACATGTATGAGAACTGGTTTAGATCCTCAGTTAGCGTGCTGGATTACGTTATAAGCAACCTTAAATACCTTAGGGAGCGTACACTGAAGTTTCATGATATATTATATAGCTCTACCCTAGACTACTGGATAATAGATACCGTTACATCGCAGCTCACGACACTAGTTACTAACTCATTCTATACTAAGGATGGAAGCTTCGGCATATGGGAGGGAGGACCCGGCTGTTGTGGCTTAAATACTCTAGATGTAGCGTACTATGGCTCAATACCTCTGGTGCTAATGTTCCCCGAGCTTGAAAAAACTTGTATAAGGATGCTCGCAAAGTTCCAGCTTGATCCAAGTAAGCCACAGTATAGTAGGTATGTGCTCGCCTTCCAGGAGAATGTTGAAAGGTTTAAAGAAGAGGTTTCGAGGAATCCATCAATAGCATACGATGAAAAGAGGAGAATCGAAGTATTGAAAAGGATAGCTAGGATAACCGGTAAGGATCCAACTGGTCGAATGCCACATTTCTTCCCAAAAACATTCTCAAGGGTAGATGCGTACCATATGGTCGATTTAATGCCAAAGTTTATTCTAATGGTCTACAGAGACTACCTCTGGACGGGGGACAGGAAATTCCTAGAGGATATGTGGAGTAAAGTGAAGTTATCGGTGGAGACGGTTCTTAAGACTATGGATGAGCTAGGCTACGGCCTACCTTACCACTATATGCCCTCAGGATTCGATGCATATGCCTCAATAAATCTATCCCATAATATACTGAGCCTCCTTATGGGTAAGGTTAATGAGCCTATATCTTTCCAAACGTACGATGGATGGTGTTTTCTAGGCTACTCCTCATACGTATGTATGATATGGTTAGCAGCTCTAAAGGCCGTAGTTAAGACAGCGGAGATGATGGGAGAGAAGGACTATGCAGATAAAATTAGAGAATTATATGAAAAGGCCAGGAAAAGATTTATTCAGATGCTCTGGAACGGCGAATACTTCGATTTATGGTATGATCCAGTAAGTGGATTAAGGGATTCAATGTGTATGGCTGATCAGTTAAATGGACAATGGTATGCAAACCTATGTCGCTTAGGCCGTTTAGTGGAGGAATTCATGATACGTAGCTCCCTTAAGGCAATACTAAAGTACAACTACAAGCCTGAGGAGGGATTAATTAATGGAGCCTATCCATCTGGAGAAAGACCTTCCTTCATGGGGGAGATAGTATATCCAAACGGGACAAATATAAAGTGGAGACCATGCTCACAGTCCGATACTCCATGGACTGGAACCGAATACTCTGTCGCCTCTCTACTCATACAGGAGGGATTCATTGAGGAAGGGCTTAAGATAGCAAGGAACGTCTATGAGCGATACGGAAAGAGCGGCTTATTCTGGAACCACATCGAATGCGGAGGACACTACTATAGAGCTATGGATTCATGGGCTATCTTAACATCATTATTTGGCTTAAACTATCAGCCGGGAAAACTCGTATTTAAGCCTAAACTAGACTCCGAGAAAATTAAAGCACCACTGGTAGTAAATGGATCATGGGGCTCGGTAACGTACGATTATCAAGCTAAGATATTAGCCATAGAAGTACTACACGGCATACTAAAGATTAGGAGCCTAGAGCTCAGCACAAAATTCGGTGAACCCTCAAAAGTAATGATAAATGATTCGGAGATACCCTATAGCACAGTGACTGAGGAGGACAGCATCATAGTTAACTTCAAGAATGAACTTACGGTAAAGGAAGGAAACATAATAAAAATAGAGTTTATTTAGATACTACTTAAGGAAACTTCGTATAGCAGAACTCTATCTATTTCTTTATTTAAGCCTATATCGCTTGGATCTATCGCCTCAGCATACATTAAAACCCTATCCCTGAATGGATCATATACGATGTCAAGGTAGCTGTGTATAGGATAATCCCCTCTCTCATATCTAGAGCCTGGCCTCCATATACCCTCAAAAACCTTAAACAAATTAACGTTAAAAATGTCGATGATATACGCTGCAAACTTATTTGATACAGAAGCTCCCTTAATCACAGTAGTATTCTCCATTCCAACCATCATTGGGCCGAATGTGGAGCTTAAAATTTTTCCGCAAATCAGCATATAATCCGGCTGACTTTCTCCATTAAGCTTCAATACTCCAAGTTTCCTCCAGTTTATACCATCGCTACTAATAGCTAGAGCCATGTTCACTCTACTTCCACTGTTAGCCTTATAGACAGCAAGATAGAGTCCATCAACTATATCTATCGTAGCATCCCTTGCCTCAACTCTATCGTAATCCATATCCCTCCTTAAGACAACGTCAACGTAGCTCCAGGGTCCTGTCGGATCATCAGATTTAAGTAAAACAGTTTCCCATCCGCGAGGTGGAGTATCCACTGACAGATAGAGATAATACATTCCAGTCAACGGATCCTTAATGATCTGCTGGCCTTCAATGCTTCTAACAGTCTTACCAATTAATTCGGAGAGCTCTTCCTTCGACATGAAGAACTTAAGGCTGTAATCTTCCCCGTTTTTCGAGCTGTATATTTCGAAGCCGTACCCCCTTATAGGATTTCTCTTCCTCGGCCTCGTCGTAAGCCAAAACTTCTTATTCTCATAATCAACCAGTACCTTACCGGCTCCACGCCATGATCCAGGGTTAAAGTCGGGAGGTTCTAGAACAACCTTAACAAACCTTCTATTAGCAAGGAGGTATTGGGGAGGCACAAGCCCACTCCAATTGAAGCCCATTAATCGATTAAAAAGCCCGTTTTTAACCATAGTTAAGAAGAGTAATATAAGAATAAAAATATTACCAATGTTGCTCGAGGAATTTCTCGGATAATCAGCGCCCCTAAAGTATGGCTTACAATATTAGTCATTAAGGAGACAAAATATACTCTGAAGAGTCGTATGCTGTGCTAAACATGCATCTCTGAGAAAAATATATTTCTGGGAAAACAAAATATTTCTGGAATATAAAATGGTTTCTGAGGTTAAGGTAAGGTTAAGCAAGAAAAACACGCTGTATATACCTAAACAAATAGCATTAGCCGTAGGGCTAAAAGGAGGAGACTATGTAAAACTAAAGGTTGAGGGCATGAAAATAATAATCCAACCAATTCCTGACCCCTTCGACCTAGCGTTGTATGGTCCAAAATATGCTAAAACAACATTTGAGGAATTTGAAAAAGAATCGGAGGAAATGCAAGGTGAAATATCTAAATAAAATACTATTAACGGGACTAATTTCGATAATAGAGGAATTTAACCAATTAAACCCAACAGTTGAAAGCTATATTAAAGCATTAAAGCTCAGAAAGAAAGGATTTAAAGACCTAATAGATCTACTGCTATACACTACATCACTAGCAAATAACATACCTTTCCTAACAAGAGACAAAGATCTAATAGAGTTTCTTCAAAAACATGGAGAAGAAACAAGCAACATAATATACGAGGACGAGTTCATAAAAGAAAGGCAACATTTAATCTGTGAAGATAAAACCAATATATCAATAACCTAAACTAACCCCCTCTACTCTAACACGATTATCCAGTAATGGATTAAAATAGAAATAAAAAGGATACGTCTTTGCCTCTATTCTGTTAATTCATTAACTTTAGCTTTTTCTGGGCTTCGGCGAGAAGGTTTTCACCTTTATGTAGCTAACTTAAGAAACTTGAAATCGGGAGGTAGAAATAAAATATCATACGAATTTACAGCTTGAAGAACGTTTCTAGGTCAATTATCTTTTCCTTGAGTATGGCTTCTGCTGTGAGTATTGCGGAGGAGGCGCATCCATCAGTTCCCGTAGATAATTCGTAGGCACTGTCTCCAGCAACATAAAGGTTTTCGATGGGAGTCTTAGGTCCAAACCTCCTCTCATGATACCATTCAACAGTCCTAGCAATTCCGTCAACTATTGGGAAGGCTACCTCTGCACGCCAGTCAACCTCATCGAAACTATAGGACGGGAATAGCTTTCTCACGTTCCTAACTATTTTATCCTTTAGTTCACTTACGTCCATGCCTTCCTCGTATAGGACTGCAAACGACGTCACCGACCTATCTCCCTTAGCTACTCCCAGCATCTCTCCCGTTTCGCTTACGAGCATATAGGTATCCCTGCTATCTATCTCCTGCCTAGGAATAAATATCCACGTGTTGAGCATCCTATCTCTAAGCCTAGTCCTAGCGCCCGTTAAAATTAGGAAGAGCCCCGAGCTATACTTCCTGGATTCCTTAACTCTATCGAAGAAGTCACTATTCCTCTTAATAGTTTCCTCATCAAATAGGCTAAGAGATTCATATATCGGGAAGGTTATGGCTACATACTTCGCCTCTATCCTTTTACCATCGACAACAACTCCCTTAACCCTATTATCCTCAACGATAATCTTTTCAACTCTAGAGTTTAACCTAACCTCCCCACCATTATCCTCGACAACCTTTGCAAACGCCTCCGAGAGCCTAGCAAACCCTCCGTATGGATACAGTAGGGGTGTTTTATGCTTCTTAAGTCCCTTAAAGAATATCTTAAGACAGAATATTAGGTCGGCTGCAGAGTTCAGCTTCTCGTCCGCGACAGTCTGATATCCAGCGGCAAAACCGTCGAGAATTAGCTCCCTCTCGTAGTCTCCAAATCCAAATTCATTAAACAAGTCGGATAATGGAGTATACGCATATTTCTTCATAATCTCGCTGAATCCTGCCCTCTTAACGAATCGCATAAACTTAAATAGTTTAAGCTTTGGTCCAAAGGGAATGTAGTCGTATGCCCTAAGCTGCTGGAGAAAGGATACTGGAGCCTGATACAGCTTACCATACCTATAGAAGTATGGAATAGGGACTCTAACCAAGTTAACGTATTTATCGGCGCCAGTATAGTGTACAGCATACTCTATAAAGCCGTTAGCAGCCATCATGTGATGGCCGAAATCAACTTTATAGTCGTCGGAGTCACCCCACCCCCACTCCCTCGGAGTTCTAGTCGCAGCTCTACCGCCAAGATAGCCCCTAGACTCCAAAAGAAGTACCTTCATCTTCCTCGATAATAAGGCGGCTAAGGTAGTTCCAGTAACTCCACCACCAATAACCACGGCATCAAGCATGGTTCCACAGAATGATAAAATAATATTAAAACTAATAACGATTAACCATGGTTGGCTCCGATTCCACGCAAGGTAATTATAGCTCGTCGTGTTTAGCTTTAAGGGATATCCGAGGCGGACGTAACTGGTTTAAGAATACGGATTTAGGAAATCCAATTAAAGCAGTTCTTTTATTCTAGCATGCCAGCTTTAGACAAATATTCTATATAGTCGTCTAGTGTGGAGCCGCTTTCGTGCCATTTCCTATACGTTCTGTCGAGATCCCGCTTATTTATCTTCCCTAATACCGCATACACTCCCTTAGGACCATTGTAGCAGTATAGCAGGTTCTTCCCAGCTATGAAGACGAGCCTAACCTTGAAGTCGTAGCCCTTAAGAGGCCACATTCCGTAGAAGAACTCGAATAGGTATGGATTATAAAACTTCTCCCAATACCACTCCTTCAGGGTAATCATACTTATACCTAGCCAGAGTAAAGGCCTTAGCTCACTAATAAACTTATCTATCTCTCAGCTTATATATATGTTCATTTCCTATAGTAATGCTATGACTTTAGTGTAAACGATCTTAATAACTTCTCGTATTCATTAGGCTTATATACGTCTACAACCTTGCCATCGGCTAGTCTAAAGACTCTATCGCAGTACCATACTAGGCTTAAGTTATGAGTTACAAGTATAACGGTAATGTTAAGTTCCTTGTTTAGGCGTTTAAATACATTCATTATATTTGCGGCAGTTCTTGAATCCAGGTTTCCTGTAGGTTCATCAGCTAGAAGTAGCTTTGGTTTTCCAACAATAGCCCTAGCGATAGCTACTCTCTGCTGTTCGCCTCCACTAAGCTGACTTGGCCTAGAATATGCTTTATCCTTAAGACCAACCATTTCAAGGGCTTCAAAAGCCATTCTCCTACGTTCATCCCTAGGTACTCCTCTAGCAATTAGGGGGAGTTCAACGTTCTGTAGCGCTGTAAACCTAGGGACTAGGTAGAACATCTGGAATATAAAGCCTATAAACTTATTTCTAAAATCGCTCAGCTCTCTATCACTCTTTAAGCTACCTATCTCAACACCACCAACTCTCACTATTCCTCTAGTAGGTCTATCTAAGCCGCCTATGATGTGCAGTAGCGTACTCTTACCACTACCAGATGGACCAACCACGGCCACGAATTCGCCTTCCTTAACGTCCATGTCGATGCCCCTTAAAGCCTCGACAGTATACCCATCCATGCTATAGATCTTCCAGAGCCCCCTAACAGTAACTATACTACTCATACCTTAACGCCCTCACGGGATCTAGACTAGCAGCTTTCTTAGCAGGTATTATTGAGGCAACTAAATTAGCTAATGTTGGAAGAACTATAGAGAGCAAAATTATCGTAGGTGTAATCATAGCTTTCATTCTGTACCTAAATACTGGTATTGCGAAGGTATTTGCTAGGATTAAGGATATTCCTATCCCGATAAAAGAGCCTATTAACGATATATAGATAGCTTCCATCAGGAATAGAAGCAGTATGTCGATAGATTTAAAGCCTATAGCCTTTAAAATACCTATCTCCCTAGTTCTATGGACTACACTTATAGTCATGCTATCAAAAACCCACAACGCTGTTACACCTATTCCAACGGAGGATATAAGTGCAAGTATCATCTGTAGGGAACTAACAAACACGTTAACCTGCTGAACCATAGCTATCGGTGAGAAAACCCTAGCACCCGGTGGAGCCAGTGCTCTCAGCTCAGCCTCGATATATTCAAGCATACCGACATCCTCAATAACTACAACCGCAAATGTATAGACTTTCCTTCTACTAACATAAGTGAAGAAAGCCTCGGGATCCATAAATATCATGATATCGGGATTAAACGTCGGTCCTCTAAATCCACCCACCGATTTAGCTAAACCCGCTATAAAGACCGTAAACTGCCGTGAACTCCTACCCTTAATAGTTAAAGTCAACGATTCCCCAATATTCCTAAGCTTATCCCCGGTCTGCGGGTCACGCCAAATATCACTTCCAACAATCACTCCTAAACCCTCAGGGGCGCCCAGCCCCTCAATCAGAAGATCATCCAGGCTATTCAAACCCAGATATATCGGTATCTTATCAGGATCCATAGCAACTATCATTACACTCTTACTACCGGATGGATCAACTATAAGCGCAGAACGCAGAGCCACACCGAAAACATCCTTAACTCCGGGAATTTCCCTGAAATACATTAAATCTACATCAGTAAGGCTTGAACCCACAACATATACGGAGTTAGCAGCCAGCGACTTTCCTAGCTCCTCCTTAAAAACTGCTTGAAAAGATTCACCTATTCCCAGAGCCATTGAGAGAGCTACGACAGCTATAATAACGCCTATAATTGCGCCGATAGTCCTGCCCTTTCTCTCACTGAGACTCGCAAAGGATAGGTAAAAGTAGTCAGTTATTCTCATTGCCTCCTCCTCTTACCTAAAAACCACATAACAGCTACTAGACCTACAATAGCTACCAAAATGGCCAGAACTATTAGCTCATCCGTAATGCTAAGTGCTCCGCCCACAGGGCTAGTGGATGAGTTAGAGCCTGCGCTTTTTCCTGAAACATTAATGGATACTTCACGCGTAATGTTCCAGGAGGCACCATATATATCCTTATAAAATACTATAATCTTAATAGTCTGCTCGCCTACCTCAACTGCCCTAAATGAGAATGGTACGCTTACTGGAGATTGTGGATTAAGCTGTCCTATAAAATAGTAGGTTTTCCTTAGGGGTATTAAACCGCTAGACTGTTCAACAGTAACATTAATGCTATTTAGGGCTAGGTTTCCAGTATTTATCAGGCTTATAGAGAGAACTACCGTGCTATTAACCGAAGGCTTCTCCGGAACATAATCTATTGACGATACTATTAACCTTGCCTTTTCAACGACAAAAACGTTAAGTGAGCCGTGTATAACCAGCCTAACCCCCTTTACGCTTCTATAGATTAAATCGTAAAGTATATTCTGGGTACTGATAACAGTAAGAGGTACGCTTACCTCAACCTCGCACTCAACGCTATCCTGGGGACCTATATCACCAAGCTCTATAAGCTGTGGACTAACCACGATGCCCGAGCCCTGCGACGTATACAGCTTAAGTAACGTATTGAGAAGCGGTATATCGCCTAAGTTTATCACTCTAATTTTAATCCTTTTGATAGAGCCCGAAAACAGCTTATTTGGTTCAGCTAAAACTAAAACGGTAGTACTTTCAATAACGGGCAAAGTTATGGTATATTGCTCATTCCTAACATTGCCTTCCTCATCCAGATAGTTAATATTAACTGTAAAAGTAACCTGTTTCTGGGAAGGTAACACCTCCATTTTCTCAATAACGTAGCTCCCTGCCTCTATCTTACTATAGGATAGCCTCAAGGGGGTAGGTCTATCAATAATCGTTGCTCCACTAACGTAAACAGTTACCTGGGGATCAATAATGTTGCCGGAGCCATTATTGAAAATCATTAGT
>Ga0190367_1001372_pt1 | contig 14222 bp, 17 predicted proteins | sample 4872181011_MG_FD_171838 | JGI IMG/M metagenome (GOLD analysis project Ga0190367, IMG submission 171838) | Hydrothermal vent microbial mat bacterial communities from Southern Trench, Guaymas Basin, Mexico - 4872-18-10-11_MG | ecosystem: Environmental > Aquatic > Marine > Hydrothermal vents >...
GAAGTGAGGGTAACGCCCGATATAATCCGCGAGGAGTTCATAGGCCTCCAGGCCGAGGTCGTGGCCAGCCGCCACCCGGGTTACGTGGGCATCAGGGGGCGCGTGATAGATGAGACACGCAATATGTTCGTGATAGAGCACGAGGGGCGCCGGAAGATGGTGCCCAAGGCCGTCTGCACCTTTCACTTCACCTGGCCAGATGGCACTGTGATCGAGATAGATGGGCGCTTGTTGGTGGGGCGGCCGGAGGATAGGCTTAAGAAGAGGCTCACCCGGTTGTGGTGATGGGCCATGTCCTACGCGGATATAACTCCCCCGGAAGGGCCGCCCTGCGACGACAAGAACTGTCCCTTCCACGGCACGCTCCGCATAAGGGGCAAGATACTAGAGGGCGTGGTGGTAAGCGATAAGATGGACAAGACGGTTATCGTCCAACGCGATTACCTGCACTACGTGCCTAAATACATGCGTTACGAGCGCCGCAGGAGCCGTATAGCGGCGCACAACCCACCCTGTATTAATGCCCGTAAGGGAGACCGTGTCCTCATCGCGGAGTGCAGGCCCATAAGCAAGACCGTGGCCTTCTGCGTGGTCAAAATACTAGAGCGTGCTAAGAGGCCGGTCAAGTAGGCCTCAAGGCCATTTTCGGGAAAATCTTAAGGGCCAGGTAAGTCCTTTCCTTGCCGGGGAAGGTCTATGAAGAAACAAGCCATAGGCCCCGCTGTCTCAGCCATACTGCTCATCCTCATCGCCTACTTCGCGTCCGATTACCTGAACATGCTTGACCCGAGGAACGGCATTTGGTCCAGTGTGCTGCCCGCCGCACACACCGGCGAGAAGACCATACGCTTGAGGGGCCTAGAGGACGAGGTGATAGTGGCCTGGGATAAATGGGGCGTGCCGCACATCTACGCTAAGAGCGAGCGTGACCTCGCCTTCGCCTTCGGTTACGTCCAGGCCATGGACAGGCTCTGGCAAATGGATCTAGAGCGGAGGCTAGCGGCAGGCCGTTTATCGGAGCTCCTAGGCCAGCCGGCTTTTGAAACTGACCTCTTCTTCAGGACCATGGGCTTGAGGATCGGGGCCGTGCGCACCTGGGGGGCCCTGGAAGCCGGAGCCTTTCCCGAGCTCAAGGCGGCCTTAGAGGCCTTCGCGGCTGGCGTGAACGCTGCTATAAAGGACATGGAGCGCTCCGGCACCCTGCCGGTCGAGTATAAGCTCCTGGGCGTGGAGCCTGAGCCATGGGAGCCCATCGACACGCTCTTAGTGGATAGGCTGATATGTTGGGGCCTGACCGGCAGCTTAGACAGCCTTTACCTCTACCAACTCCTCAGGGGCCTCCAAGGGGCCTTCGGGGATGAGGTGGGCTACCGGGCTGTGAAATCTATCCTACCGCCCGACAGGCCCTTGGAGGTAGATGAATACATAATACCCCCAAGCTCATCGCCCGGTCCCGCGGCTAAGGAGCACGGCGCCCCACAACAGCCTTGCGTTATCAGCGCCCGCGAGATGGGATTAGGGAGCCCTAAAAGCCTCTTCAACGTGCTCAAGTGGTGGGAGGACGCCAATAGCTATTGCTCGTTCGTAAGGAGTCTCTTCGCCTCTAATAACTGGGTGGTCTCAGGCGCTCTGACGGCCAGTGGGAAGCCCATATTATGTAATGACCCACACCTGGCCCTGACCGTGCCGCCCACCTGGTACGAGGCCCACTTAGTCGTGCTGGGCGAGGGCGGCACGCCCCTTATGAACGTGCGCGGCGTGGCTTTCCCGGGCGTCCCGGTCATAGTGATAGGCCGGAACGACAGGGTGGCCTGGGGCTTCACGAACGTGGGGGCAGACGTCATAGACTTCTACTACTACGTCTGGGACGAGGGGGGCGAGCGTTATTGGTACGGGCCAGAGGGGCGTTGGCTGACCGTAAAACACGATGAGGAGATCATCTGGGTGCGCGAGGGCAAGAAACTAGTGCCTAAGACGGTGGTGCTGAATTTCACTATTCACGGCCCGCTGGTGGAGCGCTGGGGCGTGAGATTCGCGGTCAAGTGGCTAGGCCATTATGCGACCCTCGAGGCCGAGGCTCTCCGGCGCTATAACTGGGCCAGGGGCCTGGAGGACTTCATGGAAGCCCTCGCCCTCTTCCAACTACCCGCCCAGAACCACGTCTACGCGGATGTGGAAGGCAATATCGCTTGGTGGGCATGCGGCCGCTACCCGAACCGCACGAACCTGGATCGCTCGGACCCGCTCAAGATATGGCTGCCCTACAACGGGAGCGCGGGCGAGGGCGAGTGGAACGAGGAGGATTGGATTGACCCGCCAGACGAGGTACCGCACCTCATTAACCCGCCCTGGGGCTACATAGTCACGGCCAATAACAGGCCAGCGAGCACGGCCGATTACCCGCTCGTTTATGAGATAGGCTGGACCTGGGCCGATTACTACCGGGCCAGGCGCATCAGGGAGCTCATAGAGGGCTACCTGGCCAGCGAGTGGGCGCGTTTGAGGGCCGAGATCATGATGGCCATTCAGATGGACGTGCTCTCTATCCCCGCCCGCGAGCTCGTGCCTTACTTGCTCTCGGCCCTGAAGATACACGAGGACGAGCTGATGGCCCTGGAGAAAGAGGCCCAAGAGGAGCTGGTAGGGTGGGATTACCACATGCGCGCTGGCTGGGCCGCACCCACTATCTTCGCGGCTTGGTTGAAGGCGTTCGTGGACGCCGTCTTCAAGGACGAGTTCAGCAAGGCTGGCCTAGAGGACGTGAGGATCCCGCTTTCCATGTTGGAATACTTCGTGAAACACCCGGAGGCGGGCGCCTGGTGGTTCGATGATAAAGGCACGCCGAATGTGGTGGAGGACCGGGACACCATCATGGTCAAGGCCTTCAAGCAAGCCGTTGAGGAACTCCGCAAGTTGGTCGGCACCGAGCGCACGCACCCCCCGCCCTCGAAGTGGAAGTGGGCCCGCGTCCACAGGCTCAAGGCCGACCACGTCATGGGCTCCGTCCTGCCCTGGCTGAACTACCCGCGCCTGCCCCTGGATGGCTGGGGCGATTGCGTGAACAACTTGGGTGGCCTGAACGTCGGCAGCGGCCCCTCCTGGCGGCAGATAGTGGATTTCGGGGACAAGAGCTACTGTGTAATCCCCGGCGGCCAGAGCGGTAACCCCTTCAGCCCCCATTACGCTGATCAGCTCGAGCTCTGGGTCAGGGGCCAGTACAAGGCCATGGACATGCCAGCCACGCCCGACGAGGTAGAGCGCGAGGGACTCTGGAGGCTGGTGCCCGCGGGGGGAAGACCATGAAGGGCGTGGGCTCTCTGGGCCTCAAGGTGCTCCTGCCAGAGGCCGTGGTGCTCTTCGCGTTAGCCGAGCTGGGAGGCTGGCCTATCACGATAGCCGCTGGCCTGCTGGTCGGCGTGTTGGCCTCCGATTGGCGTAAGGCTGCCGTATCGGGTGCCTTAGGCGCCCCAATAGGCTGGGGCCTCTACTTCATAGCCTACCGGATGCTTGCCTCAGTGGCCTTCTTGAAAGCCTTAGCGCTGGTCCCGTCCTTCCTAGCGCTGACCTTGCTCTTCGGCCTCATCCTCGGCCTACTGAGCGCCTCGCTGGGCTACTTCCTGACTAGCCTGATAAACCAACTCACGGCCAGGTACGCCCGCAAAGAGAAGTGAGGGAAGGGGTAGGTTTAGGCTTTTCTCCCGCCTTTTCGCTCCTAGCTTAAAACTCCCTTGATCACCCCGCCATCCACGTCGCCGGGCACGGGTAGACAATAATAGGCCAGGATAGTTGGCATGACATCGTATATGTTGGCCTCGCTAGGCCCATTACGTGAGGCTAGGTCGGGGCCGTGAGCCAGGAAAATGCCGTAGAGCTTGTGCATGCCTGGGCTCCTCAGGTCCGCCCAATAAGTCCCGATAGGCGATGAATGGCCCACGCTTGGGCTCACTTCATAAGAATAACCATCTGGCTCAAATACCACATCAGGGGCCAAATGGACGAAGGGGCCTGAATATACTTCTTCACGCTTGTACACACGCACCCGTAATTCGTGTTCCTCACCGGCGTCTAGGAGGCAGCCCACAATGGCCTCCCTCACCTCCTCATAGCGGGAGGGCGGCACGACCCCGCTCGGCTCCCTGCCCGCTAAGTTCACGTATACGTGGCCGAAGGAAGGCGTGTGGGCACAGCCGAAGGCATAGGTCACGGACCAATCCACGTGCCTTAATGACTTATCCAAGATCAAATAGCGGTGGGCGTAGTCCCAGAGCCTTCTGAAGCCCAGGGCGCTAGCGGCGGCCGAATAAAGGGCCTGGAGCACGCCGGCCTCGCCTAAGGCGTTATAAAGGGCCACCAGCAAGCGGCTCATAGAGCCTATTACGTGTGTCCTAAGCTCCCTCTTCAGGTCAAGGAGGCCGCCGGCCCTCAAGCATTCATTCACGAAGAAAGTCCCTTCTTTAGGGCCAAAGCCGTGATCCGAGACCACTAAAGTGAGACCAGGTTTAAAGGCATCTATTAGGGCCTGCACCATCGCATCGAGCTCCCGCCAGTAGCGGCCTAAGGCCTCCTTAATCGCTCTCTCCCGGCTATCTCTCGGGTCATCACGTGAGGGATCTATATAATTCCACAAGAGGTGGAGGAGCCTATCAGGCGTGGTGAATACCACGAAGAGGAAATCAGGGCCGAGGAGCCTGGAGAGCCTTATGGCCAGCTCTGCCCTACCCCGGCTCACCGAAATGGCATCGCGAATCAGGCTTAGTTCATCGAAATACCCCCATGGGATTAAGTCTATGCAATAGCGTTTCAGTAAGCTCCTCAGGACCACCTTCAGGCGCCTGGGGTAGAGGCACTCCCGGGAAGATGGCGTCAACATACCGGAGACCATGAAGCCCCTGACCCCTCCGGGCGGGTAGGTGCCCGGCACGTTCACCACGCCGACCTTAAAGCCAGCTTTGCTCAAGGTGGTCCAGACGGGCTCGGCTCTCAACATCTCCGAGCTCACGGGCCTTACCGAGTAACCGTCCTTGTAGAGGATATCGAAGACGCCTATCTTGCCCGGGTTCCTGCCGGTGGCCATGCATAGCCAGGCCGGGCAAGAGTTAGGGGGAAGGGTGGACCTAAGCTTACAGAAGAAGCCGTCCTCGAGCAGTGATGCCAGGTTAGGCATGTGCCCTTCATTTATGAGAGCTCTGAGGAGCTCAGGGGAGAAACCATCCAGGCCTATTACGAGTAGCCTTCTCCCCTCCATGGCTTATATAGGTTGCCGGGATGATGGTATTAAGGCTTGTGAACTACTGGTCCAGCTGTTAAGGCCCTGCGGCGCCATCAGGAGTTCAGTTCAAGCTTCGACAACAAGTCTAATAGGCCTTTCAGGTCTACTTCAGCCAACGAGCGCCAATCTAGGTAAAGCATGCCCTCCTCATCCTCGCCGAGGTAGCCGGACCTTATGAGGCGCTCTAGGCCGGCCCTCACGCGCCAGCCAGGCAGCTTTTTCCTCAGGAAGCCCTCCACATCTGCTCTAGGCGCCTTCCCTCCCCTGGCCAATATCAGGGCTATGGAGATAGCTAAGGCCGCTAGGTCATCTATCCTCCAGCCGCAATACTTCAGCTCCGAGGGCTCGAGAGTACTCCTGAGGACCACGTAATAGCGTGCCTCATCGGGTGATCTGCGCCCTTTCTGCTCCTCCTGGCTCTCAGCTGGGGTTTCTGGGAGGGCCGCTATCTCAGGGCCTACTTCAGGGACCGGCGCCTCGAAGACCTGTTTGACCTGTAGGTCCAGCGGCCTGAGGAGGCCATCGAGTATCTTGAGGACCCTGAGGTAATCTGGCCCCACGGCTTTCTTCAGCTCCCAGCCCTTAGCACCTGGCCTGTAGTGGCGCTTGAAGAAGAGCAGATGGGCAGCCTTCTTTACCTTACGTGCGTAATAGGCCTTGCCCTTCCTAACTGACATGGCTTAACCACTCCTCACACGTTATCGGTATCACGACAGAAGTGCCCCTCTCCCTCGGCCTCCTGAGGGGCCTTCTTCTTGGCCTCAGCACAAACTCCTCGCTCAGCGGGTCCACCTCAAGCCTAGCGTATCCATACGTCACGAGGAAGCTCGTCAGGTAAGCGCGCCTCACGGTCTCGGCGTAGGTCTCGCCTGCGATGAAGTCCCAATAATGCACGGAGCCACCCCTGGCTTTCTCCTTGAGCTCGGCCCAGAGAGTCTCCAGGGCCTCCTGTATCTCCTCAAATACCACTTCCCCGGCCTCAGCCAACATGGGCGCCTCAGCGGCCCCTTCCTCCTCGCCAGCTCCTTCTTCCCTCCCCGGCAGCTCGGACCAGTACGTGAGGGCTCTCTCCAGGCTGAAGAGGGTAAGCTGCTCTAGCTCCACTATAGGGTGCCAAGCCTTGAGGAAGATGGACGCAAGGGTCTCTGGCTCGAGCGCTTCTAAGCGCTCTTCCACTAGGAAGGGGTCCCTGTAGAGCTTCGTGGAACGCTTCTTCACCCACTCGCTCTGAGCCTTCACTACACCCGAGATGGCCTCTAAGGCCCTCGCGTCCAAGCTCAGGTCCTCGGGCTCGCGCCAGAGGGAGAAGAGGCCCCTGATGACCTCTATGAGGTCTTCCACGGGCACCGCGAAGGGGTCTAGCTTGCCAGCCTCAACCTCCCTGCAGGTCTGTATGATATTCTCCAGCCGCTCACGTGCTTCCTTTAAGCGCCGCTCTCCCCCGGCCATGCCGGTCTCCTTCAGGCCCGTGGGCTGGGCGGCCCGTAAAAGCCTTGTTGTCCAACTCTTAAATCGCGCGGGCGTTTATCCTAGCTAGGTGCCCGGTATGGTGAAGAGCGCCAAGGAGGCGATAGTGCTCTTCCAGTTCTCCGAGCGCGTGAAGTCGTTCTTAATAGTGGCCTCCAGGATGCTCGATGGCCTGAGGGGTCTAGAAGGCGCTGAACTCTCCGGCGCCAGGGAGATGTTCAAGCGCTTCTTGGACGCCATCATGACCGAGATAAGGCTGGCCCAGAACGCCACTGGCAGGCAGGAGTTCGGGGATGTGAACGCGGCCCTCTCCGAGGTCTCTAACCTAGCCAGCTCGGGCCTAGTGGACGAGGCCGTGAGGAAGGTGGCTGAGGCCATCTCCATGGCCACTACGGCCGGCGGCGAGGCCCTGGCTTTCCTGCGGGAGAAAGGGCTTGTCTGACGCAGCTAAGGGCGGGCGGCAAGGGAATAGGTAAGCTTAAGCGCTCGGCGCGGAGTAAGCAGGGGTGCTGGGCTTGAGCGGCCTCGTAGAGCTGGGCTTGACCTCTTTCTTGCTCGGCTTCACGGGAGCCGTCGTGCCTGGCCCGCTCTTCGTGGTAGTAGCATCCGAGGCCCCGAGGGTGGGCGCCAGGGCCGGGCCTATAGCTGCCTCGAGCCACGCCGCCCTGGAAGCAGCCATGACCTGCGCCCTGGTCTTGGGTCTCTCCCCTATCCTAGCATCTGAACTCGTGAGGGGGCTGGTGAGCGGCATCGGCGGCACAGCCATGCTTGTCTTCGCGGCCACCATGATAAGGGGAGCGCTGAGGAAGGAGTTCTCAACCGAGGCGGTCAGCGAGAAGAACACACATGGCCCTCTCCTAGGCGGCGCGGTAGCGACGGCCCTTAATCCTTACTGGTACCTCTGGTGGGCCACGATAGCAGCTTCATATTTCGCCCTCTCCTTCCCCTATGGCTTCTTAGGTGTGTTGGCCTTTTACCTCGGCCATATCTCAGCTGACCTAATCTGGTACTCAACTGTATCGGCCTTGGTGGCCCAGGGAGGCCGCGTCCTCGGCGAGCGCCTTAACTGGCTCATCTTGGCCTGTGGCCTCCTCCTGGCCTTCTTTGGCGTTCAGTTCCTCTGGCTAGCCCTTGGGACGCTAAGCCAGGCTTAGCGAGGAAGTGGGAGGAATAGGGCTTGAGGAAGGCTCGGAGGACGCGCTATGACCTTTACGCGGATGTCCTGGCGGCCGTGGAGAGGTTAGGGCCTTGCGGCCTGACGCGCGTATCATACGCTGCTGGCTTGCCGGTGGATAGGGCCAAGAGGCTCGTGCTGAAGCTCGTCAGGGCCGGTTTTCTGGCGGTCGAGGAGATAGAGGGGCGCAGGTTTTATTATCTAACGAGTCGTGGGGCGGCCTTCCTAGAGCTCTACCGCAGGCTGAGGGAGATGGTGGAAGCCATAGAGGCCGCATGGGGAGAGCACCCCTAGTGAGCACTGCTCGTGAGCTTCCTTCTTAAGCCGGGTAGCCGATGGGCAAGCGAGGTGGGAGGGGCTGTCGGGCAAGAGGACAACCGAGGTCAGGCCTGGCCAAGTGATACGGCTCGGCAAGGTGGAGGGCGACTTGGTGGTTGGCCAAGGGGCCGTGGTCCAAGGCGAGGGCTCCCCGCCCGCCGTTGAGGTCTCGGGCATCGTGAGGTGCCGGGGCTCCTGTACTTTCGAGGGCAGCTTGAAGGCCAGGAGGCTAGAGGGGCGCGGGGGCCTAGTGGAGGTAGAAGGTGACTTGGAGATAACCGACAGGGTGCGCCTCAGGAGGGCGTCCCTGGAGGTCTCGGGGGACCTCAAGGCCCCCAGGGTGGAGGTAGATAGGTCCCTGAGGGTAAGCGGCTCACTAGATGGCGAGGAGGTAAAGGTAGGTGGCTCGCTCAAAGCCGAGGGACCGGTTAAGGCCGGGTCGGTGGACGTGGGCGGGACGCTGAGCGCCCTCGATGCCTTCGAGGCCGAGGAACTGAGGGTAGGCGGGACGGCCAGGCTCGATGGCGAGGCCAGGGTAGGCAGGCTGAGCGTGGGGGGCACCGCGATAATCAGGGCCGGGAGAGTGGATAAGCTGAGTGTCGGGGGCTCCCTGAGGGCCATGGAGAGCCTTGAGTTCAGCTCCCTGAGCGTGAGCGGGACGGCCAGGCTAGGCAACGGGAAGGGAGGCAGGGCGAACGTGGGCGGGACCCTCAGCTTTGACGGGGAAGCCAAGTTCGAAAGTATCTCGGTCGGAGGGACATTATCCTTCGCCAACGAAGCGAGAGGAGACTCTATCAAGGTCGGGGGGACGCTGAAGGCCAACGCGAGTGTGGAGCTCACGGGCCAGCTCTCAGTGGGAGGGACCTGCCGTATCTCAGGCGTCCTCAAGGCCTCGTCTATCCGCGTGGGCGGCTCCTTAGAAGCCGAGAAAGTGGAGGCCGGCGAGGTCAGGGTAGGCGGGAGGGTAGTGACCAGTGAGGGCGTTATCGCCGAGCGCTTCGAGATAGGCCGGAGGGGGCGCGTGGAAGGGCCTGTTAGGGCCTCGGTCGTCAGGATAAGGGAGCGGGGCAGGGCCGAGGACGTCTGGGGCGAGGAAATCATCCTGGAGGAGGGCGCTAGGGCCAGGAACATCTACGGCATCCGCGTCTACCTAGAAGCTGGCTGCCGTGTCTCGGGCGAGGTCAAATACGTGGAAGAGTTCCAGGCCGAAGAAGGCGTCAGGTTGGCTAAACCGCCCGTGAAAGTTGAGAGGCCAGAGGACATAGGGCTCTGAAGTTTAAACGGGAGATGCAAGCGCTCCTAAAGGCCCTCAGAGGCCAGGTGCCCTGGCTATCCTATCGCCTAAGACATGTCATGTCCTATCGCCTAAGACGTGCCCGATGGGTGTGTCCAGCTTGGCGACTACGCCCATGCAGGGCACCGAGGGGACCCTCTCGAAACCCAATAGCTCGTAACTCCTCACGAGCTTCTTGCGCTTTTCCTCCCGGGCTAGGAGGACGAAGATATCCGTGTCCATGGCCACCATTTCGGTGTCAAAATGCACCAAATCTTATAAGCATTAGGTATTAAAGTGAAACCAGCATGGCACGTAGGCGGCGGGGTGAAACGCCCCTCCTAGCGGGCAAGCGTAAGGCCCTCGTGGCCCTCCTCCAACGCGATGGCCGTATGAGCTTGACGGCCCTCGGCAGGGCGTTAGGCATATCCCATGCGGGCGTGAAGAAACACCTTGATAAGCTGTTTTCCTCTGGTCTCCTCAGCGTCAGGGCCTGCCTCAACCCGAAAGCGCTCGGGGCCAAGCTCCTCGTCTTAGTGTGCGAGGTAGAACACGACAAGCTCCTAAGCCTCGTGCGCGTCTTCAGCAAGTGCCCCCGCGTGGTCTTCCTCTCGACCCTCATAGGGCCGTATAACCTCATGGCCATGATGGTGGCCGAAACGCCGGGCCTGGTGGAAATAATGGCTATCGGGGCTTGCTGCCTCAGGCGTATGGAGGGCATAAGGCGCTCTGAGCTCTACGTGGTGGGGGAGCTGCTCTACCCGGATGCCCTGCCCATAAAGGTGACAATCGAGAAGGAGGCCGAGGAGACGCCCTGCGGCCTGGTGTGCGGCTCCTGTGATTTTTACGCCAGCGGGAAGTGCCCGGCCTGCCCGGCGACTAAGTGGTATAAAGGCCCTCTTTAAGTTCCGAATTTAAACCTAATACTTATTATATGAGGTTACATTACATCGCTCGCCATGAGGGGGCAGGGAGCCCTTAGCGTAATGCCGATCGCGGCCCTCCTGGCGCTCATAGCCGGCCTCGAGGCCTGGTATATCATCGCCCAGCCAGCCCTGCCGAGAGCTGAGCCAACTCCGGCCATCACCCTCATCTCCGGCTCCTTCTACGTGCTCGTGGGCTTCTTGGCTGGCCTCCTCGGCGGCATCATAGGCACGGGCGGCTGTAGCGTCATGCTGCCCATAATCCACTTCTGGGGCGGTTTTCCGGCTGCCACGGCCATAGGGACCACGCTCTTCGCGGTCATATTCACAGCCATCTCGGGCGGCTACGGTCACCTGCTCAGGCGCAACGTGGACAAGCGAGCTGCTGCCTGGCTGGGAGGTGTGGGCGTCCTGGGCGTGGCCCTGGGCTCTTGGCTTTTCTGGCTGGTGGCCAGGCAGGCCGTGAAACTACTCTGCCTCATCTTGGGCGTGGTGTTCCTCTGGCCAGCCGCCAGGATGATATACGAGGGCTTATCGCCTTGGCTTAAGAAGGGGCAGGCCGCCGGGGCAGGCAAGGGCACTTCTATCCCTGGCAGGGGCTGGGCTCTCGGCGCCTTCGGCTTCCTCATAGGCATAACCACGGGCTTAGTGGGCCTAGGGGGCGGTTACGCGCTCGTCCCGGGCTTAATCTATCTCTTCGGGGCGCCTGTCTACATAACTATGGGGACATCATTAGCCGTCATGATACCGCTCGCCCTGGTGGGCGGGCTGATAAAGCTCTACCAGGGCTTCGTGGATTTCTCGGCAGGCTGCCTCTTGGCCCTCGGGACTATCGTGGGCGCCCAGGCAGGGGCAGCTATCATGAGGCGTTTCAGGCCGGCTACGCTCAAGCTGATATTCGGCGCTTACTTCACTTACGTCTCGCTGAAGTTCATAACGGGCTACTTCGGCGTGATGATATGGTGATGGCGCGGGCCTAGAGGAAAGTGGTCATGGTGAAGTCCACCACTTCCACGCCCGGCCTCAGCTCGCGCTTTATGAAGGCCACTATGTCCTCGTGGAACACATAGGGGATATCACCCTCGCGTCTTATCGGTATGCCTGTCTTAGCCATTTTATCACCACGGGCGAAGTCACTGAACACGTAAGTCTCCCGGCCTGATGTGAAGAGGAGCCTGAGCGATATAGGTGGGTCCCCGAGCGGGTAATCCTCTACCGCGTAGAACACTGTCTTGACGCCGCACTCAAGGGCTTTACGCTTGAACTCCTCCCAGCTGGACAGCTTGTGGACCGGCACGCGCGCTCAGGGGCGCCCCCACTTAAATACTTACGCGGATTACCTGAGCGCGGTGGCCCGGTTGGAGCTTGAGGACATGCGTAAGTCCCTGAGCTCAATAGCTATTGTGGTCTTCGTGCCGCCACATGATGCCCCCAAGCTAGCCGAACACGTGAGGGAAGCCGTCGAGGGGGCCGGGCTCAAGGCCTTCGTCAGGGCGGAGGGCTATGCCTTCATGCAATCCGAGGAAGTAGGGCGGTTGGGCCTGCCCCATCTCAGGCTGGCCCTCATAGAGGGCCGGATATCCATGTGGGTGAGGGACCCTTACAAGTTAGGCGCTGGTCCAGGTCTAGTGGCCGAGGAACTCTACGACGGCATAGTGAGGGGGGCCAGGGCAGCAGCATCCGTGATAAGAGCTTACTGCTCTGAGAAAGGAGCTGAAGCCATAATCAACGTCCCTTAAGCCCAGGGAGAGGCGGCTTAGCCTATGACGAGCTTGCTGAGCCTTATGCCCTCACGATGTAGTATGTAGCCGCATACCTTGCACTTCAGCTTAAGCGTTTGCTTCTTAGTGGTCTTGGCGAAGCGCCTCTGCCTGGGGTACTTCTGGCCCCCGTAGCCCTTCTTGCGCCATTCGTGCCTGCGCTCGCCTTCAGCCAGAGCCCTGCGCTTCCCGGCCTTATACAAGCTGACCTCGTGCTCCGTGTGCTTCCTGCACCTCGGGCAGTAGGTGCGTATGACCTTCGGGACCTTCAAGCTAATTCCACCTCCACCGCCAGCCCCTTGCGTATCAGACCCAGGGCGTTCTCGGCAGGTATAAAGGCCACGTCGCCGCGCCTGAAGGGACCGTGCACCTTCATGTCCGCCCCCACTAAGGCTGGCACATCGGCTAACAGCCTTATCAACATGAGGCCCTGGCGCTGGCCGGGGACAGGCCTCTCAACGTTGGTCATGCGGCTGGGCTCCCTGACCTCGCCCCTAACGAGGCCCTTAAAGAACTTCCTCAACTCCGAGAAGGAAGCCTCAAGGGGGCCGAAGAGCTCCCGCTCCTCGGGCGTGAGGGCCTCGACCTCCAAGTGACGGTTGGCCAAGAGGGCCTTTAGGGCCTTCTCCACCCGCGCCCAGAAGATATCTTCGAGCATCCTGAGCACGTTATCGAGCTCAGCTCTCACGAGGCGTGTCTTGAGTGCCTTAGCATCGGCCATCTTGAGGCTGGCCCTGAGGTGGGCCACCAGCTCAGCGGCCTCACGGTAGAAGCCATCGGGTAGCTTAGCCAGCTTCTTGGCCTCCCTCTCGGCCCTCCAGGCCTTGAGCAGCTCCTCGTAAGTCATCATGCCAGCTCCGCCACCCCCTTACACATCAGGAAGACAGCGGCCCCGAGCGGTAGCTCTACTACCTCGCCGGGCTCAAAGGGGCCGTACTTCTCGTCCCCGAGCTTGATAGCCGGCACCTCGGGCAGCTCGTGGGTCACCCTGACCTTAGCCCAGCCCTTCCTGAAGGCCACGGCTGAGGCCAGGGGGTCAAAATCCTCTAGCTCATCAGCTTTTACGTCAAGCTTGAGGAGGCCCGTCTTACCGTGCAGGCTCCCGCTCATCCTCACCAGCCTGTGCGTATCACGCGTCACGACCGGGTCTACCTTGACGGCCTCTCGCTCGGCGCAGGCCAGGAAGAGCTTTTTCAGGCTGGCCTTCCCCACGCCCCTCGGCACATAAAAGGGCTTGCCGTGCTCAAGGCAATCCAGCATGATATCCTTAGAGGCCAGGATAGCCCTGGCCGCCCTGGGCCTGAGGCCTAGCGCCCTGAGGTCTTCCTCGCTGGCCTTGTAGAGGAGGGCGTAGAGCGCCCTGGCTATCCTCCCCCGCCAGCCCACGTCGGCCACGCTTAAGTTGACGCCTGGCCCGAGGCCTAATAGCTCTGGCTCGAGACCCACAGCCAAGAGGTAATCCACGATCTCGCTCCTCTCGTCCTGGCCCAGGCCCACCACGTCCCCCGAGCTGACCTGTAGGTGGAAGCCCCTATGGCCGGAAAAGGAAGCCGCCATGCTCGCGCGGTCCAAGCCCAGCTCGGCCTCTAGGACCTCTAAGAGCTTCAGGAGCTCCTCCCGGGCGGCTGAGAGACACCTCGGGCAAATCCACTTAATCTCGGCCAAGTCCTTAGAGCCACACTTAGGGCAGGCCTCTGGCGCCTCTCCCCGGCCCGAGGTCCCGCAGCTCATGCAGGCCCAGAGGTCGTGCTCGCGCTTGCAGGTGGTAAGCAGGTGATCGGCATCTATATCAAATATCAGGTCAGCTCCCAGCCAGCCCTTGGCTTTCATATCCGGCGCCTCGGGCCTCTCGAAGTAAGCCGAGGAGTAGAAGGCGTCAGAAGGGCCTAGCTTGGCCATGAAGCTCCTTAGCTCCTCATAAGAGCCGAAGCTCTTGTGCCTTATCACGATCCTCTCGCCGAAGGTCATAAAGGCGAATTCCCTGTGGGGCAGGTCCTTAGGCTCCGCTGACCCGTGGGAAGCGTAATAGCGCGCGTAG
>Ga0190367_1001373_pt1 | contig 14221 bp, 18 predicted proteins | sample 4872181011_MG_FD_171838 | JGI IMG/M metagenome (GOLD analysis project Ga0190367, IMG submission 171838) | Hydrothermal vent microbial mat bacterial communities from Southern Trench, Guaymas Basin, Mexico - 4872-18-10-11_MG | ecosystem: Environmental > Aquatic > Marine > Hydrothermal vents >...
GGAGATATTCACGGCGCTTCATTTGGTGAGGAGGGAGTTGGGGGAGGTGCCGCTGTTTGTGGATGGTATGGTGAGGGAGTGCACGCGGGTGTACTACAGGTATCTTGATCTCTTGACGCGGGAGTGCCGGGAGGCTTTGGAGGATCCGTGGATAAGTGATGAGATATTCCATGGTAGGGTTTTTTCGAGAGAGACCATTGCAAGGGCGACGGGAGTTGTCATATCTACGAGTGGGATGCTTTTGGGGCCGGCGCTTGAGTTTTTCAGGTTGATAGCAGGAGATCCTAGGAATGCTGTTGTCATTGTGAGTTATCAGGCTCCATCTACTCCGGGGTACTTGGTGTCACAGGGTCGCAATCTCTTGGAACTGGAGAGCGGGGTTGTTCGGGTGAGGTGCCGGGTTGAGGTGATTTCCGGTTTCAGCGGGCATAGCGACTATTCCGACATACTCAGATATTTGGGTGAGGTGTCTCCGGAGGTTTGTATTCTTGTACACGGTGATGAAGACGCCATTTATGCAATGAAGGAGAGGGCGGAGAGCGTTTTGCGCGAGGCGCGTATAGAGGTTCCAGGTGTCGGTGAGGGACTCGAGTTGTGATCCTCGTTGCATCAAAAATTTTCAAATGGAGGGAGTTGGTTTCAAAAAGCGATGCCCACAAATAAATTTGTTGGTATTATCAAAAACAAACATAAACTTTCACCTACCACAAGGTTTTATTTCCTATAATGGATGATAATACTATTGGGGATGACCCACTACACGCGCATCGATGCATGAGGTGCGTGTGGTGGGTGACCCTGCATGGGGGTGATGACATGGACTATCCCCTATCTGCCAGTATCGACAACCGCGTAAAAAGGTTAGCGGTAGGGGAGAGTTCAGTGACCCCCCAGCGGCGGACGGTTGTTGTGTTCCACGGAGACGTTGACGGCATCTGTGCGGCGGGGATCATTGGTTTCTTCGAGTGTGCGGAGGAGTACATTTCTGCACATCCCCACCGACTGGGGAGGGCTCTTGAGAGTGTCAGTGCTAAGGTGGGCAGGGTTGTGCTAGTTGATCTCTCGGTGAGGAGGGACAACGCTGAGGCTATTAGGAAGCTGAAGAACCTGGCGCGGAGAGGTGTTGACGTTGTTGTTATAGATCATCACAAATCCACGATGATGGCTTCCTCTCTCCTCGCGTCCTACGGTATCAGGGTTCACGTATCGTTGAGGGTTGCCTCCGCCGCGGAGCTGGCGCTAAGGGTTTACGGGGGCAGGGGTTCCCCCCACCCTGAGGACGTTGCAAGCATAGCCTCAGCGGTTGAAAAAGGCGTTTGTGAGAGACTTCCTCGGAAGTTGAGGAGAGAGGCTTGGATGTTGGCGTCGGTCGAGGGCTACGGCAAGGCTTTCCCCCGCATTTACGGGGTTGCGGTGAGGGGAATTGCGGAGGGCAGGATGCCTTCGAAGATTCCGGAGGTCAGGAGGGCGCATCAGGAGATGTTGGAGGTCAGGAGAAGGTTCCGGGAGCGCGTGTTGAGGAGTGTTATTGAAGTTTCGGAGAGACTGTACCTGTGGGACGTGCGGGGGACGTTCTTAGGGTGCGTGGTTATGCGGGGGCTGATTAAGGAGATCATTAGGAGCAGGGAGGGCGTTGTTGTTTGCGTTTTAGGGAAGGGTGATGGGTTGGGGCGCGTTGTCGTAGTGGTGCGGAAGAACATATCCGTAAACGTGGATCTTTTGGAGGTTTGCAACGATGCTGCCAGAATGTGCGGAGGATGGATTGATGGGCACAAGGAGGCCGTTAGCGGCGTCATATTGGAGGAGAGGATTGAAGATTTCCTGAGGATTGTGGGGGCGAGGATCCGTGGGGGTTAACATGGCGGAGGAGGGAGGCATGGATCTGCGGGTGTTGGTGCATGAGATTTCTGTGGAGCTCTGCGTTGGGATGGAGTACGTGGAGATGCTTGTTCGAGGGGAAGTGGAGCTTGCGGAGTTTGCGCGCGAAGTTCTGAGAAGGCCATGGGGTCCGATAGATGAAGAGGAGGAGTTGAGGATTGCCATGAAGTTCGTGGAAGACGTTGTGGGAGCAATTTTAGAGATAAGGGGTGAGTACGATGAGGAGAAGGCGGCGAGGATTGCACGTAGATTGGTTAGAAGGTGCTTCGGGATCCGACTTTGATGTTGCGGAGGCTTTCGTCTATCGGGTGATGGTCGAGGAGTTTGCGGAGCTCAGGAGAGAGTTTACGGAGAGGTTCGGGATAAGTTTGAGGACCGCCGCGATGCTGTTGCATGGGTTGCTTACGAGTGAAAACGTCATGGATGTGTTGACGGGGGCTGTCAGGAGGATGTTCGTGGATGGGGTCGATTATTCGAGGATTCGGCACAAGATTCTGGAGGTGCTGAGGAGGTTCGGCGAGGAGGTTATACGGGGGATCAGAGATCACAACCTCATCGATATGTACACCTGATGTTGCACTGCATAACTGTTAAATCCGGTGACGTTGCGGCGCTCGGCGCCAATTATTAATTTTATTTTTTTACGACGTAATTTTTGAAAATGGATCTTTTAGAACCCTAGGATTGTTGATATTGGTGATTTGCTATGTTGGATGTTCTCATAAATGCAGACCTGTAGTTAAAATATGCGGTCAGAGTGTCAACCGGATGGTGTTGTGATGGCGAATGGATATAATACAAAAAGGGTAACACACGAGCATGGTGTTGATATTATTGTCAACATCGATAACAAAATTACCATACACAAACAAATTTCCCAATGACATGCTGGGTGCGTTGTACCTGTGGGCGTGGCTGACAGGTTGCTATGAGCAATGTTTATAATGCTGTGTACCATAATGTATACTGGGTGGTAATGGTATGGGTATGGAGCCTGTATATTTGAATGTCGCCCACTGGAGGGGGCGGTCGGAGCACCGTAGGAGGGTGATCGAGTTGACGAGGAGGTTTTTGGAGGAGCGTAACAAGAAGGCGCTGGTTGCGCTAATGGAGGAGTTGTGGAGCATGGATATGTTCAGGAACATCGAGTGGGTGGTGGAGCACAGGGTTTTAAGGGGGAGAGAGGAGGCTCTTAATGAAGTGGCGGAGGCGCTGAGGAGGTTGCTGGATGAGGGTGTGGATTTGAGAGAGAGGTGGGCGGTGGCCATTCCGGGCGTCGGTGTCAGCAGCAGGACGGAGATACTGTTCTGTCATTATCCGGACCGGTATCCGATTGCGAATGTTCGGTCTGTGGAGGCGCTGAGGAGGTTGGGCTACTGGGAGGGTGAGGGGGTTCCGGGGAGTTATGAGGAGTATCGCAGGTTTGTGGAGGCGTGTGAGAGGTTTGTGAGCGACTACATTGATTTGAAGAGGAAGATTGAGGAAAGGCTTGGGGAGGGGTTGCCGAGGTTTGAGTTTGCAGACGGTATTTTCAACCTGCTGTACGAGGGGCGTGTGAGCGAGGAGGAGTTAAGGGCCGGGGAGGTGGAGGTCGTCGGAACTGAGGAGTTGGAGGGGTTATGCAGGGAAGGGGTGCTGAAGGTCATCGAGAGGGTCGTCAGGCAGTACTTTTACTGGAGGCAACGCGGTCTCTCTCATAGGGATGCGGTTGACAGGGCGGTCAGTTATGCGTTTGGGAGGTTGGAGTCTGCGTTGTCCGAGGTGTTGAGCGATCCTAGACGGAGGAGGCTGCTGTTAGTTGTATACAGCGTGGTGGGTGATCTCATGAGGGGGCTTGCTGAGATGATGAGGGAGTACTATTCGGAGGGGTGATGGGCATGTTCTCGGTACTGTACTTTTCTCCTAAGAGGTTGAGGGATGGACGGGCCAATATGGGTTGTTAGCAGAGCCCGGAGTGGAGGAGCATAGAGGTGTGAACCGTTGTAGTACAGCATAATATACTATTTTGTATCAATTTTTGTATACAAATAATCGTACCATACTGAAGAGCGGAGGTGGCGGTATGACGCGTGCTGAGTTGTGCAGACCCATTTGTTACTACGTGGTTGCGCATACCCGGCTGAGGACCATTTTATCTCCAGACGAGATAGAAGCTTTATGGAGGGCGTTTGAGCGCATGGGATTTGATGTTCTGACTGCCGATAATACGGGGTTCATAGTGGCATGCGGAGAGGAGAGGTTAAGGGATATGATACACGTTGAGGAGTTTTAATTCTTCATGACATCGATGGACGTTGCGCTGGTGAGATCTGGGCTGATGTTCGTGCACGTTTTTGGGTGGTATTCACAATATGACATTCCGGCGGGGTGTGTCTTGGTGGATGAAGGAATGAGAGAATATAGGGTTGTGGATGCGGTGTTAAGATTTGTTGAGTGTGTTCTGAGGGATGTTTTGGGCGTTAGTGTGTCCATAGGGGTAATAAGGTGCGGGAGGGTTTGCTTCTTTGAGCACTTAGGTGCCTACTCGGGGTCTTGGTGACTTACATGGATTTCGTGGCTAATGTTTTGGGGATAACATTTGAGAATATATGTTCATAAGGATTGGTGGTGCATTGTGGTTGTCATTCCTTTTTCCGAGGGACTGAGGTATTAGGTCGCCGTATCGCTGAATTTATAAGGTTACTCTAATAATGGGGACACGGTGGAGCGTATGTCCAGAGTTATCGAGGCTGTTTATGAGAATGGTGTTTTGAAACCGATGGGGAAATTAGATCTCCGCGAGGGTGAGGTTGTACGTGTGAGCATCGAGCGAGGGCGTGGTGTGCTCACAAAGGAGGATGTTGAGGAGATAAAGAGAGTATTGTCACGTCTTCCGAAGGGGAGGTTTGATTTAGAGGCGGCTGAGGAGGCGTACCTTGAAGAGATGCTACGTTGATGCGAATGTACTTGTGAAGGCCGTTATCGAGAGGGACACCTCTCTCTTCGAGAGGTTAATCGGGTATGAACTTTTCACTTCGGTTTTAACGCTGGAGGAGGCTATGTATAAGGTCATAGCGTTGACGGTTATGGAGGTCGAGGGGAGGCGGTTGGGTGCTTTTTCTGTAAAGGAAAAATACCGAAAGAAAGTAGCGAAGGATTTGATAGAAGCGAGGATAAAGGCGTTAAACGAAATCGTTTCCAGGATCACCGTGTTATCTCCGACGAAGGAAGACTTTGAATACGCGAAGGAGATTGCTTCAGAGTACAAGTTACTTCCGAATGATGCGCTTATAGTGGCGGTTATGAGGAGGAGAGGTATCGATGAGATAGCGACCTTTGATGAAGACTTCAGGCGGGTATCGGGGTTGAATGTAGTACGTTAATACGTATGAATGTGGAGCAGGTATGTAGGGTAATTAGAACCGGGGTGGTGGGGTGAGGTCTTCCGTTGCCTTGAGCATCCACACTCCTTTCTTTTTGGCCTCCTCCACGACGTCGGGGGTCGCTGTTGCGACATAAAGCGTGAGGATTACCTTTTCCTTAAGCAGGTTCGGGTATATCTTACTGACCTTGTCATACTTTTCTAACAATTCCTGAATTGCGCCGATCCCGGCCCTCACCGGGGTGGCGGAATTTTCAAGACTTGGCGCTCGCGTCATAGCATACGATTTATGGAGGGAGTATTGTAATCTTGACGGTATTATTGCCGAGAGGTGGAGTAGAACTTGTTCATATCTAGATGACGCTTCACAAATATGGTTTTATCCACTTAATTACAGCGGTTCGATCTTTTGTGAAGATTGTTCTGAGGGAGTTTGCGGGGTGAGGAGGATGTGCGGGTCTGCGGGATGTTTATATATCGCTACTGGCAATAATAATACTGAGTGCGGCCAATGCAGAACAGGAGAGTGGAGTGAATGGGCGAGGAAAGGGTTAGATTGCCTTTAAGTTTACTAAGTGTTTTCGGAGTGCTGCTTGTGCTGGAAGTGCTGGTAACGATAGTCATACTGGAAGGACTGTTGCATGTAAAAAGCTGGCCAGCCTTTGTTGCGATGATTCTGTTTTTCGTTGTACATCAAAACAGGAAGGAAATCCCCAACATAGTTATTGGTGGTGCGTTCGGCATTCTGAATTTCTTCCTCTGTATGCTCTTTGTATCTGCGGTAGCACCTGCTTTCGGGGGCCCCGAAGAACTGGCACAACTCATTTCTGTGATGATCTATGTTGCAGTGTTCGTTTTCCTAATCGTAGTACTTGCTGAACGATTACCATGGCTGTTCAACGCTTATGCTTTCATGTACTTCACTGTCGCATTTGCAGACCTTGCAAGTTTCTTGGAGAACAACATCGTCTGGATTTATTGGCTTGCAGTTGAACTCATCGGTGGAACTCTCTTAATACTGGGAGTCCTTGGAATATCGGTTGTCGTTGCTAAGATGATGGCTAAACGAGCGGCTAAAGCTGGTGAAAGTTAAAAGAAAGTTAAAAGGTCGATATTTTTTTCTTTTTCATTATTTAGTGCTTCTAGAGCCCATTAAAAAGGCTGTTTTTGCCAAGCTTTACACCTCGATCTCATCATTGTGCGCACGAAGATGCCGGCTAATGCCTCAGGTTTCAGCATACGCTCCATGTTATGTGCTGTTGTCCGAAAATGATAAAAAATAATCTCGGATCCTTGTATGCATCTTCCAGCCCCGCTCGAGGACAAATGCTTTTTGTTTCCTGTTCTTCTTTTGCGGTATCTCCAGGCCGAGAAACTCTCAGCCACTCGACGGAGAATAAAGCACGAAAACATGCACGATCAGCATTGACATTTCCCCTCTTGTCGGTTGGTTGGCAGTGTTACAATGCCCGGTTGTGCCTTTTACCTTCTGTTGCTTGTCATGAGTAATCGTCATGTTGACGACAACTTTTTATGGGCCTCCTCACGAGAACAGGCCCTCATTATGATCCAGTAATTTCTGTTAGGATTCTCCACTGGCGCCATCTCTTCCACTGTGAGGCTCCAAACTCTAGGAAGTTCTCCTTCTCGCGAAAATTATCTTTTCATCCATAGCTTTTATCCTGATAGTTAAAGAGTTGCTTTTAGTATCCATATTTTGCCAGTACATGCTGGGTCGCGGTTACTCCATCTCCTATTCTTATTTCACTACCAAGTTTATGCAGCGTCCTCTCGATGGCAGCAACTATTGCGATTATGTCGTTTGCATTAATGGGACCCATATGTCCCACCCTGAAGTACTTATCTCTGATCTGCGGGTAGAGTCCCCCCGCAACGACAACGTTCCTCTCCAGCATCCCCCTGAGAAAGTCGGCAAGTTTTATGTTTTCCGGTAGATAGACCGCAGTTACCGTGGACGCTGCAACTTCCTCCCTTTTTGCCATTACCTCCAGATCGATTTCCCTCATTGCGGTTCTGAAGGCCTCAGAAAATACCTTATGCCGTTTGAACACGCTCTCGAGACCTTCCTCCATTATCAACTCTAGGCTTTCATACAATCCGACTATCAGGTTCACGGGAGGTGTTGCGAAGTACTTCGGCGCGAGGCCTTCGTAGGATTCCATGATTTCGAGCCACCTCTGCAGGTCCATGTAGTAGGGGGCATACTTGCACCTCGTTTTGGAGAGCCTTTCGAGAGCCCTTGGGGAGAGCCAGATAATGGCGAGACCCGGAGGCACTCCTATGGCCTTCTGACTGCCCGTCAGGACAACATCTATGTTCCAGTCCTTCATCCGTATCTCCTCGCCGGCCACACTACAGACGCCGTCGACAATCAGCAGTGTTTCCTTGTCCCTCACGCTGGATGCCAGCTCCTCTACTGGTTGTCTCACGCCGGTGCTCGTGTCCACGTGAGTCACGGTCACGAGACTGTAGTTTTCGCTTTCCAGTCTTCTAACTATGTCCTCGGTGGGCACAACCTCCCCCGGGCCCGCCGCTTTGATCATGTCCACCTCGACCGGGTACTTGGACAGAATCTCCGCAAACCTGTCTCCAAAGACCCCGTTTGAGACCACCAGCACCCTATCCCCCTTCTCAATGAGATTCGCAACCGCGGCCTCCATGGCAAGAGTTCCTGATCCGGAAATGACGGCAACCTTGTAGTTTTCGTCCACGAAAAGCAGTTTCCGGAGATTTTTGAGCGCTGTTGCAAATAGCTCGACGAACTCGCTTGACGTATGACCCAGATGTCCCACGGCCAGACTTCTCAGCACCCGCGGGTCGAACATTATTGGTCCCGGGATTGCTAGAATCCTCCTCTCGCCCATTCGGGCCACCCATTTAGAATTAGTATTGGCGGTAAAAATTGTTTTTTGAAAGAGAATAAACAATTAGCCATGCCGGATCGAAATCGACGCACGGCCGCACATATCAGGGTTTCTTCCGCAAAATTGTCTCTTGAATATAAGATTAAGTATGCATCGTGCCGATCAAGGCTCCGGAGGATTCTCTTTCAAGATACCCTATTAGAACGTGAGGATCATCGAGGAGAGAAGTGTAGAGGCCCCAGAGTAATGGTATGAGCAAGGACTTTAAATACCGTTTTTGGAGAACTCTTAAATGGTGATTTGATGGCGAGCACCGAGGAATTGAAGAGCGCGTTTCTAGAACTCCTGGAGAAGGACAAGGAGTTCCGGTACGCGGTGGCCGCGCGGATAGGGCTACTGGAGATACTGAAGCGCCTCGACGGGATAGAGGAGGAACAAAAGAAGGTCTGGGAGGAAATCCGGGGGCTTCGGGAGGAGCAGACGAGAACTTGGGAGGAGATTCGGAAGGTATGGCAGGAGATTGAAAAGCTGCGCGAGGGCCAGAATAAAATATGGGAGGAAATAAGAAGAATATGGGAGGAGATACAGAAACTGCGCGAGGAGCAGACGAAGATATGGCAGGAGATCCGGAAAATATGGCAAGAAATTGAGAAGTTGAGGAGAGAGGTTACGAAAATCTGGGAGGAGATAGAGAGGTTACGGGAGGGGCAGAACAGGATCTGGGAGGAGATAAGGAAGATATGGGAGGAGATACGGAGGTTACGAGAGGAACAGACCAAAATATGGCAGGAAATAAGAAGCATGCGTGAATCCTTCGAGAGGAGGTTTGAGTGCATAGAGATGAGGCTTAACAGGGTTGAGAGAACGTTGGAAAAACTCACGCTCGAGATAGAGGAGGAGGCGCGGGAGGTCGTGGAATATCGCCTGAGAAAGATGGGAATAAGAGTCGAATTGAAACCCCTGAGCCTCCCCGATATGGAGATAAACCTCTACGGCGCGACCGAGAAGATTTGCGTGATCGGAGAGGCGAAGGTGAGGGCGGGCGCGAGCGCCGTCCAAGAACTGCTGGGGAAGTTCGAGAGGATGAAGAAAATGTATCCGGAGTTCCTTAGAGAGAAAGTGATGCTGGTTCTATATGTGACGACCGCAACCCCCGATGTCGTGGAGGAGGGTAAGAAGAGGAAAGTGTGGATTCTTAAGGCGACGGAAGACCTCACCCCGCCGCCCGCAATCTGATAATCCCCCGGCCACGATTTGTCTCCCGGTCACGACAACTTCATGATCTGACAGGTATCCGCATTTCCACTTAAGCCTCAGGGGTACTAGGAGAGTAAGAATAGGAGTTATATTTCTCGTTCTTCCATCCTTTACACGGCGTAAACACCCATACTTGCCGGGTGTGAGCAATGGCGATTGCGATCGTGCCCATTAGAGAAACGCTGAACGTCGGGGAGGATGTGATACTCAGGTTTCATCCGGAGCTGAACCCGCTGCTGGAGAGTATTAAGAGGAGGGGATGGAGGTACCGTTTCATCGACGTAACGGGCTCCGCCAGGGTGTTGCTCTACCTCCACAGGGTATTCTTCAAACTTAACTACTATCCACCTAGGATAGAGAGGTTCGAGGAGAGGGGAACCTACACCATCGAGACGGAGGTCGGGGAGAACCCGCCCGCCGTGCTCAATGTGGAAAGTATCGACAGTTTCAAAATATCGATATCCACGGAGCACGTTTGCGGATGTGTGACGATAGACCCACTTAGGAGGATCATTACACACATCGCAGACGTTCTATGGTCGGGGATGAAAGAAGACCTATCAGAAAAACTCGTCAAGGCTAAGGAAGTACATGAGGTCGTCCAGTTTCTCCTAGATATGGGTTACGCGCTGGAGGACGCGTGCACAATGGAACGTTATAAGAAAATAGTCGACCTGCTCGAAGGAGGGTACAAGTTCTCACTCACCATAGAATTGACGGTAGAAAGAGAGGAGGATGTCCCAAGCTGGGAGGAGTTAAAGAGAGATCTTTCGAGGTTCTTCCGTGAGAGGGGGCTGCTGATGGAAATAAAGAAGGAGCCGAGAAAGGGCATTCTACCTATTTTCAGGAAGCCCATCCCTTGATGCGGATCAATCATGATGACCGAGTATAAAATGTAAACGGCAACCTAAAAAATAAATGTAGCTCCACAGATACAGATATATCGGAGCGCGGTGGCGGTGCCCCTCTTCGTACTCTACCCGGCAAAGCCGGAAGTTTTTAAGAAGCTTATTGAAACCCTAGGGGAGCCCAGTTGGGTCGAGGTTTTGATCTCCGTAGAGAAAGAGGAGATGAGGCGTATTGCAGGCTTAGATATTGGCAAAGTCGGTCGCGTCACCGTGGAATGCAACCTTAAAGTATCGATTGATGAGGCCCTAGCCCTCTATAATGAGTACTATGAGTGCTACATCTCGAGGGGGGAGGCAAAGGGGCCGGGAGGAAGAATAATACAGCGGTTCAAAGCCATGTGGACCGGTGAAGGATACTCCGCGGAGTTCGACGGCTTTGAACTGCGCATGCATACTACTAGGAACGTTGAGAAGGCTGTGAGTCTTTTGCATGTATTTAACGAGAAAATCGTTGAGATGAAGGTGGAATTGAGTGAAAGGGCGAGGTGAGAGGACTCTCTAAAGCCATCTGATGAACATCTAAAATTCGAATCATTGTTCCTTCTTCAAGGACTTTATGGAGCGAACATCCGTTCATTTCGTATAAATGCGGCGAGTTGCGAAATCGCACCGGCTTCAGATGTTAAAAGTCGTGAATGAAAGCCGCGCGAGGCGCGCTGATTGGAAATATACGATTCTGACAAAAGCCGCGCGGCCACAACCCATTCGCTTATCAGTACCTGCGATCTAGAAAGTAAAAAGCACCCGGGGATAACATGCCGGACGAAAAGATACATTCGAAAGATGAATTGCTGGAAAGGGCGAGACGGGCGGGAAAACTCGCCCTGAGGTATGTCTCATTCTATCACGGGAAAATAGAAATAATTCCGAGGTGCGCAATAAGAGGACTGTACGACTTTGCCATCTGGTACACCCCAGGGGTGGCCGAGAACTGCAAGGTAATCCAGGAAGATCCGGACGCTTCTTTTGAACATACATATCGTTGGAATGCCGTTGCGGTGGTCAGCGATTCCTCCAGAGTGCTGGGGCTCGGGGACCTCAGACCCGAGGCGGGATTACCAGTCATGGAGGGCAAGGCCCTACTCTTCAAATATCTTGGCGGGGTTGACGCGGTGCCGATATGCCTAGCAACGAAGAACCCCGATGAGATAGTTACCGCGTGCAAGTGGCTCGAGCCCTCCTTCGGTGGTATTAATCTGGAGGACATCGCGAGCCCAAAGTGCTTTTACATACTCGATCGGTTACGAGAAGAGTTGCAAATTCCAGTGTGGCACGACGATCAACAGGGAACCGCAACGGTAGTGCTTGCAGGCGTCATAAATGCTCTAAAGATCATCGGCAAGAAGTTGGGAGAGGTAAAAATAACGTTTGTGGGCGCGGGCGCTGCAAATATACCAACAATACGCATACTGGCAGCCGCCGGCATGAATCTCAAGAATGCTATTGTAGTCGACAGCAGGGGTATTTTGCACCCGGGAAGGAAGGATATAGAGCAACGTAAGGAGGAAAATCCGTACAAATGGGAGCTATGTTTAAAAACAAATGCCGAGGGGAAGACCGGGGGAATAGCCGAGGCGTTAGAGGGTGCAGACGTCTGTATTGCGGCGTCCGCGCCGGGACCCGGGATCATAAAGAAGGAGTGGGTGGCGAAAATGGCAGATGATGCCATAGTTTTCGCGCTCGCAAACCCCATACCTGAAATTTGGCCATGGGAGGCAAAGGAGGCGGGGGCAAAAATCGTCGCCACCGGAAGATCCGACTTCCCAAACCAGGTCAATAACTCCCTTGGATTTCCCGGAATATTCAGAGGCGCCCTTGACGTGCGTGCCAGAACGATAACTGATGAAATGTGCATTGCGGCCGCGGAGGCCATTGCTAAGGTTGCAGAGGAAAAGGGTCTAAGGGAGGACTATATACTGCCGACGATGGAAGACTGGGAAGTGTATCCCAGGGAAGCGGTGGCGGTCGCCGAAAAGGCCATGGAGCAGGGCGTCGCAAGGATCAAAAGAAGCAGAAACGAGTTATGGGAGCATGCTGTATCGATCGTCAGAAGAACCAGAGAAATAACAAAACTTCTCATGGAAAAGGGTTACATCCCTCAGCCTCCCACCAACCTTGCCGAATAATCTAAATTTGCATCAAGGATCATGTCCTTCTCTTTCATCAGAGCCTAAGCATGACCGAAAACTCGAGTTTTCGGTCTCAGAAGCCTCCTCTTAACCTCACACATTTATTTGAAAACTTTCAAGCAAGTAGATAAATTTCGAATTGACATAAAAATCGTATGGTGAGATATAAATGTGGGAACATATAAGCAATCTTGAAAACGAGCCCCAAGAAAATTCAAAAGAAGACAGGCGACTTCTCCAAATTTCGGTTGTGAGTAGCAACAAAATTCGGCTAGAGATACTAAAACTGCTGTCCGAGTGCGGTCCTCTCTACTTCAGCGATATATACAGAGAACTCCAGAAGAGGATGAACGGCAATATTAAAAGATCTACCCTTGCGTTCCACCTAGCGGTCTTATCTAATATCGGCTTGGTGAGAAATGAGCTGGAAAGGAAGGGAAGAAAGTTAAGTAAATACTACCTGACGGAAGACGGAAAGGAAATCCTGAAATTACTCCACATGATTTCATAATCCACCACACAGCCAAATCGAAAGATACATATCTGCGGAAAACGTTCAAGTTCTATGCTCGAGAAGAAACTGCCGAAACCTATCTACCTTTTAGCAGTTCTCCTGATTGGTGTCGGCCTGGCCGGAGTGATCAGCAGGCTACTGGAACCACCCGGAGGGGACTACCCTCTTCTGATATTCGGATACTTCGCGTTCATCCCTCCCGCTCCAGTTTCCTTTGCCGCAGGGATGCTTTCCCTGATGATTTGGAGGCGAGGAAAGGAAAATTGGAAGAGGGACTACCTGATCTTCCTGACGGTCGGCCTGGCTATCAGCATCCTCTTCTGGGAGGCCCTTCTGCTGTGGGAAAACTTCAAGTACGAGGTTTTCATGCTCTTCATGTGGTGGGGAGGCATAGTAACCCTCTTCTTCGTCACCTCCCAACTTCAAATAGTCAAGAGATTTAAATATGCTTACCCGGCGATCCTCTTCATATTCAGTTGCTGCTTAGGCCTGCTACCCCCATTGAGAGACACGTTCCTAATGCTTGTTCTGGTCCTGATGCCCTCCGTACTTATCCCCCCTTACCTCGTGATGAGGTATTACCAAGAACGTGGCACCTGATTTTTTTCGGAATCCGAAATGTCAGTTTCGGTATTACTGAAAGACTCGCTGATATTAGAATACGATATTTCGGCATCAAAAATTGCATCTATTATAGCGTCGACATCGCAGAGCGCATTAACGCATTCATCACACTCTGCACCCAGCACTTCATCGCATTGATCCCTGATCAAAAGTCATTAGATCAGTTCTCGTGTTTCAACAATTCTCGCTGTCTGTAACTGAACTTTTAGCCTCTCAATGCTTGCTTCCTCGTATTTTGCTGATATCAGGATGCATTTAAACACGTTTACATCGTTTAGCTCGAATTCATGTGGTTGAAATGTCCCTAGGACGTCGCCCTGCTTTGATGCTTGGGTGGTGGAGGTTTCCGAATTGCGGAATTTTGCATCATAAAGGGGAGATTCTCTTGTTCTTATAAGATATGTTGCCGCATTCTCTGTGAAACCCTCCGGGTAAGTATCACTTCTGAACTCTATCCTGAGTTTCAACCTATCTCCGGACGTATCGATTTCGTAGATCCCGTAGAGAACTTTAGTCCCATTCGGGCCTCCGTACTCGAATGTTATTTTTATTCGGTGCGGTGTGACGCTCGTATCGACCTCATATGTGGCATCCCAGCTGTCAAAGTACCAGATACTCAGGAAATCCGCATACACCGCACAAAAGACCTCGCCGAAGCACTTCGT
>Ga0190367_1001376_pt1 | contig 14205 bp, 18 predicted proteins | sample 4872181011_MG_FD_171838 | JGI IMG/M metagenome (GOLD analysis project Ga0190367, IMG submission 171838) | Hydrothermal vent microbial mat bacterial communities from Southern Trench, Guaymas Basin, Mexico - 4872-18-10-11_MG | ecosystem: Environmental > Aquatic > Marine > Hydrothermal vents >...
CCCGGCCGCCGCACCAAATCCTTAATTCTCTCCATTACATTTCAACTTGGCACTTTTATTGATTATAGAAATTAATGGTACAAGAATTTTGTGGTGTGGATTAGGTGTAATCACTTAGTTGAGCTATGACTAGCTTACTATGGTTATTGATTACAATGCATTTCATGTCGTTAGCGTCCTTAGCAATATTGACGTAGCAAGTAGTATATACATTAATATTGCTATGATTCTAACCTTCCTAGCTTTAATCCTTGTTAATACCCTTGCACCAGTCCAAGCACCCGTATATGTTCCTATAACTAATGGGATTGCTATGTAGGGATCTATGTGGCCTGAAATACCGTAAGTAATCGCACCTGTACCCGCTGTTATACCAACCATTAACTTACTTGTTGAGACGGCACTCTTGACACTTAAGCCAAGTATTAGCGTTAATACTGGTGTCTTTATTACACCTCCACCAATACCTGCAGTGGCTGATAAGAAGCCTGCTGCTAAGCTAACTGCCCAAGCTATAACATACGACTTCTTTAATCCCAGTTTAGTTCTCCTCTCCTTCTCTACAGGAATTATTGTGAAGAGTATTGCGGATAGTACTAATGCTGAAGCTACCACAATAGCTACTATACTTGATGGAAGCCTTATAGCTAGTGATGCACCCGTAAACGCGCCAGTAATTGATGCAGACTCAAGTATGAATGCTGTCTTCACACGTACTAATCCACGCTTATAGAGATGGAATATACCGCCAAGACTAGTACCTAAAATAGCTACTAAACTTGCCGCAACAGCCTTATGGGCTTCAACACCATAGAGAATCAATGTCGGGGTTGTTAAGCTGCCTCCTCCAATACCTAGTAAGCTACCAACAAAGCCAGCTAGGAAGCCTATTACTAAGCACATTACTGAGGTCACTAAATCATACATTACTTACCCCTTAACCTTCATCTTTACTAACTAAGTCTCTGAGAACAGAATATAAGTATGTCTCTTGAGGAAACCGTCACACGATATTTTAAGACTAGTACATAAGTGCTTTAGGTGTGGAACTTGGTTAAGGTAGGTTTCATAGGTTTAGGGAGTATGGGCTATCAAATGGCTGCTAGACTTGTCGAGAAGGGTCATGATTTAGTAGTATATAATAGGAGTAGGGATAAGGCAGTAAGATTTAGTAGGGAATTTGGATCTGAAATTGCTGAGAAGCCTTTAGATGTTAGTAGATCATGTGATATAGTACACATTATGGTTTCAGATGATACAGCGGTTCTCAATGTCTTCGTTATGAGTAATGGCTTAGTTCACGGTTTAAGTAAGAACAAGGTAGTGGTTCAGCAATCAACGATAACGCCGCAAGTAAGTACCATGCTAATGGATATTGCAGCCAGTAAGAATGCAAGGTATGTTGAGGCACCAGTTATAGGTAGCGTATCGGAGGCTAGGAAGGGCGAACTAGTAACTTATGTGGGTGGTAATAAGGAGGATGTAAATATCGAGACAATTAAGGCCTTGAGTAAGGAGGTCATATACGTTGGTCCAGTACCTCAAGCTTCTGCTTTAAAGTTAGCGGTGAATAACATATTCTTAGCTACGGTTGCCTCAATATCTGAGTCCATAGCCCTATGCGAAGCCTACGGGATTGATGCTAAAAAATTCTTCTCCATAGTCAAGGAAACCACATGGATGAGAAGTATCATTGAAAGGTATGAGGATAGGGGATTAAATCCTAATTTCCCTGTTAGGTTTAAGATGGAGTTAGCGTCTAAGGATTCACGGTATGTAGCTAACGCTTTAGAGTATGTAGGCATACCATCTCGTGTTTCAGCAGCAGTCGCAAGTCTCTATACTCAGGCTTCACTAAGTAATTACGCATTTAGGGATTACAGTAACATACTTCACTACATGCGTGAAGTAGGGAGGGAGGCACGTAAATTAAATATATAAACCATGTAAAGTCTTTAAGTAAGGCTGGCTAAGATTAGGTTAGGTGGGTATATAATGGTAACCGTGAAGGAGGTACCTACTGATGCGTTCATAAAAGCTTTAGCTAAATACCTAAAGGAAAACGTACCTGAAGTTAGACCACCACCATGGGCTCTATTCGTAAAGACAGGTCCTCATAAGGAGAAACCTCCTGAGGATCCTGATTGGTGGTACTATAGAGCAGCAAGTATTCTTAGGAAGCTATACGTTAGTGACGAACCTATAGGAATCGAGACCTTCAGAACGATCTTTGGAGGACTACAGAGAAGGGGTGTAGCACCGCCGCACTTCAAGAAGGCTGGAGGCTCACACATAAGGAAAATACTTCAGCAACTTGAGAGAGCGGGATTAGTTATGAAGGAGGGCAATAAAGGCAGGGTATTGACTCCTAAGGGTAGGAGCTTACTTGATAAAATAGCCTATGAGGTATTCAAGGAGGTAGTAAAGTATATTCCTGAACTAAAGAAGTATGGTGGGGGAGGAGGTAGTGTCTGAGGAGTACTATGATGAGGAGTTAGAGGAGATTAAGAGAAGACAGTATGAAGCATTACTAAGGAGGTTAGAAGAGGAGAGAAGGAAGAAGGAGGAAGAGGCTGTTAGGGAGGCTCAAAGACAGGCAATACTTAGGCGCATACTAACATCTAAGGCTAGGGAGAGATTAGCTAACGTTAAATTAGTTAGACCAGACTTAGCTAGAGCGGTTGAGGACTACCTGATTAATCTAGCATTAACTGGGCAATTGAGAGAGGTTATAGATGACGACACACTTAAGAGAATACTTTTAGAGTTAGACTCAAGGAGTAGGAGAGACTACAAAATCATAATTAGGGAGAAGAGGTAGGAGGTCATGGCAAGGAATAAGCACGTAGCTAGAAAACTTAGATTAGCAAGTGCATTAAAATCTAATTCAGCAATACCTGTATGGGTAGTTGTTAAGACCTTAAGAAAAGTACCATTCAGACCTAAGAGGAGATTCTGGAGAAGATCTAAGTTGAAGAATATATAGTCCCTACACTATTTAAGTTAGAGTTACGGTGACTACAAATGAGCGAGAGAATATACATAATAAACCTCTCAAGGATATACTGGTCAGGTCGTAGGCGTAGAGGTCCTAGAGCCATAAAACGTATAAGAGAGTTCGTGAAGAGACATACAAAAGCTGAGCACGTTATCATAGATGAGTCAATCAGTATGTATATATTCTCATATGCTTATGACAAGCCACCAAGGAGAATAGCAGTTAGAGTCATACCTGTGGATCCTGAGGGTAAGGTTGTTAAGGCTGTACTAGCCATACCCATAACGACAATTCCAACTACAACCACTACAGTAGAGTCCTCCTCCGAGAGTAGTGAGGAGAAGTAAATGCCTCTTGAACGGTTAAGGATTCTAGGTAATCCTAACATTGGTGTTTTCATCTGTGCTAGTAATAAGTATGCATTAATACCTAAAGGAGTTACATCTCAAGCTAAACAAAAGATTAAGGATGTACTCAACGTTGAAGTTATAGAAGCTCAAGTAGCGGGAACTCCACTCTTGGGTGTATTCCTAGTTTGTAGTGATAATTTAGTACTAGCACCAGGCATTATGAGGGATGAGGAAATAGATGTGTTAAAGCAGCTAGGTTTGAAGATCACTATTGTCGAAACTAGACATACAGCTTTAGGGAATGTTGTTCTACATAATAATAAAGCAGCGTTATTATCAACAGAACTAAGCGAAGATGAGGTTAAGTCCGTAGTTAATTCATTAGGAATTGGGAAGTTTAAAGTAGGTAAGATAGCTAATATGACAGCTGTAGGCTCAGCAGCTGTGGTAACGGATAAGGGTGCTGTCGTACATCCTGATGCATCTGATGAGGAATTAAGGTTTATATCTGAATTCTTTGACGTTAATGCAGATATAGCAACAGTTAATTTCGGTGTAGCATTTATTAAGACAGGTCTCGTAGCCAATAATTACGGGGCCCTAGTAGGTGAGAGAACTACAGGCCCCGAAATCATGAGGATAATGAAGGCACTAGGCATGGGGTGAGTTAGGATGGGTCGTGAGATAAAGGTGTTTAGAGTAAGTGGTGTTGCACTCTTTAGTCCAGATAGCATTAGGGTTTGGCAGCCATTCACAATAGATGTTAGAGCTCTAAAGAAGGAGGATGCAGTAGAGAAAGTACTTTCAGAGTTAGGTAGCAGACATAAATTAAAGAGATCACACATAAGGATCTTAGAGGTTAAGGAGATACCACCTGAACAAGCTAAATATAAGTATATTAAAAAGCTAGAAGAGTTAAGAGGTTGGTATATTGAGTAGTAATGAACGTAGGGAAGTAATTACTGTACCCTTAGATACGTTAATAGCTGAGCTAGGTGAAGTTAGGAGATATATAGATACACTTCAAAGTCAATTAAATCAAATAACTTCAGAGCTCAGCGAAGTAAATAATAGTAAGAACTTCATCTCAGAACTCAAGACTGAGGGTGTTAAAGAAGTCGTAGTACCTACTGATAGAAGAGGTTACGTATTAACAAGAGCTAAACCAATAGATAAAGATAAGGTCATAGTTCATATAGGCCTAGAATACTATGCTGAATTACCTTTAGAGAAGGCCATGGAGATACTGATAAATATAGAGAAGGATTTGAGAAATACATTAACATTAATCCAGCGAGAATTAAGTAATGCGACTAACTACTATCAACAATTACAAGCATTAATAGGTAAGGCATTAGAGCAGGCAAGACAGGGTACGCAAGTTTCTAAGTGAGACCTAAAATACGATCCTCATATTCAATTAAGTCTTTAACCTGCCTTAAATAGTATTAAACTGTAAGTACATAATTCCCAAGGTAGGGCTTAATGTTTAATAAAGTAAGAGGTGTCCTAAGCAGGCTAGGTCGTAAATTAAGCGAGGTAGTCTCATTAAAGGAATTAAGTGATTCAGACTTTGAGGAAATATTTAACGATATTGAGATTGAACTATTGGAAAGCGACGTTGCCCTAGATGCTGTTGAAGTGTTAAAAGAGAGATTAAGGAGTGAGTTAGTAGGAATTAAGGTACCTAGATTTGGAAGAGGTGCTTATGAGGAGGTTAAGGAGAGGATTAAGAGAGCTATTCTCTCGATACTTTCTAAAGGTGTTTTCGGCAAGGATGTAGTTGAGTTAGTTAAGTTAGGCCCTAAACCCTACGTGATAGTATTTATGGGAGTTAACGGTGTAGGTAAGACGACAACTATAGCTAAGGTTGCTTATAAACTAAAGATTAACGGGTTAAAATCCGTCATTGTAGCAGCTGATACATTTAGAGCTGGTGCACAGGAGCAACTAGCGATACATGCTGAGAGGTTGGGTCTCCCATTTATAAGAGGTAAATATGGTGCTGATCCTGCAGCTGTAGCTAAAGATGGTGTAATATACGCTAGTAAGCACTTCATTGATGTGGTCTTAATAGATACTGCAGGTAGGATGCATACAGATACTGACTTAATGAATGAGATAAAGAAGGTTGTTAGAGTGGTTAAGCCTCATCTAAAAATATTGATACTAGATGCATTGACGGGTAATGATGCCATAGAACAGGCTAAGTGGTTTGATAATGCAGTAGGTGTTGATGCAGTGATCCTTACAAAGCTTGATGCAGATGCTAAAGGAGGGTCAGCGCTAAGCATAATATTAACTGTAGGTAAACCAATAATGTACGTAGGTACTGGTCAGAAATATGAGGACCTAGAACTATACGACCCCCATAAAATACTTAATAAGCTCTTTGAGGAGTAAGGTATTAGCGAGGTGGTAATGTGAAAATGAGGGAAATCTTTGAGATGTGGAGGAAGATACTAATCATTGCTGAGAAACCTGAGCCCGACGAATATAAACTAGTACTTAAGGTAACATTAGCTGGAATATTGTTCGTAGGTGTAGTAGGTTTTCTCATACATCTCATTCTAACATACATTCAGGGAGGTGCTTAAGATGGAGGGTGGGAATGAATCAGGTAGTACAAGTACTAGGAAGGTGAGAGCATTACCTAAGTATGTCGTATTAAGAACTACAGCAGGACAGGAAGTTAACGTTGCCCTCATGCTTGAAGCATCATCTCAAGCTCTTAAATCTAAGGGGATATACTCAATAGTTGTCCCACCAGAGATCAAGGGTTACATAATAATTGAGACTGAGGGTTTACATATAGTTCATAGAGTTGCTAGGGATATAAAACATGTCAAAGGTAAGGCTATGGGCTCATTAAGACCAGAGGAAGTTGAGAGGTTAATTAGGGTTAAACCACCCATTGAAGAGTTAAAGCCTGGAGATATAGTTGAGATTATATCAGGACCATTCAAGGGCTTAAAAGCCTCCGTAATTTCAGTTGATGCACAAAAGAACTTAGTCACACTTAACATTCTTGAGGCTTCCTTCAAAATGGAAGCAACAATACCTGCAGATAATGTAAGACTTTACAAGAGGAGGTGAGATTATGCCTTGGAGGATAATTAGAGCTAGAGTAAAAGGTGGTAAGGCAACACCTACACCACCACTAGGTCCAGCTATAAGCCAGTACGGTCTTGATGTAAATGAGGTCATTAATAAGATTAATGAGGTAACTAAGGACTACGGTGACTTAGAGGTTACAGTTGAAATACTTGTCGATCCTGAGACAAAGAATTATAAAATAAATGTTAAGTCACCGACAACAACATCACTACTATTAAAATTTGCAGGTGCTTCAGAGCCATCAGGAGATCCCGCACACAAGAAGGTTGGGGACGTGAAGTTTGAGGATATAGTCAAGATAGCTATCCTAAAGAAGCAGGATCTTACAGCTAAGACACTCAAAGCTGCAGTAAAGACCATATTATCGAGTGCTGCAACGATAGGTATTACGGTCGAGGGTAAGGAGCCTAGGGAAATTTTAAGAGAGATTACTGAAGGTAAGTATGACTCAATATTGCTTAAATATGAGGAAGAGTGGAGGAAGAAGTAGGTGGTCTGAATGCCGTTAACAAGGGAGGCTATAGTAGATGCTATAAAGAAAGCTATAGAGTTAGGTAAGGGTAGAAAGTTCAAGCAATCTGTAGAGTTAATTGTAGTGTTTAAGGGTTTTGACCCTAAGTCACCTGAAATCAAGTTTAGGGATGCTATAGTACTTCCTAAAGGCTTAGGTAAGACACCAAAGATACTTGTTGTCGCTAATGGTGACATGCTCTTAAAGGCTAAGGAGTTAGGCATTGTCACACTAAGCGATACTGAGTTAAAGTCATTAAGTAGGAGAGAAGCGAAGAAACTAGCTAGGAGGTATGAGTGGGTATTAGTTAAAGCCGACTTAATGGCAATGGCTGGTAGGATCTTAGGCCCTGCCCTAGGTCCCAGAGGTAAATTCCCAATACCAGTACCATTAAATGCTGATATAGGAGCTATAGTTAAGAGGTACATGTTATCTACGAGACTAAGAAATAAGGAGCAGTCATGGGTTGGATGCAAGGTCGGTACTGAGGACATGAATCCTGAAGATATAGCTGAGAACGTTATGACAGTACTAGAACATATAAAGTCGAAGATCAAAAGACCTCTAGAAGCGTCAACTAAGATATACATTAAGACAACAATGGGCCCACCTGTCGAGGTGATGATGTAGTGAAAGGCAGTACTAGATCTAGATTGGTTAAACTCTTGAAGGAGTTAGAGAAGAGGAAAAGTGAAAGTAAGGTTAAGGTTAGGCCAGCACTCATTAAGAAGCAGAGGACTGTTGAGGAGATAAAGGAATTATTCAAGAAGTATAAAGTAGTTGCTATATTCGATTTGGAGAGGATACCCACACCTGAATATAAGAGGATTAAGAGGAAGTTAGAGGAGTACGGCTTTATTAGAGTTTACAAGAACTCATTATTCCTCAGAGCAATGAAGGAACTTAACCTTAGTGGTGTAGATGACTTAAGTAAATACTTAATAGGTACTAATGCATTCATGTTTACAAACATGAATCCTTTCGAGTTATCCCTACTCATAGATAAGCTCACTGAGCTAAGATACGCTAAACCCGGTGATGTAGCAACTGACGATATCTACATACCTCAAGGGTCTACAGGCATACCTCCAGGCCCTATGTTATCAGTATTTGGTAAATTAAGGGTACCTACACAGGTCAGAGAAGGAGTTATATGGGTAGCTAAGGAGACCAGGGTTGCTAAGGCAGGTGATAAGATAAGTCCCGAATTAGCTTCACTGCTCAGAAAACTTGATATTAAGGTCATCGAGGTTAAGTTAAAAATTAAGGCAGCATGGGATAATGGTTTAGTGATACCCACTGAAAAACTTAAGGTAGATGTTGAGTCCTACAGAAATGACATAATCAATGCTTTAATGACAGCTAAGCACCTAGCAGTAGAGGCGGCATTACCAATACCTGATGTACTACCGGAAATCATAGGTAAAGCTGTCAGAATAGCACATACCATTATTGGAGAGTCAGGATTCATAACTAAGGAGACCGTAGATCTAGTAATAAGATCCGCACTGAGTAAGGCATTAACATTAGCGTCAGTTATAGCACCTAAAGCACCAGAATTAGGACTAAGCGTAGCTCAACCAGTACCTACGGAAGTTAAGGAGGAGAAGAAAGAGGAGGAAAAGAAGGAAGAGGAGGAGAAGGAAGAGGTTAGTGAGGAGGAAATAGCTGAAGGACTGGCATCACTCTTTGGATGATCCTATGTAAGGTATGTACTTAATAACTATTTTATTCAACACATAATATAGGTTTAAGGTTAGGGTGGATCCATGAAGATGAGAGTGGATACGTCTATCTATGCTGTAAGGCCTTTTAAGGAGTATGGTTATAAGAGGCAGAAATGTAATGTTTGTGGTGTCCATTTCTGGTCAGTTATTGAGAGACCCGACTGTGGCGATGCTCCTTGCAGTGATTATACATTCTTCAACATTAAGTTAGGTGTTGGACCACTAAGTTTAGCTGAGGCTCAAAGGAAGTTCCTAAGATTCTTTGAAAAGAGAGGGCACAAGGTAATAGAACCTCACCCCGTACTTGCTAGGTGGAGAGAGGATCTATACTTAACTATAGCATCAATAATAGTGTTTCAACCGCATGTAACATCAGGTAAGGTACCCCCACCTGCAAATCCCTTAGTTATTGCTCAACCATGTATAAGGCTGGAGGATATAGAAAGTGTTGGCTATACTTTCGGTAGACACTTAACTAACTTTATAATGGGCGGTCACCACGCCTTTAATTACCCTGATAAATTTATTTACTTCACTGATGAAACTGTAGAATACGCTAGAGAATTCTTCATGAAGGAATTAGGTGTGCCTGAGGAGGAGATAACATTTAAGGAGTCTTGGTGGGAGGGAGGAGGTAACGCTGGACCGTCCTTTGAAGTAGCTATTGGCGGTTTGGAAGTAGCGACCTTGGTATTCATGATGTATGATGTAAGAAATGGTGATTATGTTGAAATGCCGTTAAAGATAGTTGATACGGGTTACGGCATAGAAAGAATAGCCTGGCTAACGCAGAAAACACCAACAGCATTTCATGCAATATACGGCCCCTTAGTTACTAAGTACTTTAGAACATTAGAACTCGAGGAACCACCTAATGATTTCTTCTACACAGCTATTAAGTACATAGGTAGGCTTAATCCTAGGGACATAGAATCGTATGTAAGACTTAAAGACATAATATCACGAGAACTAGATATAGAGCCAAGCATCATGTCAAGATACATGGAGAACTCTATTAAAGTATTTACACTCCTTGACCATCTAAAGACAGCATTACTAATGCTATCTGATGGTGCAGTACCATCAAATACTGGTGAGGGCTACTTAGCTAGGTTAGTTCTCAGGAGAATATTTAGGATATTGGTTAGGTTAGGTAAAGAGAGCGTTATTGACGAACTAATACGTAGTCAGGTAAGGTATTGGTCAGAACTTTACCCCAACATTAAACGTATGGAAGACTACATCTATGAGGTCGTGAATAATGAATTAAGTAAGTATAAGCAAGTAGTAGAGCGTGCACCACAAGTAATTAAGAAGTATATGAGAAGAGGTGGTTTAGGTCTTGACTCATTAATTGAGTTATACGATAGCCATGGAATACCTCCAGAACTCGTTAGGGACATTGCTTCAAAGGAGGGTGTTAGAATAGATATTCCTAAGGACTTTTACTCACTACTTGCCTCTAGACACTCAAGAGCTCCAATAAAATCTAAGGAGGTTCTTAAGGTCCCCAATAAAGTCATTAATGAGGTTGTGAAACTTCCAGGAACTAAATTGATATTCCATGAGGATCCTTATACGAGAGAGTTTAAGGCTAAGATTATCAAGATTATCGGGGATTACATAGTTCTTGATAAAACAGCATTCTACCCTGAAGGTGGTGGTCAGGAGGCTGATAAAGGCTACATAATAATACCTGGTGGTCAGAAAATTGAGGTTGTAGATGTTCAGAAGGTAGGAGACGTTGTTGTACATAAGGTAAGAGGTAAATTAAGTAGCAGTCTTGAGGGTATGTATGTTAAGGGTGTTATTGATTGGGAGCGTAGGTATAAGTTAATGAGGCATCATACAGCAACCCACATAATCTTAGGAGTATCTAGACTCATTTTAGGAGATCACGTATGGCAGGCTGGCGCTGAGAAAACACCGACACGTGCTAGGCTAGATATAACACATTATAGGTCATTAAGTCCTGAGGAAGTAATTAAGATTGAGGAATTAGCTAATAAAGTGATTATCGAAGGTAGGAATGTTAAGTCTATGTACATGCCTAAGTATGAAGCTGAAGGTAAGTATGGATTTAAGTTGTATCAGGGTGGAGTACCTCTTGAGCCAGTAATTAGAGTTGTTGAGATTGTGGGATTAGATGCTCAAGCATGTTTCGGTACTCACTTAAGGAATACGAGAGAGGTTGGGGGTATAAAGATAATTAATGTTGAGAAGATAGCTGATGGAGTTGTTAGATTGGAATTTGTTGCTGGCACACAATTAGTTGATTATGCACGTGGACTTGAGGAAACTATTAAGGAGGCTTCTAGATTATTAGGAGGTGACATCGTTAGGAGAGCTAAGGTATTAAATAATGAGTTAAAACAGTTAAAGGGATTAATCAATAAGTATAGAGATGAATTCTTAAAGCTACTCACTGAAACAAGTGCAAGTAGGATTCAAGAGATTAATGGTATTAAACTACTAGTTGATGGGATTAAGTTACCTGATAAGGAATTAATAAGGAATTTACTCATAAGGCTTACCAAGAAGTATGGTGAGTTAATAGCAGTGATCTTAATGCCTAGAGATGAGCGCTCATCAATGATTGAGATATCAATGGGTAGTGTAGCTGCTAATAGATATAATGCTGTAGGTATATTGAAGAAATTATTTAAGTATATTAATGGTCGTGGTGGTGGTAAAAAGGATCATGCTAGTGGTGTTATCTTCAAGCAGTTGAGCAATGACTTGATTAAAGATATTAAGTTCAGAATTATTGAAATCATAAGAGAAGCTAAGTAGTTAATGGATGTAATGTTGATTAGGGAGGAAGTCATTAGGGCTGCTGAGGATTATAAGTACCTACTTAATAGAGGTTATAATCAAAAAAGTGCATTGGATTTTGTTACCTCTAGGTATATGTTAACTCCTACTGAGAGGGCATTACTTCTTAGGTGTGTTCATAGGGATGATGAAGCCTTCGCTATACGTAGAAAGATTACTGATAGTATCGAGGGTATGGAGTTAATTATTGATGGTTATAATACGTTACTGACGCTTGTCTCAGTATTTGAGGGTAGGAATGTATACTTATGTGATGACTGTATTATTAGGGATTTAAGGAGTTCATATATTAAGGATTTCTCATCACCATTAATAATTAAGGCTATCAATGAATTAGCCTCATTTGTTAAGACATTAAGACCTAAACGTGTAGTAGTAGTGCTTGATAAGAACGTTAGCTGGAGTGGTAGGCATTCTGAAGTAATTAGAAATACCGTACCTGAGTTTGAAGTTAAGCTCGCTAAAAAGGCTGATATAGAGGTTATTGCGTCCTTAGGCATTATCTCAAGTAGTGATTTCGTAATACTTAGTAGGGCTAAATACGTATTTGATGTAGCAGGCAGGATCATAGCTAATAGATTTAGAGGTAAGATCGTGAGATTTGATAGAGTTGTGTGTAAGGAGCCATGCAGAATACTTTAGGAGTACGCAATAAGCAATATAAGGCCCCTCACAAAGCTATGAATAGTGGGTCAGGGCCCGTGGCCTAGCCAGGATAGGGCGCCGGCCTTCTAAGCCGGTAGTCCGGGGTTCAAATCCCCGCGGGCCCGCCACACATTAAATTCATCCATGGGTGGCCTGTATTGAGAAATACATCGGTCATACTGTTCATCATCCTTATTTTTGGAATCTTCATAACTAGCGCTCTCGTTTATCAATATACGAGTGTGGTGGGGGCTAGGGTAACATTCCGTAAGTTTCCTTGCGCTTACATAGCTAAGCCTGATAAGATTATCAATGTTGATGGGTTCACATTCTATGTTTACATACCTCTATCTCATGAAGGCTTTCTGAATATGTCAATTGCTGAGAAAGCTAAGTACCACCCTGAGTTCGCTACCACCTATTGCCTCCTCCAACAGGAGTATCTAGACAAACACCCCGACATTAAAGCGAGAGTAAAATCAGCTCTTAAAGTAATTTACACATTAAGCAGAGACTCATCTAAAGCAGGGTGGAGGGACCTTGTCTTCGGTGGTATATACCTTCCCGAAGACTCCGCGATATACATCGGTGTCCCAAAAACTATGAATAGATCCCTCCTTACCAACATAGTTACGACTCTTCAGGAAGTCGCTTTGAAATATAAAGTAAACATTTATTTATATGATGTCACTTGTAGTTGGAGGGAATACCAAGCAGCCTTCAGAAATGTGAGTCCTGAAGAATTAAGGAGAGAACTTAAGTCAATAGGTGTGGATGATGAAGCTGCTGTGGGGTATGACTGGATGACGGGGAGAGGGATATTCCTCATAAACATGAGTATTACCAACTCCGATGATCCCCAAATCATGAAAACTCTCCAAAAAATCACACAAATATACTCTCCAGAAACACCATGCAAAGAAGTAATAGTAGTCTTCATGCCATATTACGTAATTAGTTAATGACACTCCCGACTAGAGTGACACATACATAGCTGTTTTAGTGCGTTTATATTAATACATCGATAGTGTAATATGAATTAATTAAACATCTCCGTTCGAATTCTTCGACAATGGTGTTCAAAGGTCTAAACTTTTAAGTATTAATGACACCTTCTTCTTTGAGGTAGCTGGTTATATGAGATTAATCTCTATCCTTGCAATTGCGTTAATGCTAACATTAGCGCTCAATTACATGGTTGTTAATGCTTGCTTTGACCCTTTGGATATACACTCTATTGAAGCTGTGCTTAATAAGCCTGGCATTGCTTACAACTTAAGTATCCTAGATTTATTAGCTGCTCAAGGGTACGTAATTAAGATTAAGCCTAGTTTTGGGGCTAAGATAGCTTATGTGTATAGATCACATGTTGATAGTAGAGTAATCGTAGTAGTTTCCTTACAACCCATTCCCATAGTTAATGACAGTAATTCACGGAATACTTATTACTTAGCTATTAGGATTGAACCAGAGGTAGAACAACCTAAACCGTATCGTCAGCACCTACTTTACTATAGAGCTGAAGTAGTAACATCAATTAATAAAACTGAAGATGTGATTAAGGTAGTAAATACATTAAGAAGTTACGGATGGGAAGTAAGTTACAGGCCTAAAGATGACGTTATCTCCATTAAAATGCGCCTAACTGAGGAAAAGAATGGACTCTACTTCTTCATTGTAGTAGGTATGGAAATAAATACTAGCGCTAAGAAAGCTTTACTCTGGATGAATATAGCTTTACCAGCTGATAAAATTAATGTTGGTTCTGAGAGTGAGTTGAAGGTTAAGGAACTTGTAGTTAAACTTGGAATACTTAATGAAGTCTTGAACGCACTAGAAATGTTCGGTATAAGAAATACTCCCGGTATTGACGAGTTTGAATATAGTTTCCTTCTAGGCGATAGGATCTACACACCTAAGGTTAATCCTGAATTCCTCAAGAGCGTCTTTACGTATGAATTATTGTGGTTGAGATCTTTAGGAGTTATGAACATTAGTGATAAAGATATTGAGGAATTAAGC